>MTKZ01001167.1_pt2 | contig 21522 bp, 17 predicted proteins | sample 1042781 | NCBI WGS metagenome assembly MTKZ01 (sample SAMN06212207, study PRJNA360539) | anaerobic digester metagenome | biome: Wastewater treatment plant; material: sludge; isolation source: anaerobic digester fed with sludge from wastewater treatment plant | place: Denmark: WWTP Viborg ... | reverse complement strand
CCTGGCAAGGAGGCAGATGCTGCCGCCGGTACCGAAGCCAGGGAAGCTGAAGAAATCGTTGCCGGGGAGGTAAAAGAGGAAAAAGAAGCTGTTCCTGATGAATCATCATCTGAAGATGACACAGAGGAAACGGAATCAGTCAACTATGATGATATTGAGCTGCCCCCGGTAGACTACAGCGGTTTCTCAAGGAAGGAACTGGTGGAGACGCTTGCCCTCATAGTTGAGAACCGTCCTCCCTCCGAGATCATGGATGATGTTGCCCGGATTAAGGAGTTCTTTTACAAGAAGACAAAGGCTGAATTCAATGAGAAGAGGCTGAATTTTGCAAAGGAAGGTGGAAACATTGAAGAATTCAGGCCCGAACCCGATGAACTGGAGAGCACGATCAAGACAGTTCTGGAGACCTACCGCAACCGAAGAAGTGATTTCAACCGGATACTGGAGAGTGAGAAACAGGACAATCTGCGCAAAAAGCTTGAAATAATAGAACAGATAAAGGATCTCGTGAACCGTGAGGAGGCTATCAACAAGACCTTCCAGGAGTTCCGGAGTCTTCAGAATGAATGGCATAGCATCGGCATTGTGCCTCAGGCTGCCGTCAAGGACATGTGGGAGAACTATCATCACAGTGTCGAGATCTTCTATGACTATATAAAGATTAACCGTGAACTGAGAGACCTTGACCTGAAGAAGAACCTTGAGGCCAAGATAGTCTTGTGTGAAAAGGCTGAGGAACTGCTTCTTGAACCCAATGCTGTCAACGCCTTCAAACAATTGCAGGACTTGCACAATCACTGGCGTGAGATAGGTCCGGTTCCTCATGAAAACAAGAATGAGATCTGGGAGCGTTTCCGCGAAGCAACCTCAAAGGTAAACAAGAGGCATCATGAGTACTTCGAGAAACAGAAGGAAGAACAGAAACGCAACCTTGAAGCCAAAACCGCACTCTGTGAAAAGGTTGAGGAGATAGCAGCAGGAGAGATTCTCACCTTTGCAGATTTCAGGGAGAAGTCAGATACTATCCTTGAATGTCAGAAACTGTGGAAGACAATCGGCTTTGCTCCCAAGAAGCACAACAACAAGATTTACCAGCGGTTCAGGGCAGCCTGCGACACCTTCTTTGAAAAGAAGCGGGCATTCTTTGCCGAGAACAAGGAACTTCAGGCAAGGAACCTGCAGCTCAAGACTGAGCTCTGTCTCAAGGCTGAAGCATTGCAGGAGAGCGATGACTGGAAGGATACGAGTGATATGCTTATCAGGCTGCAGAAAGAATGGAAGGATATCGGACCCGTCCCGAAGAAATACTCCGAGAAGATTTGGAGGCGCTTCCGCAAAGCCTGTGACACCTTCTTTACAAGAAAATCCGAATATTTTACAGGCAGGGAGACCTCCTATGAAGATAACCTCAAGGCCAAGCTGGCAATTCTGGATGAGCTTGAGGCATTTGACCCGGGTGAAGACATGAGGGCAGGTTTTGACAAGCTGAAGGATATCCAGAAAAGGTGGACAGAGATCGGATATGTGCCCTTCAACAGGAAGGAAGAGATAGCCCGCAGATACAAAGAGGCTCTCAACAGGCAATTCGACAAACTGAAGCTTGATGAAGAGGACAAGAATATCCTTCGCTACAGCAGCAAGGTTGACAGTGCCAAATCAAATCCTCGCGCAGCACGAAAAATGAGAGGCGAACGGGAAAAATTCTACAGTAAGATCAAACAGCTTGAGAGCGATATAGTTCTCTGGGAGAATAATATAGGCTTCTTTGCAAAATCGCCCAACGCTGACAACATGATCAGGGAGGTGGAGGAAAAGATAGCCGAAGCCAGGAGGAATATCAAGATTCTTGAGGAAAAGGTCAAGCTGATTGACAATTCGATGTACGAGGAATAGTAATTCTCTTTCAGCCAATAACATAAGATTTTCAGCAGTGGCAGAGGTAAAGTATGTTTTTGTAACCGGCGGGGTCACATCATCGCTGGGCAAGGGTATCATTTCTGCCAGCCTTGCGAAGCTCCTTCAGGCACGCGGCTATTCTGTGACCATTCAGAAGCTTGATCCTTATATAAATATTGATCCGGGAACGCTTAATCCATATGAGCATGGAGAGTGTTATGTCACCGTTGACGGCGCCGAGACTGATCTTGATCTCGGTCATTATGAACGTTTCCTGAATGTTCATACCACCCAGGTCAACAACGTCACCACAGGGAGGATTTACCAGTCTGTAATAAACAAGGAGCGCAGGGGTGATTATCTTGGAAAGACCGTACAGGTCATCCCTCACATCACTGATGAGATCAAGCGTAGAATAAAGATCGTGGGTTCAGGTGGCAACTATGAGATTGTCATTACGGAGATTGGAGGAACGGTAGGTGATATTGAATCGCTACCCTATATTGAGGCAGTGAGGCAGATGCGGTGGGAGATGGGGCCCCGGAACTGCGTGGTGATACACCTGACGCTGGTGCCATTCCTGCAAGCTTCCGGTGAACTTAAGACCAAACCCACCCAACACTCGGTAAAAATGCTCCTGGAAGACGGGATACAGCCTGACGTGCTGGTGCTTCGCACCGAACATCCCCTGAATGAGGATCTGAGAAAGAAAGTGGCCCTCTTCTGCAACGTTGAACCCGGGGCCGTGGTGGAGTCAATTGATGTCTCCACCATATATGAGGTGCCTCTCATGATGCAGAAGGAGAAGCTTGACCTGACGGTTCTGCGGAAGCTTGGCCTGCCACAGGGTGAGGAGCCTTCCCTCTCAGAATGGAAGGAGTTCCTGCATAAGCTTAAAAACCCTGCACACCAGGTGAAAATTGCGCTGGTAGGCAAATATGTTGAGCTGGCTGACGCCTACAAATCAATATCCGAGTCATTTATCCATGCCGGGGCAGCAAATGAGACGGCGGTGGAGATGGCTATGATTCATTCAGAGGAGATTACTGATGCCAATTACGGAACAATGCTTGATGGTTATGACGGCATTGTTGTGGCACCCGGGTTTGGAGAACGGGGCATAGAAGGCAAGATTCTTGCGGCTAATTATGCCCGTAAAAATGATATTCCTTTTCTGGGAATATGCTTCGGCATGCAATGCGCTGTGATTGAATTTGCAAGAAATGTTCTGGGGCTTGAAGGGGCTCACTCTGCCGAGATCAATCCCAAGACAAAACACCCCGTAATTGATCTGATGGAGGAGCAGAAAAGCATTGCGGTGAAAGGCGGAACCATGAGGCTGGGAAGCTACAAATGCGAACTCCTTCATGGAACCAAAGCCTGGGAGTGCTACAGGAAGGACGAGATATCCGAACGTCACCGTCACAGGTACGAGTTCAACAATAAATACATAACCGATTTCCGCAACGCAGGCATGATTGCAAGCGGCACCAACCCTGAGTCAGGACTGGTCGAAATAATTGAGATACCTTCTCACAGGTGGTTCGTTGGAGTGCAGTTTCACGCTGAGTACAGCAGCACTGTGATTAAACCCCACCCTCTCTTCATCGGGTTTGTCAGGGCATGTATCAGCAAATAATAACTATATAACAGGGAAATAAGGAATAATGGATAGAAATACTGTAACCGGCATCATTCTGATCTTCCTGATCTTTCTGGGATTCAGCCTGTACAACAATCACAGGATGGGAAAATTCTTTGAAGCAGAGAAGGAATATGCCGATTCTCTTTATGCCGCCGGCAACTATGATCTGGCCCGCGAGGCATATATAAGGGCGCTGAATTACAAACCGAAGGATCAGCCTACTATTCAAAAGGTAACAGAACTGAACAAACAGCTGGGTCTGGGAAGTGTGCAGCAGCCTGATTCAGCCGCTCTAGTGGCTGCAGGAACAACAGATACGACAGCTGCCCTGCCAGGTTCAATGCCTGTGAGGGTGACTGACAGTACGGCATTGGGAGTCTTCAGTTCCAGAACCCGGGGAGAGGATGAGTTGTATACCCTTGAAAATGACCTCATGGTCATGAAAATTGCCGCCAGGGGAGGCAAACCCTATTCAGTCATGCTGAAAGAATACAAGACGCATGACGGTCGTCCGGTTGTGCTTTTCGACGGTGACTCAACCGTGTTCGGCTACAAATTCTTTACAGTTGACAACAAACCCATACGGACTGATGAGCTTTACTTCACGCCGGTGGATTATCATGGACCGGTGGTTGCCAGCGGAAGCCCGGTAAGCCTGACCATGAGACTCGAGGCATCAGACGGTGCATACATTGATTATGTCTACACCATGCAGCCTGATGATTACATGATAGACTTTGAGTCGGTTTTCAACTCACTCTCTTCAGTCATTCCGGCAAATACCACTTCAATGGCGCTTGACTGGAAGATGTATATCCCCCAGCAGGAAAAGGGGAGGCAAAATGAGGATATGTACACTGGCCTGAAATACAAGGTCTACCAGGAGGATGTCGTGGACCTTGGCGGCACCAGGATGCAGAGACAGAAGAAGGATGTGGTTACGGAAAGCCTGATGAAGACAGACTGGATAGCATACAAGGACCAGTTCTTTTCATCGGTACTTGTATCTGATGATTTTTTCCTGAATGCAGTGGTCACTTCCACCAACGCTGATCCAACCTCCAGGTATCTGAGATTCTTCGAGTCAGAGATTGGCGTGCCCTTTGCCCACAGTGACAGAAGCAGGGTGAAGATGCAGTTTTATTTCGGTCCCAACAGCTTCACCCTGATGAAGAAATATGACATCGAGCTTGAAAAACTGGTTTTCCTGGGCAGGAACATAATCAGGTGGATAAACCAGTTTGTCATCATACCGATCTTCAACCTTCTTGCCAACTATATTGAGAGCTACGGATTGATAATATTGATCCTGACACTGATAATCAAGCTGGCTCTCTCCCCGCTTACGCACAGGTCATTCATCAGCCAGGCCAAGATGAGGGTAATGAAACCCATGGTAGATGAAATTGCCAAAAAGTATCCGAAACAGGAGGATGCGATGAAGAAACAGCAGGCTACGATGGATCTGTACAAAAAAGCAGGGGTAAGTCCCATGGGCGGCTGTCTCCCCATGCTTCTGCAGATGCCTATCCTGTTTGCAATGTTCCGTTTCTTCCCGACCTCCATTGAACTGAGGCAGCAGTCATTTCTGTGGGCCAAGGATCTCTCCACCTATGACAGCATCCTTGATCTGCCATTCACTATCCCGATGTATGGTGATCATGTGAGTCTCTTCACACTGCTCATGACAGCTTCTACAATCATCTCCACCAGGATTAGCAATCCTTCAGGAGGGCAGGAGCAGATGCCGGGAATGAAATCGATGATGTACCTGATGCCCGTAATGTTCATGTTGATACTGAACAACTTCTCATCGGGTCTGACATATTATTATTTCCTTGCAAACCTGATCTCGATAATCCAGACTCAGTTTTCACGGCGTTTTGTAAGTGAAAAGGAGTTGCTGAAGAAGATAGAGGAAAACAAAAAGAAACCTGTTAAGAAGTCAAAATGGCAGCAGCGTCTTGAAGCTGCGGCAAAACAAAGCGGACGTCCTTTACCTAAAAAATAGCGGCAAATAATGCTTTTAAACATTTTTTTAACAAATATGCTCTAAAGCATCCATTTCTAAAAAAATAAAGCTAATTTTGAGTTTTCATCTAAAAAGAAATGGGGAAAAAGGTTAAAAACAAAGACATTGCCGCAAGACTAGGTCTTTCTGGCACATTGGTTTCACTGGTGCTGAACAACAAGGCTGATCAGCACGGAATTAAGAAGGAGACACAGGAGAGGGTTCTTGCGGTAGCAAGGCAGATGGGTTATTTCAACGCTGTTGCAGAAAAAGGGGAATCTGCACCGGTTGAGGAGAAGCCCGGAATTGTCGGGATGGTGGTCCCATCCATGAATGATCCGTTTATCTATGAGATCACTCCTTACCTGCAAAAGGCATTCTCAAGTATCGGACTTGGATTTTCAGTATTCACAAGAGATCCGGATGACATGCGCTTCAACAGGCTCACCACCTCGCTGAAAAAACTCTTTAGCGGTATGATCCTGGTGGGTAACGCTGTTGATGACAGCCTGGTCAGGACTCTGAACAGGGACTCCTATCCGATAGTCCTGCTCGAAAAGAGCATCAAGAGGATGAGGCTTAACACCGTCAGCACTGACCGTACGGCAGGGGCAGCAGTGATGACACAGCATCTTGCCGGGCTGGGTCTGAAGAATCTGCTGATCGTTTCCGGAAAGGACACTGCCTTATATGATAAGGAGATGCTTGAGGAACTCAGGAATACAACAAAGAAATCCAAAAGCTTTGACTCTGTTAACTTTACCGTGGCAGGGCAGCCCAAGGCAGGTGAGAAGTTTGATTTCCAGGTAATAGAAAATTTCCTGAGGCCGCCTCACAGGAGCGACGTAATAATCGTCCTTAACTCGTCGCTGCTCTTCCCGCTTTACATGGCGCTACGGGAAAAGAACATCCGCATACCGCAGGATGTGGCGCTGGTATCGATGGAAGACGGTATCGGCTTCGATCTCCTGACCACACCCATTACCAGGCTGCGCAGGCCTCTTCCGGCCATGTCGCTCAAGGTGGTAAACATCATCTGGTCAGAGATCAAAAACCAGGGTAAGAGTAAATACAAGCGCCAGGTCAACATGTCTCCTGAATTGCTTGTCAGGAGCAGTTGCGGCTCTTATTTAAAATAATCCATTATGACACGGATCATCAGGCTGCCGGCTCTGTTGTCGCTGGCAGTGCTGCTTTCATGCAGCAGCGGACATCTTATTGAGGATAAAGCACTGCGCAATGCTGTAGCTGATGACTATCTTGCCAGATCAACGGTGTACTCTCAGGTACGCCCTGACCTGTTCGGCATGGCTGATACTATCAGTTCAACAGCGATGCGTGAGGCAGTCACCTTCCTGCTTTCATACATGCCGTTGAGTGACCTGGCCGTCTATGAGCCCGGTTACCTGTTTGAAAATGCGGCATTGGCCCTCCGTACCCGGAGTGAGATGCCCTGGGGCAACATTGTTCCGTCAGGCATCTTCATGAATTTTGTACTGCCGTCAAGAGTCAACAATGAAAATCCTGATGACTTCAGGATTACCTGTTACGAAGAGCTTAAGGAGCGTGTCAACGGATTGACCGCCATGGAAGCTGCTCTGGAGGTTAACCGCTGGTGTCATGAGAAGGTAACCTATCAGGCATCCGACTCCCGTACCTCGGCACCTCTGTCGACCATGCTTTCAGCCCGCGGCAGGTGCGGGGAGGAATCTACCTTTACCGTTTCAGCATTGCGTGCCGTGGGTATCCCTGCCCGCCAGGTCTACACCCCCAGGTGGGCCCATACCGATGACAATCATGCCTGGGTTGAGTTCTGGGTTGACGGTACATGGCATTACCTGGGCGCCTGCGAGCCGCTGCCCGTTCCTGACAGGGGCTGGTTCACCGAGCCTGCGCGGAGGGCGATGCTTGTGCATACCAAAGTATTTGGCAGGTATGACGGCAGCGAGAATGTGATCAGGAAGGAAACGCTGTTTAATGAGATTAATGTCCTCGACAGGTATGCTGAGACAAAGGAACTGAACGTATGGGTCACTGACGGAGAAGAAACTCCTGTGCCTGGTGCAATGGTCGGGTACATGATCTATAATTACGCTGAGTTTTACCCCCTGACAAGACTTCAGAGCGACAATAATGGCAGGTGCAGTATGACGACGGGTTACGGAACATTGCTTGTATGGGCTGATGACGGTAACAGGTACGGATTCTCACTGGCCTCACCCGAGGATACGCTTGTGCATGTTGCCATCTTCCCGCCGGAAGTAATAAAGGAAACCATTCCTCTTGACATTATGGTGCCTGAGCTGCCTGAACCCTTTCCCGGAATTGATCCCGACCTGGTGCAGATGAATAATTTACTGAACAGCAGGGGAGACAGTATAAGGAAGGCATATATAAACTCCTGGTCAGCCGGTGTCAGTGCTGATGATATTGCACGCAATGCAGGATTGTCAGCGGATGCGGTCAGCAAAATAGTCGCGACATCAATGGGCAACTACCAGGCTATAATCGATTTTATTGCCGGATCCGGAGAAAAAGCAGGGCTGGCGCTCCGCATACTTGAAAATATTTCTGAAAAGGATTTGCGTGACACACCTGCTTCAGTGCTTGCCGATCATCTTGACAATGCGCCTGATCCTGCTCCCGGAAGTGACATAACACTGTATGACAGATATGTTCTCTCGCCCAGGATATCGAATGAACTGTTGTCGCCCTTCAGGAGCCAGCTAAAAACACTGCCCGATGAACTGATCACATCATTCATCAGTGATCCTGCTTCAGCAGCGGCATGGATTGACACTGCCATAGCCATTACAAAAACTGAGAACCACTACTCGGTGCCAATCATCCCCGGCGCTGTACTCAGGATGCGGACGGCTGACATACGTTCACGGAACATCTTCTTCATTGCACTGTGCAGGAGCGCCGGCATACCGTCACGCCTGGCGCCGGGAACCGGAAGACCGCAATATCACAGTGCCGGAGAATGGCATGACGTATGGTTCACCGGTGATACAAGACCTTCAGGAACATCAGGTTACGTTACATTTGTCGCAGGCTCCGGTGAGATTATGAAACAGGAGCCCGAGTACCATGTTCACTTTACTCTTGCCAGGGTTGAAAATGGAAGATACAATACTCTTGACTATGGCTACGGGGTAAAAATCAGTGATATACCGGTGAAAATCCCACTGGATCCGGGAATTTACATGCTAACCACGGGTAACAGGGATGAGAACGGCAATGTTCTGGCTTCTGTATCATTTCATGAGCTTAAAGCAGGGGAAGAACAGCAGTTGAGAATTGATCTGAGGAATCTTCCCGAGAGCCCGATGAAAGGGGAGATGTTAAACCTCGAAAGTTCGATTGAAACTTTTACCGGTGAAAATATTGTTCTCAGCTCACTGGCCGATAAGGGTCTCGTAATGATTTGGGTGGATCCGGGCATGGAGCCTACCCGTCATCTGCTCAATGACCTGCCAGGGCTGAAAGCAGAATTTGACAGCTGGGGCGGAGATTTTGTATTTCTTACCGATCCGGAGAGAACTCCCGGACAAATTTCCGGGGAGACGGTCACCGGAGCGCCGGAGAATGCCATTTTTGCAGCTGACCCGGGGCTTAAGCTGCTGCAGACCCTTTCCGGAGAAAAATCCCGTGTCAGGTCATTGCCTGTTGTATTGTACTGCAACAGCGGCGGAGAGGTTCTCTTTTCCTCGGAAGGATACCGGATTGGAACCGGACAGCAGATTCTGAAGAAGATCAGAAAATAATCCGGTATGAAAAAAATCAACTTTCTCATTGCAGTTGCTCTTCTTGCAGCTGTTTCATGTTCATTGTCAAGGCAGGATGACCTCACCATTCTTGTTGATCCGTTTATAGGCACCGCAGCCCACGGGCATGTCTTCCCCGGAGCAACAACCCCATTCGGAATGGTGCAGCTCAGTCCTGACAACGGAACCTCCGGATGGGACTGGTGTTCGGGATACAACTACTCTGACACGGTGATTGCAGGGTTCAGTCACACCCATCTCAGCGGTACCGGTATTGGCGACCTGTGTGATATTCTGTTTCTTCCGTCAATGGAGGCTTTCAATCTTTCATTGCCTGACAGCAGTGCCTCGCTGGCAAAGCTCAACAGGGTATGGTTTTCTCATGATGCCGAGCAGTCAAGACCGGGATATTATGCCGTGGCCCTCGCTCCGGGGGTTAACGCCGAACTCACCGCCACTCCCCGATGCGGTTTGCAGAGATATACTGCCGTTGAAGAAGGAACGATGCATCTGCTTGTCGATCTGGGTTTTGCCATCAACTGGGACCGCCCCGTCGATTGCATGCTGTCATGGGACGGCACCGTTCTCAGCGGCAGGCGCATCTCCTCAGGCTGGGCTGAAAAACAGTATATCTTCTTCTCTTCAGGTTTTTCAAAGTCGCCCGCCTCGGTCACTATGCTCAATGCCGGGACGGTTGCGGCGGGTAACATGACAGAGGGCAGGAATATTGCATGCATCCTTGACTTTGAGATGGAGAAGGGTGAGGAGCTTATTGTTAAAACAGGAATTTCTGCCGTTGACGAGGCGGGCGCAGCGGGTAACCTTATCGCCGAGGTTCCCGGATGGGACTTCGACGGGCACGCTGCTGCCGCACAGCAGGCATGGCAGAAGAGGCTCGGCGTTATCAGAGCCGCATCTGCTGACAGCTCAGTGCTGAAGGTCTTCTACACCGCCCTCTATCATTCGATGATTGCACCAAATCTCTATTCCGATGCCGACGGCAGGTACCGGGGGACAGACAGGGAGATACACAATGCGGACGGATTCACCAATTATTCGGTCTTTTCGCTGTGGGATACCTATCGTGCCGCACACCCGCTGTTCACCCTCACAGCTCCGGATATGGTGCCTGACTTTATAAATACCATGCTCAATATCAGGAAGCAGCAGGGCAAGCTGCCTGTCTGGTCACTGGCCGGAAATGAGACCAACTGCATGATCGGGTACCATGCAGTGCCTGTCATTGCCGATGCCATAAACAAGAAATTTCAGGGATTTGACTACGAGGAGGCGCTTGAGGCTGCAGTGGAGTCAGCATCCCTCGATTTCAGGGGTCTCAACCACTACCGTAACTTCGGGTATATTCCTTCTGAACTTGAAAATGAGTCGGTTGCAAAGACGATGGAATATGCCATCGATGACTGGTGCATCTCACAGATGGCCACCGACCTCGGGAAACCTGAATTGGCAGATGAGTATCTGAGGCGGTCATACAACTACCGGAACCTGTTCGATACAACAATCATGTTCATCAGAGGCCGGATGAGTGACGGCAGCTGGAGGCCCGGCTACGATCCGCTCTATTCGCATCACACCAGATCCGACTTCACCGAGGGAAACGGCTGGCAGTACACATGGCTGGCACCTCATGACATTGACGGCCTTGTATCACTCTTCGGAAGCAGGGAGATGTTCCTTCAGCGGCTTGATTCTCTCTTCAGGGTGACGGAGGAGGTTAAGGGCGAGTTCTCATCGCCTGACATAAGCGGGCTTATAGGCCAGTATGCCCACGGCAATGAGCCATCACACCATATTGCCTACCTGTTTTCCATGGCCGGAGCGCCGGAGAAGACCGAATCAATGGTGCGTCGCATCATGGCGGAGATGTATACTGACAAAAAGGATGGTATATGCGGAAACGAGGATTGCGGCCAGATGTCGGCATGGTATGTCTTCTCAGCCATGGGATTCTATCCTGTCAATCCCGCTGACGGCAGGTTTATTCTCGGAAGCCCGGTCCTTGACAGGGCCACCATTTCGCTTCCCGGGGAAAAGAGCTTCACTGTCATCGCCGAAGGCAATTCGCCCGGTAAGACAATTGTTTCCGCCTGTTTTCTGAACGGTGAAAAGCTTGACCGTAATTACATCACCTGGGAGGAGATAAGAGCAGGTGGTGAACTCAGGTTCGTGATGAGATGAACAACCCTCAGGAGAAAGGCTTTTCCCGGACTTAATGCGGACCACCGCAGGAATACTGGCAGCCACTGATACAATTGATTATCAGCAGAAAGGAATCCTGCTTAGCTGCAGCTTCAGGAAAAAGCTTAATGATACCCGACAGGCAGGTGTAATTCCCGGTTTTATGCATTATATGAAGGATTAGCTTCTTTTTGCTATTTTTAGAGCCTTAATCGGAAGCAATTGAAGAGACTAATACTGATAGCCGTAAGCCTCTCCGCATCGCTTATCCTGTCCGGGCAGCCGGAGTTCCCCACAGGAAGCCCACTTTTCCCGGTGATAGAAAACTGGCATGAGATCAGTGTTGATCCGCAGCATGCAGAGGCAATGCGCGCAGTGGATCAGCCAAAGGATCAGCCATTCCGGTTTGCAATACCGGTTGAAGTCAGCCTCACCCCGTCCAATTCCGGATTCATTGCCACGAGAGGATCAGAAACCATATGGGTATTGCCACTCTCATCAAAGGGCGCTCTTTCTCTCAATATTATCCTTTCACCCTATAACCTTCCCCGGGGAGCCTATATCTATGTTTACGATCACGACAGGCAGACAATAAGGGGAGCATTCACCAGCGGGAGCACCTCCGCTACCCTTTCCATGCCGGTTATGCCTGTTCCGGGGGAGAGACTGGTACTGGAATGTCACTTCCCGGGCACCCGCATACCTGAGAACTCAGTGGGTGTGACGCAGGTGGCGCATGATTTCATTGGTTTTTTCGGCCCGGAAGGGATTAAGGATTATTATTACGGACGCTCAGGCGAATGCGAGATTGATATCAGTTGTTCGACCAATCCCCTCTATCTTACTGCTTCCCGCTCTGTGGTTCGTCTCCTGGTGGCCGGGACCGAACTCTGTACCGGTGTTATGGTAAACAATACAGGGAACCTGAACAAGCCCTACCTGATTACTGCAAATCATTGCATAGAGAAGAAGAGTCATGCAACAAATACAATATTTGTTCTCAATTACCGGAGTCCATCCTGCGCCGGACCGGACATGACCAACATGTATACCCTGACCGGTTCTCAGCTCAGGGCTACCAATCCTGACATAGACTTCACCCTGGTGGAACTGAATCAGTTTCCCTCGCTGATTGCCAGGCCTTACTTTGCAGGCTGGGACATAACAACTACAACTCCCACAAACACCTTTACCATCCATCACCCCGAGGGTGATGTGATGAAGCTTTCAATTGACGATAACGCCCCTGTCACGGCATCCTATCCTGAAGAGGGATTTATCTCGTCAGGATTCTGGCGTGTGCTCAGGTGGGATCTTGGGACAACTGAGAGAGGATCGTCAGGAGGGCCGCTGTTTGATCAGAATGGCAGGCTCAGGGGAACACTTACCGGAGGAGCGGCTACATGCAATAATCCGGCAAATGACTATTATGCCAAGCTTATAAGGATGTTTGACATAACATCCATCGACACCAGTCATCTGAAGCCATGGCTTGATCCGGCAGGCACGGGAGCCACCCTGGTCAGTGGCCGTGATCCCTATGAGTATAACCTCTCCAGGTCAGATACCATTGGAGGAATTCCGGCGAATGACCCCGGCACAACAGACACATACTCATCCCCGGGATGGGGCCTTGCCACCGGAAACAACTCCGATGGCCTGACCAGATATGCAGAGTATATTCCTTTCTCAGGCACTGGTGAGATAGCCTGGCTCAGGCTACAGGTCTCCGCTTCATCCTTCATCAATGCCGCTGACTCGGTTCGGTTTTATATCTGGGACGGAGGCGCTCTGCCGGGAAATGTTATAGCCTCACGAAAACTCCGGATTAACGAAACCAGGGGTGGTACAGTGCTGGAGGTTGATTTCGGAAGGACTATAAAAGTTACACGATCCTTTTATGCCGGCTACGCTGTCTATTACAGGAATCCGATAGACCAGCCCCAGCCTCAGTTTGCCGTGGCACGGTCGGCACCATGGGCCTTGCCCTCACAGAATACAGCTTATTTCCATACCGGATTAGCATGGGAGCCATTCACCCGGCATCCTTCGTTCCCGATGGCTGTTTCGCTCGGGATCAAGGCTGTAATGGTTGAAAACACCATACTCAACCAGCCTGAAGACCCTGAACAGGAGACTACAGACCTGAAGGTTTATCCTAATCCTTTCTCCTCAGAGGTGACTTTCATACTTGCCGGAAGGGGAGTGACCAGCACAACCATAACGATATATGACAATAGCGGGAGGGTTGTATCTGCAGGGGAGTACAGGAATATCTTCCCGGGCGAGCTCACAGTACCATTGCCGGGGCTGGCACCCGGGATTTACCACTACGGTCTGAGGGCTGACTCGGTCTATTATTCAGGTACGCTCGTAAAAGCCGGTATGAATTGACCAGGTTTCCCCTGCCGGGTCATGATCAGTGAGGCCGGAACTTCCTCAAGGTATGAAGGCTCTTATCAGTGAGACTGAAACTTCCTCCAGGTATCGATAAATGCCGGGATGTCATTCACCGAGAGCCGCTTTGCTATGATTTTCTTGTCCCGGTCGAGGATATAGACCAGCGGTGTGGATTCAACATTGTAAAGGAAGTCGAACCTGCTCATCCGCTCAGGATCCCATCCGTTGATCCATGTCAGGTCGTTATCTGCTATATACCTCTCCCATTTTTCACGGTCATGATGGGTGCAGACCGCAAATACCACAATTCCCGACTCTTTGTTCTTCTCGTAATACTCTTTCAACAGCGGGGTTGACTCCTTGCAATGCCCGCAATCAGGTTCCCAGAAATACAATATTGTGAATTCGGCCTTCACATCGTACAATGAGACATAATGACCGGCAAATGATCCCATAAGGAGTTCCGGGGCCTTCATTCCTATAAGGTTGGTCCTCAGACGCTCAATTCTTTTCCTCAGGTCTGAAATATATTCGTCCGCAGCCCATGGCGCCTTGCCTGCAAGATAGACCCTGTCAGCCAGGTGCACCACAACGGCGTCATGACCCATGATCTCGCTTGAAGCATACCTGTTCATCAGCCAGACAGTCACATACTGGAACATTGAACTGTCAACAGCGCTCATATCAAGAAGCCTGTCGGCTTCCTTATTGATTGAGTCGGGCATCTGTACCACCACCTGACTGAAAAACTGTTCAAGTTTTCCTCCAAGAACGGGACTCCGGATCAGGCCGGGCTCGGAAAAATCAATGTGGTCAAAAAAGTGATCCTTGAAATAAAGATAGGAGAGAAGGCGTGTCACGGAGTCCGGATTATGCGTGCCGGGAGGCACTGTTGCGGCAGGTGTCTCAACAGGTATCACTGACCGTGCTATTGCTCCGAGGAGCGTACCCTTGTTTGTTTCAGCAACTTCATTGAGATATTGTTTCATCTTCTTTTCCTGGTCCGTGAGCTCTTTTCTGGCGGCTGATGTCTCCGGGCTTCCTGGCTGAAGCCCGCCAAGCCTGCCGCTTATTTCCATTGCCTCCTCCTGAAGCGATTTCCATCTCCTCTGGTAGGCCACAAAACCGGTGTTCTCCTCAGAACCACTGAAAGAAACGGTAGCAACCGGATCGCTCTTGCTGAAGCGGATATCAAAAAACTGCTCCTCGTCAATCAGGAATTCAAAAAAGTGATTGTCAGGCAATACAATCATATAGACCCCTGCAGGCAACCTCTCACTTCCCGTGAACTTTCCCCTGCCGCCGGAGTCCGTTACAAGGCTGTCACGGAGATACTGCTGGTTGCCAACGTGATATGCAAGCCTTAGTTTGACTGATGGAGCGTCCCGGACTGTCACTGTAATAGAGTGGCCGGCCTGGCTTCTGGCAATGGTTGTCAGTGTTACAAAAGCCAGGGGTAGTATAAGGGTAGAAAGTCTGAATTTCATCATAATAGTATCCGGTGTACAATTATCCTGCCATTTATTGTGAAGGTGGCACTCATCACATCAACGCTGAGGCCTTTGTTTTTCTTATGTTTCTCAGTCACAGGGCGGTTGTTTTCAGTTTTCCGCTTTCACGCTCAAATCTCAGTGATCCATGTTAATCCTGAGAATCTCGGCGTATCCGCCGGCAGTGATTACGGCCCTGAGCGCAAAGTTGAAACGATTCAGGTCAGTGCAGAGGAAGAAGTCTGTAGGAGGGCTGAAAGCAAGATTGGCCGGGTTGAAGAACCTGCTTCCCGATCCTTCCCGCAGTGCCTCCATCTCCTTTGATATGTCGCTTTCACAACCTTCAAGCAGCTCCCTGATGTACCTTGCGCAGAGCAGGTCTTCCTCCGCTGTTTCCCGGGCCCTGTAGCCCATGGCAACCAGGGTTACCTTCTCAGGCCTGATCATTGAGATGTATGATGCAACAGCCCCTGCATTTACCAGTCCTGCCCCAAGGATTTCCGTTGCCCCGGCAGCGCTGATAATGCCCCTGGTTCCTGCCGTGGTACAGTGTATCATCGTCTTGCCGGCAACTGAACCTGTCAGCATCTCGGTCGGACTGTTCCCGTAGTCGAATCCGGCAGGTTTCTTTTCACCCTGTTCACCTGCAATAATTACCTCAGCCTTTAGTTTATCCCTTAGTGCGAATGCCTCTTCAGGCGTGGCAACGTTGATAAGACGGTTTACACCACTGTCAAAGGCATAGCATGCGGTGCTGAAGGCACGGAAGACATCAATGATAACTGTCACTCCCTGAGCCTCCTGCGCCCCTTTAATGAATTCCTTTATGGTGATTTCCATGTCGGTTTTTTCAATTTGTGAAGATAATAATAGTGTTTGAAGATCATTTTATAAATTTGCATTCCCTCAATAATCCGAAAATCCGGTGAGACCTGTTGGTGAAATACGTCAGTTGATTGTCAGCCGTGCCGGACAGCTCTGGCGGTCAATTACCGGGAGGCTGAAGAAGTCAGCACCCTTCTGGGTTCGCCAGAGGCGTATTGTATACTTGCTTTTCAAGGGAATAAAGAGGGAAAACATTTACATCAAGGCCTCTGCACTGACCTTTTTCACGATTTTGTCAGCGATACCCATAGTTGCGCTGGCATTTGGAATAGCAAAGGGATTCGGGCTGTCAGATGAACTCAGGGCACAGATTATAATGCAGTTCCATAACCAGGAACAGGTTATGAACTGGATTCTTGATTTTGCAAACAAGACACTTGAGCAGACAAGCGGAGGCTGGCTGGCAGGGATAGGAGTTGTCTTTCTCTTTTCAGCGGTGGTACAGTTGCTGAAATATGTCGAGAACACTTTCAATTCCATCTGGAAAGTTGACGAAACCCGGGTATGGTATCGGCAGGTGACAGATTATCTTGCAGTTATCATTCTTGTGCCGGCACTTTTCATTGCTTCAAGCAGTGTCACGGTCCTTGCTACCACGCGCCTGACTGCCATGCTTAGCCAGTCAGACATGCTCGAGGGGCTGAAGCCTGTTGTCTCCTTCCTGGTTCAGTTGATACCGTTCATATTGCTCTGCTCTCTTTCCACTGGTGCCTTCCTTGCCATGCCCAACACCAGGGTCAGGTTCCGTTCGGCGCTTATTGCCGGACTTGCCGCAGGTATTGCGTTGCAGGTTTTGCAGATAGTTTATGTCGAAACGCAGATGGGCATCACCAGGCTTGGCACTCTTTACGGAAGCTTCGCTGCCATTCCGCTGCTGATGATCTGGGTACAGATGAGCTGGGTAGTGCTTCTGATGGGAGCCCAGCTATCATATTACCTTCAGAATATCACCCGCTACGAATTTGAGTTTGATGTTCAGACAGTTTCGCCGCGTCAGAAAAAGAGGTTGTTGTTGCTGGTAATGCATTCACTGATCGTTGATTTTGTGAAAGGGGCCAAACCGAGGGCTCCCGAGGAGATCTCGCTGGAGTTGAACCTGCCTGTGCGCACTGTCCATGAATGCCTTGACCAGCTTCATGAGGCTTCCATGGTCACCGAGGTCTGGAACGATGAGCAGGAAAAATATGTTTACCAGCCGGCCACTGACATTAATAAAATGACCCTCTCGTTCGTGCTTGAGAAGCTTGAGTCATCGGGCTCACTGCATAAAACAGTGATAAACAATTCCGATTACCGGAAGATAGACACTGCCCTGACCAGGTTCGAGAGCCTGATTGCCTCGTCGGAAACAAATATCCTTCTGAGGGATCTGTAACCTACTTGTTCCGGAACGGTGAGAGCCTGAAGCGTCTCACATACCTTATCATTTCCTCGAGTGAATTCCAGTAACCGAAGAGATAGTGCGGTGCATCAACCATTATCTGCCTTGTCTCAGGGTGCATTGACCAGTAGCTTTTAAGGTTCGAAGCCTTGAAGATACTATCCTCCTTACCGATAAGGGCATAATCCCAGACAAATCCTGTTTCAACCGGTTCCATCATCCGGTTGTAGAGCCATCTCAGCTCATCGTGGAGCGATTTTTCCGTACGGGTTGGTATGTAGGCGCGGTTCACCTCAAACAGGCTTCGTGTGCCGAAGAGACTGAGATAAAACCTGGCCATACTGTAGTTGGAAATATTGTTGAGGGTAGCTTCGAAAATCTTCAGCGGTATGCCATACTTGTCATCTGCTGCCACGGGGGTGCCGTTGATGGCTATTGTCAGGTCTGGCTTTATTCCAAGTTTCCTGCTGTAATATTCTGCAGCCCAGACGCCCAGTGACCAGCCGATAACTGTAACACGCCTGTAAGTTTTCATTTCCGGCAGAATCAGCGGCTCATCTGCCGAATAGTTGTAGAACAGGATGAAATCATGGTTGTCAGTACAGAGGTTGGAGAAGGCTTTGTCATCTATTCCCCAGGTGCCGAAGAGAATAACAAGATCCCTGGTGTTTTCAAATCTGCGGAGGAATGTTTTCATCGGATAGGGGAAAATAAAAAAGAGGAGAGGGTTACAGTGGTACTTTAAGGAACGGGCTTATGAGATAATCCCGGAATCTACTGTCTGATAAAAGGAAGTAACCTATGGTAGTCAGCCTATAGGTCCATGTGAAAGTCAATGTCTGCAATACAATCCTATTGATTCCCACAGGTAACCCTTACTCTCCTCCTTTATTTCATCATCTGTACAAATGTAATACATAAACCTCAACTTTGCAAGCAATCTCAGAAATAATTTCAGGTACTATATGTGTGACAGGCTAGTATATCATGACAATTTTTTTATCAAAGATAATTATACGGACGGTTTCAAGGCTTTTTATATAATCGATATATTCATCCGGGGTAAACTGGCTACCCTGATCCGGGCTTATGATCTCAGGACGACCGTATTTGTTTACTGTCATTCTCAAAGTATTAACAACCCATTCAGCTTCCATAGTGTCAGACAAACTCCAGCCCGGGATGCATCTGCTATATACATCCATAATGGCCAGAAGATACATGTAACCCCGTTCCATAGGAATGTTAGAGATATCCGGAGACCATACATGGTTGGGCTTGTGGATTTCCAGATTACGAAGCAAACAGGGATATTTATATCTGGAAGGATCAATGATGGGTAGTGTGCGGCCGGCAATAGACCGTCTTTAAGCGCATGATCTGCATGAGAGAATATACATGGCAACGGCCGACCTTATAACCCATTTTCTGCAACTCACGAGACATCCTTCCCGGTATCGAAAACTTTCCCGGCGTTGGCCAGAAACTCTTTCTTNNCCTCTATGGCAACTCTGGCTTTGAAATCAGCTGTAAATGTTCTTCTTGACTTTTTCATGTGACAGAAATTTTAGAGCTAATAAATTCCTGTCCGGTTTTTCCAGACCATCACAGGGTCCCCGGTGTGAGCCGGGGCGGGCCGCACCGCTGACCACTAAGCGGTCCTCTTTGGCCATAAGATTCTCGCGGTGCGGAGCGCCTATTGCATATACCGATTATAAGCCGTTTAGTTCATCTTTTTCTTATCGTGTTGGTGAAATAAAATTTTTGAACCTAATTGATTGAGACATTTTAACGAATGGAAAATGAGAAAGCTCTGACGGGATGGGTATTTTCAAACCTTTTAAATTGTTACAGATACATTTGATCTCCTCCTCACTAATATAAATTTTATCCCTGTCATTTATTTTTATTTCTACCTCTTGTACGATACCTGCCTGATCTAGGTATACATTTAAAAATAGCGATGAGCGATTTTGAATTAAAATCTCAAGACGATCTGGCCTAAAACAAGATTCGACTTTTGCCTTGCTTTCATTGGATTCTTGTTGATAAAAGAAATAGGTTGATGTATTAGATTTCATCTTGAAACCTTCAGGAGGATATTGTTTACCTATAAAAAGAGTGTCATGCTCAAGGTGGTATAATTTGAATGTAGTATCTTGAGTAATCCTATTTGTAACGTAAGGCTTTTGTATTAATTTGTCTTTGTGCGTCCCATCAGCTATAGTATTCTCACGGGACGTCTTTTCAGTTACATGGCAGCAAGATAGGCCAAGTAAAGTAGTGAGAAAAAAAGTGCTTCTTAATAGATCAATTATTTTCATAGCAAGTAGAATTATTAATTATTTCAATTACAGCGGCTGGATAAGATGGTAAATTTGGGTCAACTGGTGTTGCATATCTGGGGTCACCAGCAGGATTGGTAGCATTCCATTCTCTGAAGTTATTAAGGAATATCATATATTGTGTTGATTGCTCAGGTGTAAACGAAGATGGGAATTCCTCATTATTATTGGAAATGAGATCATCTATCCATTGTCCTACTCCCATTAGTGATTCAATCTCTGCAAAATAAGATCCGGCAATTACTCGAGCAAGTAAACCAGCGAACTTCTCTTCAAACTCAATATTAGACCGCCCTGGAGCTAATGCACCTAAGTCATCCAAATAGTTGCCATAAAAAGTATCCTGATATGCATGGAACATCTCCCCGGTTGTATTGTATGCGTCTATCTTACTTTCATCTTTATAAATTACTGAATTAGTTGAAGGATTATACCCAGCTTCTGCATTTATTGTTGAATCCATTCTAATACTAATCGAATCAAGTGAGCTCAATAACTGCTGTAGAAAGCAGTTTTGCTCTAATTCTTCAATTGTTGTATCAAATTTTTCTTGAGCTGTAGTAGACAAATTTGATGTGTCAAAGTTATAGATTCCGTCATTTGTGCCATCGCCATCACCACCTCCGCCATCACCACCTCCATCATCACAATTTATGCCAAGACAAGTACATTCATCATAATATGGAGAACTTGGATCGCATCCGCCATAGTCGCAATTAATCCCAAGGCAAGCACAGTCTGAATAATCTGGCGAACCATAAGAGCATGGATCATAATAACCACATACACATGGATCCTGCCCACATATCGGACAAGTAAAATCAGATGGGGGAGTGATGATGACAGAATCAATGCATTGACAGTCAATAGTTCCAGGATTTGAACAATCAAGAAATAAAATCCATCCATCACAATCACAGGTCATATATCCGTTTATGCATTCACCATCGACGCCTTGATATTGACCATATAATGAGCCCGGAAATAACATTTTGCCTTTTTCAAAATTAAAACCCAAAGGGAACAAATTAACCTCATTTATTCATAAATATTGAAGATTTTCCAAACGAGCTTACTCTTTTCCCGATACAAGGTAAAAATATTGAACTTAGTTTTAGTGGTGGTCGCATAAGCAGTGATGGTGGATTATTACTGCTTCGCAAACTTGACAGTCAGTTAAACCTCTTATATTCAGCAAGTAAGTGCATACGTGATGAAAGGGATCATTGTTATATAGATTATTCCATTAAGGAACTTCTGACTCAACGTGTTTTTCAGATAGCAGCCGGGTACGAAGATTGCAACGACTGCAACGATCTGCGTGAAGACATGATACTGAAAATGTGTGCAGGCAGGCTGCCTCAGAGTGGTAATAATCTGGCCTTACAGCCAACAATGACCCGCCTTGAAAATTCTGTAACACGGAGTGATCTTTTTCGCTTAGGCAAATGCCTGATAGATTGTTTCATTGGCTCATACTCAGAGCCTCCCGCGATAATA
>MTKZ01008457.1_pt1 | contig 21543 bp, 20 predicted proteins | sample 1042781 | NCBI WGS metagenome assembly MTKZ01 (sample SAMN06212207, study PRJNA360539) | anaerobic digester metagenome | biome: Wastewater treatment plant; material: sludge; isolation source: anaerobic digester fed with sludge from wastewater treatment plant | place: Denmark: WWTP Viborg ... | reverse complement strand
ATAGCAAGGCCCAGGGTCCTGTCGGATAACGGGAAGATACTTGAAAAATGGTGTGAAGCCGGGATGAATGCCGGAATGATTTATCTTCAGCGAAATATCGAAAAGAGGATCAATCCGGGTTTGCTGATGCCTGATGCAAGATCAATCGTAGTAACAGGCTTGTCTTATTATACCGATCTTAAACAAAAGGACCCCCGGGCACCGGTGTTATCGAGATACGCATATGGATTGAATTACCACGACGTCATCTCCCCGATGCTTGAAAAGCTTCTGGAATTCATTAAGACTAATGTACCCGGCTGTGATGGAAGGGTGTTCTGTGACTCAGGCCCGCTTCTTGAAAAGGCATGGGCCCGTCAGGCCGGATTAGGCTGGCAGGGCCGACATTCAATAATGATCAACAGGGAAATAGGATCATTCTTTTTTATAGGAGCAGTGGTACTTAATATAGAACTTGATTATAATACTCCTTTCGATGGTGATTACTGCGGGACTTGTACCAAGTGTATCGAAAAGTGTCCGACAGGCGCGATAAATGACGACCGTACAATAGATGCAAGAAAATGTATAGCTAACCTGACTATTGAGAACAGAGGACCAATACCGGAAGAAATAATTCCCAGACTGCAGGGAAGGGTCTATGGCTGTGATATATGCCAGAATGCCTGCCCGTGGAATAATTCCCCGCAGGCCAGAGCTCATCCGGCATTTGCAATTAATGACGAAGTAGCGGCAATGACACGGGAAGACTGGCTTTCCCTTACTGAAGATCAGTATAACATGCTGTTTAAAAAAAGTGCAATTGAAAGAGTGAAATATACTGATCTGTTACGAAATATTTCAGCCGCAATAAAATCGATGGATTATCAGCAGCTTTTTAACCAATAATGAAAAAGGCTGAAATTCTTCAGCCTTTTTACCTCTTTTAACCTAATCTAACTTAACCTGACCTAACCAAATCAATTTGAAAAGATTTTATCAATTGTAATCCTTTAGCATAAGCATGAGCTTCTGCCTGGTAAAGAAAATCCTGCTTTTTACTGTACCAATTTTTAATCCAAGCTCATCCGCTATTTCCTTATATTTATATCCTTCAATGTGCATTCTGAATGGTATCCTGAATTCATCTTCAAGCGAGTTTATGGCCTTCTCAATCTCTGCTTCCGAGTAATCCGATTCAGGAGAAACAAAGCCCTTGTCTTGTGGCTGATTTAAATAGTAAAGATCCTTTGTCCCGTCAATTATGGTGTTCTCTTTCGAATTACGCCTGTAATTATTAATGAACGTATTCTTCATTATAGTGAAAACCCAGGCTTTAAGGTTTGTATAATCGACGAATTTGTCTTTGTGAGTAATTGCTTTGAGATATGTGTCCTGCACAAGGTCAAGGGCAGTATCTCGGTCGTATGTGAGGCTCATGGCAAATCTTTGAAGATTTGACTTCATCCCTATAAGGGTACTGTTGAATTCGTAAGTTGTCATAGCTTCAGTTTTTATTTTATGCATACAAAAATATGCTAATAAAATAAGATAAACAAATCTTAATATCTTAATATCTGTTAAAATGGATTGAATTCTAAATAATATTTTCAGATAAATATCATGAAGTGAATGTGATATAATATGTTTTAAATATGTTTTATAAATTATTTTTTTAGTAAAATTTTGTCCTAAACCTGTACCCTGAATCCCGACACCGGATGCCCGACACCGGATGCCCGATGCCGGATGCCTGATGCCGGATGCCTGATGCCGGACGCCTGATGCCGGACGCCTGATGCCGGACGCCCTACCCCTGACGGCTGACACCTNNGGACGCCTGATGCCGGACGCCTGATGCCGGACGCCCTACCCCTGACACCTGACGCCGGGCGCCGGACGCCGGATGCCTCAGCATTGCATAATCTCACCAACTTTACTATATTTAGAAAAAAATTAATGCAATACAGTATAAAGCTTAAGAACGGACAGATCCTGAGGGGATTTCTTAACAGTCCCGGTGATAGGACAAGGGCGAACATAATTTTTGTACACGGGCTGGGCGAGCATATAAACCGCTACAATTTCTGGGCCGGATCTTTTAACAGGGAGGGGATAGGCTTCACGGGACTTGATCTGCCTGGTCATGGTTCTTCTGATGGCAGGAGGGGTTATATAAGAAGTTATTCTTTCACTGATGAGATGCTGGATATTCTTTTACAACATATCTGGAGCACTTTCCCGGGAGTTCCCGTTTTTCTTTATGGCCACAGCCTGGGAGGAGGGATAGTCCTTGACTATCTTCTCAGGAAAAAACCGGCAGTAAAGGGTGCCATTGTTACATCGCCCTGGTTGAAGCTCTCATTTCAGCCTGACAAATTCAAACTGGCACTTATTTCGGTCATTAAGAATATTCTTCCGGGACTGGTTCAGCCTTCCGGACTTGTAACAGCGAACTTATCCCGGAACAGAGATGTTGTTGAAAAATATAACTCAGATCCTCTTGTCCATGGCAAGATCTCAGTAAGCCTTGCCCACAGCGCAATGAAAGCTGCAGAGCGGTCGCTCAGACATTCTGAAGAGCTTGAGGTTCCGCTTCTTTTAATGCATGGAAGCAGGGATATGATATGTTCACCTGAAGGGAGCTCGGGTTTTGCCGCGGGAACAAAACTGGCTGAATTAAAGATCTGGGATGGAGGGTTCCATGAACTACATAATGAGCCCTTTAAGGATCAGGTCTTAGAATATATTATAAGCTGGATGAACAGGATATTAAAATGACTGTTATGTTATGGAGCTCAGAACAACATTTGAAATAGAACCATCGGAAATCAAGATCACCTATAATGATCCTGTTTTGTTTATCGGATCCTGCTTTGCAACAGAAATTGGTAATCAGTTTGTGGCCGGGAAAATGCCTGTTCTGATTAACCCTTCAGGAACAGTCTATAATCCGGTATCGGTCTGCAATACTCTTGATACAATTACGGGGGGAAAGAAATACACCCGGGATGATATATATAATTATAATGGTGTCTGGTTAAGTTTTAATCATTATACAGATTTTTCATCGGAAGATCCGGAGAATGTTCTCGAATCTATAAATTCAATTGCTGAGAGATCTCACAGGTTTATTTCCACAGCACGGTTCCTGTTTATTACTTTCGGAACAGCAAGAGTATACCGGTGGAAAGGATCCGGAAGAATAGTATCCAACTGTCATAAGATCCCTTCCTCTGAATTCACGGATGAACTTCTTTCTCCCTCCGGTATTGTTGATCTTTGGGATGAAGAACTTACAAAACTTAAATCACTTTTCCCGTCATTGAAGGTTGTGTTTACAATAAGTCCGGTACGGCACTGGAAAAATGGAGCACATGGCAACCAGGTAAGCAAATCCGTTCTGTTTCTGGCTGTCGAAGAGTTAATGCATCACCCGTCAAAACCCGGCTATTTTCCTGCATATGAGTTGATTATGGATGATCTCCGTGATTATCGTTTTTATGATGATGACATGCTTCACACATCATCAGCGGCAATAAACTATGTATGGCAGAGGTTTTCTGACTGTTATCTCGATGCCAGGACCGTGGAGCTCAGGAACGAGGTTCTGAAAGTTACAAGGGCATTTAGCCACAGACTGACAAGCGCCCCGGAAAGCAGGAAGATAGAATTTGCCCGGTCAATGATTGACAGGATAAAAACCATCGAAAATAAAATTCCCACGATTGATCTTACCGGCGAAAAGGCTTATTTCAATAAAATTCTGGGAGAATAATTGATTGGGAGGGGGCGTGAGGTGTGAGGTGTGAGGTGTGAGGAGTGAGGAGTGAGTGGGTGAGGAGTGAGAAGTGAGGAGTGAGGAGTAAATGAGGGGAAGGGCGGAATCATTCCAAATCTTCGATCATTATTTTCTTCACAACACGGACACCGTCGCTGAATATTATAGTAACGAGGTACATTCCGCGTCCGGGATTGTCGAGGACGATTTTATTGAGAGTCTGAGGATTATTATATTGTGCCCTGTAAATGTCCTGGCCGATAATATTTGTAATCTTAACGAATGAAACATCACGGTCGGTCTTTATGTTAAAATAATCTTCCCTTACCGGAACAGGATAAATGCTTACGGTGGCATCAGGCCCTTTCGATGTCATACCCTGTTTAAGACGTAAAGATGCAACAGCAGTACTATCCTTCTGGGCCTGAAGGCTAAGACTGAAAAATACAGACAAAATAAAGAGTATAACTTTCTTCATACATGCCGTTTTGGGAACTGCATCAAAAATTGTGCTAAAGATAGTAAAAAATTAAATAAAATGATCATATAGCTTCAATGCTTTATCAAGATCCTCAGGAGTATCTATCCCGAAACTCTCCCATTCAGTAACAGCACACCTTATTTTATACGAGTTTTCGATCCATCTGTTCTGCTCAAGTGATTCTGCTTTTTCAAGCGGGCTTCTTGCCAGCTTTGTAATTCTTTTAAGGATATCGGTCCTGTAGGCGTACATTCCCAGATGTTTATAATAAAGATGCTTTTCACTCCATTCCGCTGTCGGCAGATCCCTCACAAAGGGTATTGCTGCCCTGCTGAAATATATAGCATTTCCATCAGTATTGAGGATCACTTTCGGCTGGTTAGGGTTAAAAATGTCTTCTCCGGGCGAAGTTTTCCTTACAAGGGTAGCGAGTTCAGTTTCTTTATCTGTGAAACATGATTTCAGAAGATCTATCTGTTCGGGTTTAATAAATGGTTCATCGCCCTGAACATTTATGACCACGTCGATATTTTTACCCGTTTCTGCCACGATCTTTCCGACTGCCTCGGCACATCTGTCAGTACCGCTAGGGTGATCGGGGGATGTCATAACAACCTTTCCGCCAAATTGTAATACCGCGTCACGGATCCTGTGATCGTCAGTGGCAATATAAACAAGGTTAACTGATTTAAGGGCCTGTTCATAGACTCTTCGGATCATTGACTTGTCACCTATCATTGCCAGAGGTTTGCCGGGAAACCTTGTTGATGCGTAACGTGCCGGAATTATGGCTGCGAACTGATATCCAGACTCATTTTTCATGAGGCCAATTTACAAAAATTGTATTTCCCATTGTTTTAAAAATATCTTAAATTCGCACCAACTTCTGACGATTTATGAAAGACCTTCAAAATATAAAGCAAAGGTTCGGTATTATTGGTAATTATGAGGGACTTAACCGTGCGATTGATATTGCGGTACAGGTTGCTCCGACTGATCTTTCGGTTCTGATCACCGGAGAAAGCGGTACCGGGAAGGAGGTTTTTCCCCAGGTGATACACAGTTACAGCGCAAGGAAACATGGACCATATATTGCTGTAAACTGCGGTGCTATTCCTGAAGGGACTATTGATTCCGAGCTGTTCGGTCACGAAAAAGGAGCTTTTACGGGCGCCACCGACAGCAGAAAAGGTTATTTTGAGGTTGCCGACGGCGGATCGATCTTTCTCGATGAAGTGGCTGAATTACCGCTCTCAACGCAGGTGCGCCTTCTCAGGGTCCTGGAAACAGGTGAATTTATCAGAGTGGGTTCATCAAAAGTTCAGAAAACAAATGTAAGGGTAATTGCTGCCAGTAATGTCGATGTTCCCAATGCCATTGATCACGGACGTTTCAGGGAGGACCTGTTTTACAGGCTGAATACTGTTCCTATCCGGGTACCGTCTCTGAAGGAGAGGGGCGAAGATATAATACTTCTTTTCAGAAAATTCGCTGTCGATTTTGCAGATAAATACAGAATGCCTGCCATAAGGATCGACGCTGATGCAAGGATTCTCCTTCTGAATTACTCCTGGCCGGGAAATGTAAGACAGCTGAAGAATATCACCGAACAGATCTCAATTATCGAAAAGGAACGCGACATCACAGCAGTAACACTGAGATCATATCTTCCGGATTATGAAGGTGTGAAATTACCTGCGATCATCAAAAAGGAAGAGGATAAAACATATGCTTCCGAAAGAGAGATACTGTACAAGATCCTTTTTGACATGAAGAGTGACATGAATGATCTGAAAAAGCTTGTATATGATTTCATGCAGAGCGGAGATTCAAATATTACAACAGGAGAAACAAATTCCGGTATTATTAAAAATCTCTTCAGGGATGCAAAGGCTGAAAGAGTTACAGCCAAGGTACCGGATGCTTCACCGGTCGATTTTACATCCAGCTCAGGACTGGAAGATATCCAGGATACTGAGGAAATAGTTGAGGAATCATTGTCATTGGCTGACAAGGAAGTTGAAATGATAAGAAAAGCACTCGGAAAATTTAACGGTAAAAGAAAAATGGCGGCCCATGAGCTTGGCATTTCGGAAAGAACCCTTTACAGGAAAATCAAAGAGTATGGAATTGAAATGTGACCGGCGGGGAAGAAATCCTTTAATGATACTCCCGTTCATATTACTGACCGGATATATTCTTCTTCTGAATAGTTGCAAAATTTCATATTCCTTTTCCGGGGCCAGCATCTCTCCTGATGTTAAAACAATCAGTATTCAGTATTTTCAGAACAGGGCAAGCCTTGTACAGCCCGGTTTGAGCCAGAATCTGACGGATGCTCTTATAGATAAATGCAAATCACAGACTAACCTGGGATTCGTGAACGGAATAGGCGATGTAAATTTTGAAGGCGAGATTACAGATTATAATACAAGACCCCTTACAGTATCTGCAGATGCACAGGCTGCTACAAACAGGTTTACAATAACCGTAAGGGTGAAATTCACCAACGCCATCGATCCCGACCTGAGCTATGAACAGAGCTTCTCAAGATATGAAGATTATGACAGCGCTTTATCACTTGGTGATGTTGAAGATTCTCTTTCTGAAAAAATTATCGAGTTGCTGATCGAGGATATTTTTAATAAGGCTTTTGTGAACTGGTAGATAAGATGAACAGGACAGACTTTTTAAAGCTTATCGAAGGTCAGGGCCCCGGTAACCATACCGAGCTCGGGGAATTGAGCTCTCTCATCACCGTCTTTCCATATTTCCAGAGTGCCTATATGCTTCTCCTCAAAGGAATGAAGAACACCGGCGATGTAAAGTTCGAAAACCAGCTAAGAAATTCGGCTATGAGAATAGCCAGCCGTGAAGTATTATATTATTATCTTCAGAAAGAACCGGAACCAGCAGCCCGGATTCCTGATAAAGAAGTTGATCTGGCAGGGTTTACTCCGGAAAATATAAATAAGGAGGATGACGGAACAGATACACAGCAGGTTGTCATTGAGACTGCAAAGAACAGTGCAGACTTTATACACGAGATCGAAAAAGAGGAGGGAATACCCGAATCTGAAAATAAACCTCAGGGTTATTCTATTGTTATAACAGCCGAATCGGGGGATAAGGAATCGGATGCTTCGATTATAGTTATAAATGAGGAATCGGGAGAGATTGAAGAACGAATCGTATATATGGATCCGGGATTCTCTGTACCCGAAAAAGAAGACCTTCTCGAGCTGGAGACTGAACCTGACAAAATTTCTGAATTTCCGGAACCGGACGCTAACGGGGGGGAAAAGAATATTTCTGAACCTTTGTCGGCAAAACAGCTTCAGACTGAGCTTATAGACAGGTTTATAATTGCAAATCCGCGGATTGAACCAGTAAAGGAAAAGACCGACAACCCGGTTATAGATATATCCAAACCATTCACAGAACCGAGGGAAGAGTTCTTAACTGAAACTCTTGCAAGGATATATGTTAAGCAGGGCTACTTTTCGAAGGCTATTGATATTTATGAAAGATTAAGTTTGAAATATCCGGAAAAAAGCAGTTACTTTGCATCTCTAATTTTGGAAGTGAAGGAACATATAAAAAAATAAGGGAATGGGAATATACATTTTCATAACAGTTTTGATAGTAGTAGCCTGTATTCTTCAGGTATTGATTGTGTTGGTCCAGAATTCAAAAGGAGGGGGGCTTGCTGCCAATTTTACATCCACAGGTCAGACAATGGGTGTCAGGAAAACTGCCGATTTCCTTGAAAAATCGACATGGACACTTGCTGCTGCAATTCTGATACTTTGTGTCGTGGCAACTGCAACAATTCCCCGTGGCAGTGAAACACAGCAATCAAGGATAAGCACACAGATTAACAATGCTGTTGATCCCAATGCTATTCCTACATTACCGACTGCTGTTCCCCCGGCTTCGACGACTACAACACCTCCGGCTGGAGACGAAGACCAGCCTCAGAATTAATTTTTATTTTAAACATGATATTTTGAAGTGTCAGTTTGTCACAAACTGACATTTTTTATTTCAAAAATGGCATATTTGGCTATTTGGCATAAATTATGCTCACAGAGACGTCAGTAAAACAATATTTAACTTTAAAACTATTGATAATATGGCACAATTAAAAGGAAAGATTCTGGCAGGAAAGGTTCTAGTTAAACCGAATGAAGCTGAAGCTAAAACTGCCAGCGGGATAATTATTCCGGATTCAGCAAAGGAAAAACCTCGCCAGGGAAAAGTTGTTCTCGCGGGTGCAGCAAAGAAAGATGAGGAGATGGAAGTGAAAAAAGGTGACGAAGTCCTCTATGGTAAATATTCCGGTCAGGAACTTACAATTGATGGGGAAGACTATTTGCTTATCTCACAGTCAGATATTCTTTTTATAATGTAATTCAGAAACCAATAAATCAATAAAAAATGGGAAAAGAGATTAAGTATAATATTGATGCACGTGCACTTCTTAAAGAAGGTGTTGATCAGCTTGCAGATGCAGTAAAGGTTACCCTTGGTCCGAAAGGCCGTAATGTGGTACTTGAGAAAAAATTCGGCGCTCCCCTTGTTTCAAAGGACGGTGTGACTGTTGCCAAGGAAATAGAACTTACTGATCCATATAAGAATATGGGTGCACAGATGGTTAAGGAGGTTGCTTCAAAAACCGGTGATATAGCAGGTGACGGTACTACTACTGCAACTGTACTTGCTCAGGCAATAATCAATGTAGGACTGAAGAACATAACTGCCGGTGCAAATCCAATGGATGTCAAGAGAGGTATCGACAAAGCAGTTGAAAAAGTTGTTGAAAGTATCAAATCACAGGCTCAGCTTGTAGGTGATGATCTGAAAAAGATCGAACAGGTTGCAAGGATCTCTGCCAACGACGATCAGGAAATAGGTAAGCTCATTGCTGAAGCCATGAGCAAGGTGCACAAAGAAGGGGTCATAACTGTTGAAGAATCAAAAGGAACTACAACATCTGTTGAAATAGTTGAAGGTATGCAGTTCGACCGCGGATATATATCGGCATATTTTGTAACAAATACCGATAAGATGGAAGCAGAGCTCGAGAATCCGTACATCCTTATTTATGATAAGAAAATATCATCGATGAAGGATATGCTACCTATACTTGAATCATCTGCCCAGACCGGGAAACCCCTTCTGATAGTTTCAGAAGATATTGAAGGAGAAGCTCTTGCAACACTTGTTGTAAACCGTCTGCGTGGTTCGCTGAGAGTTTGTGCAGTTAAAGCCCCGGGCTTTGGCGACAGAAGGAAAGAGATGCTTGAAGATATTGCAATTCTGACAGGTGGTACCGTTCTTTCTGAAGAAAAAGGCCTCAAGCTTGAACATGCAACACTCGATATGCTTGGTACATCCGAGAAAGTAACAGTAAACAAGGAGAATACCACAATTGTGAACGGTTATGGTGATAAGGACATGATCAAAGCCCGTATTGGCCAGATCAAACAGCAGATGACAACCACAACTTCCGATTATGATAAGGAAAAGCTTCAGGAAAGACTCGCGAAACTGGCCGGTGGAGTGGCAGTACTTTACATTGGAGCCGCCTCAGAGGTTGAAATGAAGGAGAAGAAAGACCGCGTGAACGATTCATTGCATGCTACCCGTGCAGCTATTGAAGAAGGCATTGTTCCCGGTGGTGGTGTCGCATATATCCGTGCAACAAAAACACTGGAAGGTCTGAAAGGTGAAAATGAGGATCAGACAACCGGTATTGAAATTATTAAACGTGCAATTGAAGAACCTCTCCGCCAGATCGCAGTTAATGCAGGCATGGAGGGAGCTGTTATTGCACAGAATGTGAAATCAGGTAAAGGCGACTATGGATATAATGCACAGACCAATAAATTTGAGAAGCTTTTTGCAGCAGGCGTTATTGATCCTGCAAAAGTTACCCGAGTAGCACTCGAAAATGCAGCATCGATAGCAGGTATGTTCCTGACAACAGAAGCTGTAATTGTCGAGGAAAAAGAAGATAAACCGCAGATGCCGCCTCAGGGAATGGGTGGTGGAATGCCGGGAATGATGTAAAATTAACATCAATATATAATAGATCCACAGGGGCATTGCATGCAATGCCCCTACTTATTATATTTGCACCTGATTTAGAACCTGCTGTCCTGATGGATAATATCCGAAACTTCTGTATAATAGCACATATCGACCACGGTAAAAGCACTCTGGCAGACCGTCTCCTTGAAAAGACAAACACTGTAACCGAGAGAGATTTCCAGGACCAGGTTCTTGATAACATGGATCTTGAAAGGGAAAGAGGGATCACGATCAAGAGTCATGTTATACAGATGGAATATACTTATGAAGGGAAAAAATACCTGCTGAACCTTATCGACACCCCCGGGCATGTCGATTTTTCATATGAGGTCTCACGATCCATAGCAGCCTGTGAGGGTGCCCTTCTTGTGATTGATGCCACACAGGGAATACAGGCCCAGACCATTTCAAACCTGTACATGGCCATCGGTCATAACCTCGAGATAATTCCCGTGCTGAACAAGATGGATATGGCAAGCGCCATGCCTGAGGAAGTTAAAGACCAGATAGTTGATCTTACCGGATGCAAAAGGGAGGATATAATTGAGGCCAGTGCAAGAACCGGAATGGGTGTCGACAGAATACTTAGTGATATTGTCAGGATTATCCCGCCTCCGAAAGGTGATCCGGAAGCTCCTCTTCAGGCACTTATCTTCGACTCGATATTCAATTCTTTCAGGGGGATTATAGTTTATTTCAAGATCGTAAACGGAACCCTGAGAAAGGGTGACAGGGTTAAATTTGTAAGCACAGATCATGAATACAATGCCGATGAGATCGGCGTACTGAAATTCAAACAGGATCCGCGTGATATTATGGGTCCGGGAAGTGTAGGCTATATTATATCCGGAGTAAAGAATTCTGCTGAAGTCAGGGTAGGAGATACAATTACTCAGGTAAAGAATCCGTGTGACAAGGCAATTGAAGGTTTCGAGGAAGTTAAACCGATGGTTTTTGCCGGAATGTACCCTGTTGACGCCGATGAATACGAAGATCTGAGGAGTTCAATCGAAAAGCTTCAGCTCAACGACGCTTCCCTTACTTTCGTACCGGAATCCTCTGCAGCACTCGGGTTCGGATTCAGATGCGGATTCCTCGGACTGCTTCATATGGAAATAGTCCAGGAACGTCTTGACCGCGAATTTAATATGGACGTTATTACAACGGTTCCCAATGTGTCATTCAGGGTTCTTACAACAAAGGGAGAAGAGATAGATGTTCATAATCCGTCAGGCTTGCCTCCTGTAACAAACATTGAAATTATCGAGGAACCTTATATTATTGCACAGGTGATCACACAGGCAGATTTTACCGGGGCAATAATGAATCTTTGTATTGACAAGAGAGGTACTCTGAAAAATCAGGTATATCTTACCCGTGACAGGGTTGAACTGACTTTTGAAATGCCTCTTTCAGAGATCGTATTTGATTTCTATGACAAGCTCAAGAGCATTTCGAAAGGATATGCATCATTCGATTATTATTACAGCGGCTATCAGAAAGCTGACCTTGTGCGGCTTGACATACTTCTTAACGGGGAAATGGTAGATGCATTGTCAACACTTATTTACCGTGGTCATGCCTATGATTTCGGCCGTAAAATGTGTGTGAAGCTGAAGGAACTGATCCCCCGGCAGCAATTTGAAATTGCAATACAGGCGGCAATAGGAGCAAAGATAATTGCCCGTGAAACTGTGAAAGCTGTACGAAAAGATGTTACAGCCAAATGCTATGGCGGCGACATCACAAGAAAAAGGAAACTTCTTGAAAAACAGAAGAAGGGAAAGAAGAGAATGAGGCAGATCGGAAATGTAGAGGTGCCACAACAGGCATTCCTGGCTGTTCTGAAGCTGGACTGACAATATTATTAATCAGCCGGTGTTCAATAAAATCTATTATTTGTCGAGGATTGCGGATTTTTATAAAAAATTGTTAAATTAGCCGCCGGATAAACAGTGGATAAATAAGATATATTAATCCTTTTATCTAACCGTAACCGAATACCCTGATCGGACAGATCAGGGTTTTTTATCAGCTTATCAGCTTATATCCCTTGCCATGGACGTTGAGGATCCTCACTTCAGGATCCTTCCTGAGGTATTTTCTGAGCCTTGTAATATAAACATCCATGCTGCGGGCATTGAAATAATTATCGTCGATCCAGATTGACTTGAGTGCAAAATTCCGTTCAAGGATATCTTTTCCATACCTGCACAGCAGTTCAAGAAGCTCGGATTCTTTTGTTGTGAGCCTGGTTTCCTGACCTTCGATTATGAGAAGCTGCCTCATCGTATCAAATGTATAGTTGCCGATTGTATAGATATCCTGTTTACCCGGGGCAGCGGCCGGTACACTTCTCTTGAGGACTGCCTGGATCCTGTAAAGGAGCTCTTCCATTGAAAATGGTTTTGTAATGTAGTCGTCGGCTCCCGAACGAAATCCTTCAAGAACATCTTCTTTCTGACTTTTGGCAGTAAGGAAAATCAAAGGTATATCCGGTTTTATCCTCCTCATTTCACGCGCCAGTGTGATCCCGTCCATTTCGGGCATCATAATGTCGAGAATGCAGAGATCAAAACTCTCTTTTATGAAAGCTTCCAATGCCTGAATGCCATTCACGAACAGCATCGTATCGTATTTCTTTACCTTGAGATAGTTCTTTAACAGATTTCCAAGGTTACTATCGTCTTCTGCCAGTAGGATTTTTGTGCTTTTCATCTTCTCCCGTTTTGAGGAATAAAAATTATAAATTTAGTGCCTTTATTAAGATGGCTTTCAGCCTTAATGGTGCCGTTATGTTCGTCAATTACTTTCTTTACATAACTCAAGCCCAGACCGAAGCCTTTTACATTATGTACATTACCCGAATGGACACGATAAAACTTATCGTAAATCCGGTTCAGGTCTTCCTTGCTTATGCCAATCCCTTTATCTTCAATAATAATTATTATACCCTTCCGGTTGTTTTTTGTTGCTATTGTAATATTGGGCTGACCTTTTGAATATTTGATGGCATTATCAATTAGATTCGATATTGCATTCTTAAAATGGATTTCGTCAATCATTACTGATTCTGACACTGCCCTGAAATCAGTACCGATCCTGCCGTTCGAACTTCTGATCTGCAGTTTGTAATTATCTAATACATCCAGAAGCACTTTATTAAGATCGAGCGAGGCGAAATTAAGTTTCATTTTTGTTTTTTCGAAGATCGCCATCTGAAGTACTTTCTCGACCTGGAATTTAAGTCTCATGCTCTCATCCGAAATCACCTTCGCGAGAGTGTCGATATTCTTGCTGGCATCAGAAACCGATTTATCAGCCAGAAGCTGGGATGCAAGAGAAATTGTGGAGATGGGTGTCTTTAGTTCATGGGTCATATTGTTTATAAAGTCATTCCTTATTTCCGATAATTTCTTTTGCCGGAAAATTACTATGAACGTTCCGGCCGAGAGTAAAAGGAGTAACGATGCGAAGAGGATTGAAAGAATGGCAAGATTGCCGATCTTCCCAAATTTATATTGCTGTTCCTGAAGGCAATACATAACAAGCTGATTCTGACTGGGTACAGGATCGTTCGGGAACAGCTGGATTATGAATTTGTTTGTCCCGGGTGCGTCAGTAAATCCTGCAGTTTTCCATATCTGTCCGTAACGGCCGGAACGTATCGAATATTCAAACTCAAGATCAATACCTACATTTGTAAGCGCCTTGCGAAGCATAGGCTTAAGGTCAGCGGGATTGATTCTCTCCCTTATATCGGGTGTGTTGTAAAGGATCTTGTCCATTATGTTTTCGAGAACTACGATCTTGTTTGATACCCGTCCGCTCAGTTCTGCATTTATTGCCTGCTGCGATGTTTCATATGATTCATCGGCCGTATAATCCGGTACATTCTCCTCGGAAATGAAGATCTTTTGTCCTGATCCGGTTATTGCAACCGGGTCTTCCGGATTGTTAAGGCCATAAATCTCCAGTAATTTAGAATTAGGCTGATATCCTCTTAATTTCCGTGCAAGAGGAGAGTCTCTTGGGACAATAGCCGTTACTGAATCGGCCGATACCGGATCAATCTCCTCCATGATCCGGTTAATAAGTTCATTTTCTTCAAGATCAACTATTACAGATTCGAGGGCTTTGTTTGCAAGCATCCTGAATTCCTGATCGGTAATCTCGATTGCATTACGGATCCAGTATACCTGAAGAAGGATCAGTCCTGACAGTGTCAGAAAGAATAAAAGAGCCAGTAATACAATCGTACTTTTTTTCATATAGTTGCAAAAGTACTACTATATATAAATTATGTTAAGACTCTTTAACTTTCTTTAACAACATTACACATAGTCTGAACGTTTATATGAACAATACCCGGTCTGAAAGGTTAAGAAATTTAACTATTAATTAAATTATAGTTAATCTTAATATCAGTATAAATAAAAATTTGGTTATATTAAATGTATGTAATATCTTTGTACAGGATTTGGCACGAAATTTGAAATACAAAATATAGAGGTTTTTTTCATAGGTTAGGTTAGTTTTAGGGTTATCAAAAAGTGAGCCGTCTCCGCCCGGAGGCGGCTCTTCTTTTTTATTAGTACTTCTAATATAACTGATTCCCGGCAGGATATCTTACAGTTTAGTGAATGAGAAATCCTGAATTCCTGTCCTTAAGAATTTCTGTTCCTATCTTAAATACTGCCGTGATACATTCAATATTCCTGAGAAGAGACATGATCCTGCCTGTATCGGATTCAATGTCAATATTATGGATATGTAGGAAATAATCTATGTTTTTCATTTTCCTTATCAGATAATGTTTCCCCGAACGGTTAGAGGTGAGGTCATATACAGGTTCAGAGGGATCTGATGAGCTTGAAAATCTGCTGAAAATCAGTTCCTCGTTATTTTCATCATTAAGGATTACAGGAAGATTACTTTTCAGGGAAATACCTAATTTCCTGTTAAGTGCTATCGATATCTTATAATCAGGTTCTGCTGCAACTATGCCGAAAAGTATCGCTTCGGTATTTTCTCCGATATTGAGTGTTACCTTTTTTATTTTGGATGGGGACTTCATTTTACCTTTCCCGGCTTTATAAAGGTAGGAAAAAATTAAATATTAACCGGGCTGGTCCTGAATATCCCTTATTTTTTTCCAGGCTTTACAGGATGCTTCCTGTTCGGCTTCTTTCTTTGCAGATCCGTTGCCCTTGCCATATTCCTCTTTATTTATATAGAGTGTGGAAGTGAAAAACGACTTTTTCAGATCGAAATCGTATTCTTCATTATATGTAAAGGTAAGCTGAAACTTGTTTTTCTGCACCCATTCAAAAACAAGGCTTTTGTAATCTGTATCAGTTTTAATTATATTTTCCAGGTCAAGATACTTATTGAATATATTCTTTATGAACAGCTTTTCAGTTTTTCTGAATCCCTTGTCGAGGAATATCGATCCTATTAATGCCTCGAAGGCGTCGCCGCAGAGGTTTTTGGCATTTTGGACAGAATTTACATTACTTATAAGCAGCCTGTCAATTCCCATAGAAACGGCAAGCTGGTTGAGGACATCCCTGTTTACAGTACGGGACCGGATTTTTGTAAGGAAACCTTCATTGGCTTCAGGGAATTTCCTGAAAAGATAATCTGATAATATTGTATCGAGAACTGCATCTCCGAGATACTCGAGCCTTTCGTTATTAATTCTGTTACCGTCGGGCATTGTATAGGATGCAGAGCGGTGAATAAATGCTGCTTCATACAGTTGCAGGTTCCCCGGCCTGAATCCCAGTATTTTTTTCAGGTGTGATCTGAACTCCCTTTTATTAAGAAGATAGGTGCCGTTAGATCTGATGGAGAGCAAGAATCTTAGAATTCAGCTTTTCTGATAACAATAGAAGCATTATGACCGCCGAACCCGAAAGTATTGCTGAGAGCAACATTGATCTTTCTGGGTTGTGCCTCGTTGGGTGTAATATTAAGTTTCTGGTCTATCTGAGGATCAGGAACCTTATAGTTAATAGTCGGAGGGACAATATCATAAAGGGTGGCCAGAATTGTTGCTATCGCTTCCACAGCGCCTGCTGCACCCAGAAGGTGTCCTGTCATCGATTTTGTCGCACTCAGGTTCATATTGTATGAATGTTCCCCGAAGACTGCGAGGATCGCTTTTACTTCGGAAATATCCCCGAGGGGTGTGGCTGTTCCGTGGACATTAATATAATCAATGTCCTCCGGTTTAAGACCTGCATCCGATACTGCTATTTTCATCACATTCCGGGCACCGGTTCCTTCAGGGTGAGGTGCGGTAAGATGGAATGCATCAGCTGTCATGCCTGTACCAGCCAGTTCAGCATATAACTTTGCTCCTCTTGCCCTGGCATGTTCCAGATCTTCAACAATTATGGCTCCGCTTCCTTCTCCCATGACAAATCCATCGCGGGTAAGATCAAAAGGACGTGATGCTGTCTGGTATTCAGCATTGTTGGTTGACATTGCCATCATGGCATTGAAGCCGCCTATTCCGGGTTCATTTATTGCAGCCTCCGATCCTCCGGTAATAAAAATATCAGCTTTGCCCAGTTTAATATAGTTAACCGCGTCGATCAAAGCATGTGTCGAAGAGGCACATGCAGAAACAGTGGCAAAATTCGGACCCCTGAACCCATATTTGATTGATATGGACCCCGATGCAATATTGCTTATCATCTTGGGAATGAAAAAAGGACTGAACCTCGGTGTTCCATCCCCCTGAACATAACCTTTGATCTGATCATAAAAAGTAGAAAGCCCTCCTATCCCTGAAGACCAGATCACACCGACACGATCCTTGTTGACACTGTTCAGGTCGATACCTGAATCAGCAATAGCTTCATCGCATGATATAAGTGCAAACTGTGAATAAAGGTCAAGCTTGTTGGCCTCTTTTCTGTCGAAATACTTTAAAGAGTCGTATCCTTTTACCTCGCAGGCAAATTTGGTCTTGAACTTTTCAGTATCGAAGCGGGTTATCAGGCCCGCTCCGCTTATACCGTTTTGTAATCCTTCCCAAAATTCATGCAAATTCTTCCCCAATGGAGTCAAGGCTCCAAGTCCGGTAACAACAACTCTTCTCATAAATGGGCTATTTTCAATGCAAATCTATTTTGCATTCTCCTCGATGTACTTTATTGCATCTCCAACGGTGCTGATGGTTTCTGCCTGATCATCAGGAATCCCTATGTTAAATTCCTTTTCAAATTCCATGATCAGTTCAACAGTGTCAAGAGAGTCAGCTCCCAGATCATTGGTAAAACTTGCTTCGGGAGTTACTTCCGATTCATCAACTCCGAGTTTGTCTACAATAATCTCTTTTACTCTTGTCGCAATGTCAGACATAATGATAAATTTTAATTAATATTAAGTTATGAACCCTGCAAAGAAATATATTTGTACTTTATTTTTCAAATGATTTTGGGATTTTTATTTTCTGTAATAGATATCACGCAGATAATCAATAAGATAAACTTAATATTATCTTCAGGAAACAACTTTCCCCGATAATTTTTAAGTCTCATATAATGAAGAATATAGCAATATTTGCTTCCGGGACCGGTACAAATGCTGAAAATATAATTAAATACTTTTCGACCAGAAACAGCGCCAAAGTGGTTCTTGTTTTATCAAATCGTCGTGAAGCCGGCGTACTTAAAAGGGCAGAAGCTCTGGGAGTCAATACATATTTTTTCGACCGGAATGATTTTTATGTAAGCGGGTCAGTACTGAAACATCTGTTGCAGAGCCGTATTGATTTTATTGTTCTGGCCGGCTTCCTGTGGCTGGTTCCGGATAATATAATAAAGTGCTTTGAAGGCAGGCTTATTAATATACACCCTGCCCTTCTGCCTGCATACGGTGGAAAAGGAATGTATGGCGACAGGGTTCACAGGGCTGTTATTGAGAACAAAGACAGGGAATCGGGTATTACAATTCATTACGTGAACAATAATTATGATGAAGGGGATATAGTTTTTCAGGCAAAGTGCAAGGTAGGACAGTCAGACACGCCGGAATCTCTGGCTTCGAGGATACATGCACTAGAATACAAGTATTTCCCTGAAATAATTGAGAAGCTGATCCTTGAGATGGAATGAATGATCAGAAAGAAGACAGCAGAGCTTCTACAACTCTTTTGTTTTTCTCAAATCTTGCCAGGTTCTCTTCAAGTACCGGTTCAACGGGAGGCGCTTCGATGGTAAGGGGATCAACCGGAGAGCCGTTTTTATAGAATCTGAAATCGAGATGCGGACCTGAAGAAAGGCCGCTGCTGCCTACATAACCTATAATATCTCCCTGTTTCACGAATGCACCTGATTGAATTCCCGGTCCGAACCTGCTGAGGTGCAGATAAGCTGTCGAATATATACTGTTATGTACTAATCTGACCATTCTGCCCGAGCCGCTTTCTGTTGTTGCTGCAGTTACCCTGCCATCGCCTATTGCATGTACAGGTGTGCCTATCGGCGCTGCATAATCCACTCCATAATGTGGCCGGCGGATCCTGAGTATGGGATGCAACCTTGAAGAAGAATACCGTGAACTGATCCTTGAAAACTGAAGAGGGGCTTTCAGGAATGCCTTTCTCAGACTGTTTCCGGTACTGTCATAATAACTTTCTGTACCGTTCTGGATGAAAGGTATTGCCAGTGTAGTTTTTCCTGCCCATGTAAATTGCGCACCGAAAATCCTTCCTATGCCCTGTGATTTATCATTGATGAATAACTCTTCATAAATTACCCTGAAGCTGTCGCCTTTCTGGAGGCCGAAAAAATCAACTGTCCAGGCATAGATCTCTGAAAGGCTTATTGCGAGCATGGGATGAAGACTGTCAGCCATCATTGCCTCCCAGAGTGATGTCTCAATCGTTCCTGAAGAATACCTGATCTCCGATGTGATCTTCTGTCTGAACGGAGTAATATTTAACGAATCCCGGAAGCTGAATATGTAACTTGTTGCAGGTTCATGTTCATAGATCAGATATCCGGCTCTTCCGGCTGAATCATTATCGCAAAGGAGAAAATAGTTATTTCCTGCCCTGATCTTTCTGACATCAAAAACATCCGCAGAATTTCTGATCACTTCATCGATTTCCGGCATTGTAATGCCATGCTCAAGAAGGATCTGTGAAAGTATGCCATTCCGTTTAATCTTTCCCGTTACCAGGTTAAATGAATCTGCAGGTATTCCAAAAAACAGATTCACAGGTTTTTTTTCTTCCGGGTTAGCAGGAATTGTGTCAAACTCCAGTGTGTGGGCCACGGGTTCATTTAAATTGACACATGATACAAGTGAAATAATAAGTATGAAGAATAACAGGGTTTTATATAAAAATGACATTCCGGGCAGCATTAATTCTTAATGACAACATTCACAATACGGTTTGGTACAACAATAATATTTGTCATGGTACCTGTAGCCAGCCACTTTTTTGCTCTTTCATCTTCAAGGACGATCCTGCTGATCTCATTCTTTGACATTGTAACCGGCAGCTCTATCTTAAACCTGAGCTTACCGTTAAAAGATACGGGATATTCAAAGACTTCTTCCTTCAGGTAATCCTTATTTACCATCGGCCAGGGTTCATATGCAATTGTATTCCTGTTTCCGAGGATATTCGAGAGTTCTTCGGCCAGATGCGGAGCGAACGGGGAAAGTATCCTGGTGAAAATCCCGGCCGTTCCGGCAGTAACCTTCCCTTTTTTTATCGCCTGATTAAGGAAGATCATCATGGCTGAAATGGCTGTATTGAAGTGCAGATTCTCTATATCCGATTCAACTTTTCTTATTGCCTGATGCAATCCTTTAAGTATTTCGGGATCTTCATCTCCTTTGGTTATGTTTTCAGGATTCGAAAAGAACCTGAATGTTCTTCCGAGGAAATTGAATACACCTTTTACTCCTTTATCATCCCAGGGCTTTGTCACATCAAGCGGACCCATGAACATTTCATAGAGTCTGAGGGAGTCGGCGCCGTACTTTGAAACAACGTCATCGGGATTGACCACATTTTTTAATGATTTAGACATTTTTGCAACGATCTGCCTCACTTCCGATCCGTTTTCACTGTTGAAGAATTTCCCGTTACGTTCTTCAATTATATCTGCTGATATTTTTGCTCCGGTTTCATTTTCGTAAGCATATGCAAGTATCATCCCCTGGTTGAAGAGCTTCTGGTAAGGCTCATCAGTCGATACAATTCCGAGATCATATAGCACTTTATGCCAGAACCGGCTGTAGAGGAGGTGAAGGACAGCATGTTCAGCTCCTCCTATATATATATCGACAGGCATCCAGTATTTTTCCTTTTCCGGATCGAATATTCTTTTATCATTGGAGGGATCGATATAACGCAGATAATACCAGCATGATCCTGCCCACTGGGGCATGGTATTGGTCTCACGTCTTCCTTTTCTTCCGGATTTATCAGTTACATTGAGCCAGTCTTCTGCATTTGCCAGAGGTGATTCCCCGGTCTCACCCGGAAGATAATTCTCCATTTCGGGGAGCTGCAGGGGAAGTTCCGATTCATCAAGCAGTGTTATCTCACCATCTTCCCAGTGGATCACAGGAAATGGTTCACCCCAGTACCTCTGCCGGCTGAAGAGCCAGTCTCTCAGCTTATAGTTTATCTTAGCCTTTCCTATATTCTTCGATTCGAGCCAGTCTGTGATCTTCGCTATACCGGCTTCCTTATTCAGGCCGTTTATATCGATCCCTGTCAGCTTATCTGATGAATTAATATATCTGCCGTCTTCGGTCCAGCATTCTTTTCCTTTAATGATCCTCTCTTTCTGTTCCTTGTCCATAACATCAGGATCCTGGATGCAGATGATCGGTAGACCGAATTCCTGAGCAAATTCAAAATCGCGTGTATCATGTGCCGGGACAGCCATTATTGCACCTGTGCCATATCCGGTAAGGACATAATCGGCCACCCAGACCGGTATTTTCTTATGATTGACGGGATTGACAGCATACCTGCCTGTAAAGACTCCTGTTTTTTCTTTTGCCAGGTCAGTACGGTCAAGATCGGATTTAAGTGAAGCAGCCCTGATATAGTTTTCCACTTCTGCCATCTGGCCGGCTGTTGTTATCTGTTTTGTCAGCGGATGTTCGGGGGCGATAACCATATAGGTTGCACCGAAAAGTGTGTCGGGCCTCGTAGTAAATA
>MTKZ01004030.1_pt1 | contig 21575 bp, 14 predicted proteins | sample 1042781 | NCBI WGS metagenome assembly MTKZ01 (sample SAMN06212207, study PRJNA360539) | anaerobic digester metagenome | biome: Wastewater treatment plant; material: sludge; isolation source: anaerobic digester fed with sludge from wastewater treatment plant | place: Denmark: WWTP Viborg ... | reverse complement strand
TAAAAAAGAAATACAGCCAAAGCCGACAAGGGAATGAGAAGCAAGGGAACAATTTTTTTGAATTTTTCCCCAAAATCCCCGACACTCTTAATATCTTTAAAAAGATAAATTGAATAACCGGCAAAAAGAAGAATTCCCGGGCTTTTTGTGACTTGAGCCAAAGCGCCGAAAATTCCGGCCAGCCAATATTTTTCCGATTTGAAAAAATAAAAAGAAGCTAAAATGGCAAAAATAAAAAGAGGTTCTGGACTGCCGACTGCTTTAACGGCTGCCCAGCGGGCCGGTAAGGCCAAAAAAATCAAGGAAAGCCAGAAAGGATTTTCCGATAATTTGAATTTCAGCAAAAACAGGTAAAAAACAAGGGAGCAAAAAACGCTGAAGATTAAAGTGGAAACCAGCATTGCCCAAGGACCGGGCAAGAAGATATCAAGAATGGAAATAATAAAAGGATAGCCGGGGAGATGGGCGGGGTAATATTCTGGGGGGAGGGGAAGCGAAAAACGAGAAGAGATAAAAGTCTTATCGTACCAGGATTTTGTCACAACAAGATAATTAGGTCCGTCGTAGTTTTTAAAAACGGTTAACATGCCGCCGTTGGAACCGAAGATAAACGGAAGCCAGACAATAAAAGTAGCCAAGATTGATGCCAGAGCGAGAGAGATTATTTCCTTTTTAACCTTAGTCACCCCTTAATGATATCAAATTTGTTGAGGAAGTAAAATTTAGCCAAATTATGCTATCATAGCTTTATGAAGAAATTGAAGGAACTTTCTCTTTTTCTTCCCTGTTATAACGAGGAAGAAAATCTTAAGAATACGGTTGAGAAAGCAGTTCCTGTTTTAAAAAAGGTGGCGGAAAAATACGAGTTAATTATTGTCAATGACGGCTCGAAAGATAATACCGGAAAAATTGCTTCCGATTTGGCCAAAAAATTCGATTTCATTAAAGTAATCAACCATTCCCCTAATCGCGGTTACGGAGCGGCCTTAAAGTCGGGGATGTATAGCAGTAAATACGAATGGATTACATTTATTGACTCGGACGGTCAGTTTGATTTTTCGGAAATATCCGGATTTATTGAAAAGCAGGAAAAAACCGGCGCTGACTTGGTTATCGGTTATTATTTGAAAAGAGCAGTTCCTTTTTACCGGATAATGGGCTCAAAAATTTGGGAATTGGCGGTTTGGACGCTTTTTGGGATGAAGGTTAAAGATACCGATTGCGGTTTTAAACTTTTCCGCAAAAAAGTAGTCCAAACGATTCCGAAATTGGAAGCCGAAAGAGGACCTTTTATTTCCTCCGAATTTTTAATTAAAGCCAAAAGAGCCGGTTTTAAAATGGTGGAAATTGGCGTTCACCATTATCCCCGGCAAGCCGGACAGGAAACGGGTTCCAGTTTAAAAGTTATTATTTCCGGATTATCTGATTTGATAAGGTTAAGAAGGAAAATCAAATGAAAGACATTTTTCGTTTAGCCAGAAAACATTGGCTTTTATTGTCTATTGTCTTAATCTCGGCCTTTTTCAGGCTTTATAAAATTTCCGGCTATATGACCTTTTTGGGTGATGAGGGCCGGGACGCTTTGGTTTGGTTGAGAATGGTCAGAAACGGAAAATTTACTTTGATTGGTCCTCAAACCTCAATCGGCAATATGTATTTGGGCCCGCTTTACTATTATTTAATGTTGCCTTTTTATTTTGTTTTGGGAACAGTCGGTCCTTCAATCGGAGTAGCTCTTTTCGGTGTTGGGACAACAATTCTTTTGTGGTATTGCGGCCGGGAATGGTTTTCGGGAAAAATAGGCTTGATTTCGGCTTTTTTTTACGCCATTTCGCCGGTGGCAATTATCTACAACCGTTCTTCCTGGAATCCTAACGTAATGCCATTTTTTGCCCTTTTGACGATTTGGGGGGTTTGGCAGTTTTGGCAAAAAGAGAAGTATGAATGGCTAACAATAATAGGTATTACCTTATCTTTTGCGATCCAATCTCATTACCTGGGCTTACTTTTACTTCCGGTAGCAGGAATTTTCTTTTTGCTAAAATTGGCGGAATTAAAGAAAGGAAAAGATAAAGATAAAAAAATTAAAAAACTTTTTTTCAACTTTGGATTTTGCGCTTTGTGCTTTGTGCTGTTAACGGTTTTGCCGTTAGTCTGGTTTGATTTACGTCACAACTTTTTAAATTACAACTCTTTTTATAAATTCTTTTCCGAACGGCAAACAACGGTTAATTTTAAATTTTATAAAGCGATTCCCAATTTGTGGCCGCTATGGCGAACACTGGTAACGGATCTTTTGGCCGGGAAAAATCAAACTTTTGGTTTTTGGCTGGCAATAATTTTTGGATTATCGGCAGTCGTTTTTATATTTCACAAAAAAGGAATTTTCTTAAAAAGAAAAGCTGTTTTGTTAGTTTGGGCTTGGTTGGCGATTGGACTTTTGGGAATGGGACTATATAAGCAGCATATTTACGACCATTATTTTGGTTTTTTATTCCCGGGAATTTTTTTAATGGCCGGCTGGATAGTTTTCCAAGCGGTAAATTTTCATCGTTTTTGGAAATATTTTTCGCCGATTTTGATATTGATTGTGCTGATTTTAAGTTTGGCGGAAAACCCGCTAAAATATCCGCCCAATGACCAAATGAGGAAGGTAGAGGAAATCGACAGGAAGATTATTGAGCTGGCCGGTGATTTGCCTTATAATTTTGCCCTGATTGCAAAGCAAAATTACGAGGCCGGCTATGAATATTTTTTGGAGCTTTGGGGTAAACCGCCCCGGCAAATTGATCCGCAAAAATATAAAGAAACGGTGACCGAGCAATTGTTTGTCGTTTGCGAAGATCCGGTTTGCGATCCGGTAACCAATGCCAAAGCAGGTATTGCCAATTTCGGCTGGTCAAAAATCGAACAAGAATGGAGCTTTCCTTGGGGAGTAAGACTTTTTAAACTCATCCATTATCAGAAGTGATAACGAAAAGAATATTCTTCAAAGATTTTTGGTCCGGAAAGAAGATTTGTTTTCTTTCAATAGTTGTTTTGTTTTTCTTAGGCTTGTTTTGTGCAAAGGGTTTGTTTAAATATTATGCAATTTCGACTCATGACGGCGATTACCATATTGCCAGAGTTTTTGATGCCATCCAGACAACTAGAGAAGGCTATTTTCCGCTTCGTTGGGCGGGTAGTCTTAATTACTTTTGCGGAGTTCCGGTCTTCAATTTTTTTTATCCTCTAATTTATTATCTTGCCTTGGTTTTAAACTTAATATTCAAAGATGTAGTTGTCTGTTTAAAATTATTGGCTTCTCTTAGTTTTATTCTCGGTCCGATATTTTTTTATTTATGGCTTTATAAGGAGACAAAAAATTACGCCGCGAGTTTTTTGGGCGGATTTTTATATCTATTTTTACCCTATCGGTTTTTGTTGGTTTATGTCCGTTTCAGCCCGGAGTTTCTGACTTATACTTTATTGCCGGTTTTACTTTTTTTTCTAAGTAAATTGTTTATTAAGTTGGAAAAGAAAAACCAGATTGGTTTTAATTTTTGGTTTCTCTCTTTTTTTGTGGTAATTCTTATGGTTATGTTTTTAATCTCTCATAATTTTGCCATTGTTCTTTTGTTCCCTGTTGTTTTGTTATTTATTTTGGCAAAATTTTGGACAGACAAAGATTTTTCAATAAAAAAGGCGAAATTGTTTTTGCTTTTGGTCCTGAGTTCTCTGACGTTGTCTTCTTTTTTTCTGGGGCCGATGTTTTTTGAAAAAAAATTTGTCAGATTGGGATCACAAAATGTAGTCAATTGTTTGGACCATTTTCCGACGGTTGGTCAAATAGTCCGTTCCAAATGGGGCTATGGCGGTTCAATGCCGGGAGAAAAAGGTGATTTGATGTCCTTTTCTCTTGGCTATGCTCAATGGTTGGTAATAATCTTTTCGATCTTATATTTATTGAAAACTTTCATAAGAGAGAAAAAAGAGTTAGATTATTGGATAATCTTTTGGTTATTGTTATCTTTGGGAAGTATTTTTTTTACATTATCGTTATCCTCATTTTTCTGGAGAAGAAGTAAGATTCTTTGTGATTTGCAGTTTCCCTGGCGGTTTTTGGGAGTCTCAGGACTGGCAGTCGCCGCCTTAAGCGCACATTTATTGAAGGGAATAAAAAACAGAACTTTATTTTTTTCAATTTTTTTGATTTTGATTTTAATTGGTTTCCTGGGAAATCGGAACCATCTTTTGGCTCAGCCTGTGCTAAATATTAATAAATACATTGATTTCGGAAAAAATCATCCAGCTCGTTTTGCTCCAACGATGGTTAACGATGATATCTTAAATAAAGAAAGTAAATCAGCCTGTAATTTCCAAGACGAATTTTTGACTGCTTTATCTCATCGGCCGTTGGATTATACTGTCTCAAGAAAAAATAATTCAGGGGAAATTATAATTAAACAGATCAATAATGAAAATGTTACCTTGCGTTTGAACTTGGAATTCTTTCCGGGAATATATAAAATAGGATTGAACAACAAAAACTTTTCCGGGCTAGAAAATTGTCAGGGAAAATTATGCCTGAGAAATATTTATTTAGCCAAAGGAATTAATAGGATTAGTTGGAAGATTGTTCAAAGTCCGATTGAAAATTTCTTTAATTTCGTTTCATTGGGAACGTTGGGAATTTGGTGTTTGATTTTAATTAATGTTTGGTTAAAGGAAAAAAAGGAAAGATGAAAAAAAAATACCCCAATTTTTTAATGTCCCGGCTTTCGGTTTTGAAAAGTGAAATTACGTCACACAAAACAGAATATTTATTATTGGTGGCAATTTTGTTTTTTTCCGCCTTTTTAAGACTTTACCGCTTGGATAAGCTTTTGGGTTTTTGGTACGACCAAGGAAGAGACGCATTGGTTATTTGGGATCTTATTCATTATAAGAGATTTTTTTTAATCGGTCCGGTTACGGGAATTGAAGGAATTTTTTTAGGTCCTTTTTATTATTATTTGTTGGCTCCGTTTTACTGGCTTGGAAGAGGCAGCCCGGTTTTTGTAGCCGCGTTTTTATCCTGGTTAACCGTTGGGGCAATCTTTTTAATTTATTATCTGGGAACAAAAATTTACAATCGTAAAGTGGGTTTAATCAGCGCTTTTCTTTATGGTTTTTCCTATAACTTGGTGACTTTTTCCCGCTGGTTGGCCAATCCCAATCCTTTGCCTTTCTTTACTCTTTCGGCTTTGATTTTTTTACTCCGATTTATGAAAGGTAATAAATTGAGTTTGGTTATTGCCAGTTTTATTATTGGTTTATGTTTACAACTGGAAGCAGCCTCGGCTGTTTGGTTTTTGCCGGNNTTTTTATTTTGGTTTGGCAAAGAAAGAAATCGGGAGGTTTAAGAAACTTATTTTTTGCCGGATTTGCCTTTTTCTTAACCTTACTGCCCCAGATAATATTTAATTGGCGGCATCAGGGTATCTTAGTTGACGCCTTTAAAAAGTTTTTAGTTTTGGACAGAAGTTTTAAGCTTTCGTTTGTTAAAGTATTGAAATTAAGGCTTTTGACATATAACGATGTTTTTATCGGGAAAATTTTTCCGGAAGCGGGATATTTTAGGCTTGTTACCTTAATCATATTGTTGGCCGGAGTATTTTTCTTTAGGAAAAAGATTTTTTCCGCCGGAGGGAAAATGTTGGCGATTTGGTTGTTTCTGCCTTTGGTCGGTTTTATTTTTTACCAGGGCAATCACGGTTATATTTGGGATTATTATTTTACCGGAGTGATTCCCGCGTTTATTATTTTTTTGGCGGCAATTCTTTGGCAGCTTTACGAAAAAAATACGATTACCAAAATTATTGTCGGATTGTTTTTGTTAACTTTTTTGTTTGTCAATGTTAAAAATCTTAAGAACTATCTCAGGAACGGGATCGGTATTAAATTGGAAGCCCAGCTTAAGGCGATTGATTGGATTTACGCGGATGCGAAAAATGAGGATTTTAATTATGACGCCTACGTTCCGCCGCAGATCTACTATTCATATTCTTATCTCTTTCGTTGGTACGGGAAGGAAAAATTCGGTCGGGAACCAAATTCCAATTTGGTTAAAAACCTTTATACTTTATCCGAACCAGACGGAGAAAATCCTCAATTCCTGGCCGCCTGGTTAGAAAGACAGGATACAATCGGCAAGATTGTCAAAGATTATTTCTGGGGCGACATTACAGTTCAAAAAAGAGAGAGGCTTAATCTAAACTAATAATTATGAATAACAAGAAACCATATTTATCAATAATTATTCCTTGCTATAACGAAAAGGAAAATCTGCAAAGAGGAGTTTTAGATGAAGTATTGGATTACTTAAGCAAACAAAACTTTGCTTGGGAAGTCATAATTTCCGATGACGGATCCAATGACGGAAGTACAGAAATTATTAAGGAATCAATAAAAGAACAAGAAGGTTTTTCCCTTATAGCTAATAAACACGGAGGCAAACCTTTCGCTATTTGGCAGGGGATTAAAAAGGCGAAAGGCGAGTTTGTTTTGTTTACCGACATGGATCAATCAACGCCGATTAAAGAATTGGCAAAATTAATTCCTTTTTTTGATAAATATGAAATTGTCATCGGTTCAAGGGGCCTGGAGAGGGAAAACTTTTCCCTGATAAGAAAAGTTGGCTCAAGCGTATTTAGAAATTTTAGAAAAATAATTTTACTCCGGGATATCGATGATACTCAATGCGGTTTTAAGGTTTTCAGAAAGGATATTGCCGAAAAGCTTTTTCCGAGGCTGCAGTTTTTTAAAGAGTCGGAGAAGGTTAAGGGCTGGAAAGTTACTTCTTTTGATGTGGAATTACTTTTTTTGGCGGAAAAAAGCGGTTATAAAATTAAAGAAGTGCCGGTAGAATGGTTCGATCGCGATGTCAGTAAGGGAAAAGAGAGAAGTTATTCAAAAGAATCAGTTGAAATGCTGGAACAGATTATTCGGGTTAAGATTAATGATATAAAAGGCCGCTATAACCAATAATTCAAATGTTAAATCTTAAATCTTTTCTTAAACTGAATTCTAAATTTTTACTTCTGGCCGCTTTTTTAATTTTAGCTTATTTCTTTACGCGGTTATTCAATTTAACCGTTATTCCCGTTTTTGCCGACGAAGCGATTTATATCAGGTGGGCCCAAGTAATGAGAGCGGAAAGCACTCTCAGGTTTTTACCGCTTTCCGACGGGAAACAACCTTTGTTTATGTGGTTAGTGATTCCCTTTTTGAAAGTTTTTAAAGATCCTTTAGTTGCCGGGAGAATGCTTTCAGTCATTTCCGGATTCGGAACGATGGTAGGGATGTTTGTTTTAAGCTACTTGCTTTTTAGCAATAGTTGCTTTTCCACTTTTGCGGTGATTTTTTATCTTACTTCGCCTTTTGCCTTCTTTTTTGACCGTCTGGCTTTAGCTGATGGTCTGTTGTCGTTTTTTGGCATCTGGTTTTTAGTATTTAGTGTTTGGTTAGTTAAAAAACCAAGGCTCGATTTAACGATGATTAGCGGGATAATTCTTGGCTTAGGTTTAATTACCAAATCTCCGGCAATCTTTTTTACTCTTCTTTTACCGGTGACGTTGTTTCTTTTTGATTTTAATCGAAAAGGACAGTTACTTCGATTGGGTAAAATAGTAATCTTATGGATGATTATCTATCTTTTTGGAATTGCAATTTATAACTTTCTCCGCTTGGGACCGGAATTTCATATGATTGCGATTAGGAATAAAGATTATCTTTTCTCTTTCGGTGAAGTTCTAAAACACCCGCTTAGTCCTTTTCTTAGCAACTTTAAAAACGTGATTAATTGGTTTTGGACTTTAACGACTCCAACGGTTTTTATTTTGGGACTTTTGGGAATTTTGGGAATGTTGAGAAGGGAAAGAAAAAAAGGGGTATTTTTGCTTAGCTGGCTTGTTCTGCCGCTAGTGGCTCAATGTGCCGTGGCCAAAGTTTTTACCGCCAGATATGTATTGTTTTCGCTACCTGTTTTTTTAATTTTTGCCGCTTACAGCTTAGAGAAAATATTAGGTATCAAACGAAAATCGCTGGCGGTGATTTTTGGAATTGCGATATTTATTTTTCCCATTTATGAACTTTTTCTTTTAACTAGTCAGCCGGCAAGGGCTTGGCTACCGGAGAATGAAAGAAGCGGATACCTAGAAATGTGGACTGCTGGTTATGGAATTAATGAAGCGTCGATTTATCTTAAAGAGGTGGCAAAAAACCGAAAAGTTTTGATTGGTACTGAGGGTTATTTTGGGACTCTGCCTGACGGCTTACAAATTTATCTGGAGAAAGTTCCCAATATTACCATTATTGGTGTTGGTTACCCAATCAAAGAAATTCCTGATAAGTTGCTTAATGGTTTAGTGGATAGTAGGGTGTTCTTGTTAGTGAATGACACCCGTTTTGAGATTAAAGATACATCAAAGTTAAGACTGATAGCTGCTTACGCTAAGGCAGAGAATTTAAAAACCGGTGCCATGGAGAATTTATTATTTTATGAAATTTTAAATAGTGGGAATTAAGAAAAACTTAATTACTTCAGTTTCCTTATTAAAAACAGTGCCGAATGCTTTCTTGTTTTTGTTGATTATTTTAGTTTTAGGGATTATTCTTTTTTTTCAAAGGCACATTTTTTTCTACCGATATGAGCCGGAATATTATGAAGGCTTGTATTATCCTTCGCAATGGAACTATCCCAACAGTACCCGCGGAATTTCTGACGGAGAGCTTTATAAATTTGTTGGTTACCGTTTGGCGGAAGGAGAAAACCATTTTAATATCAATTACGAGATGCCGCCTTTCGGAAAGTATCTATACGGATTGGCGGAAAAATATTTAGGTAATCCATATTGGATTAGCATTGTTCTTTATTTGTTTTCAGCTGGTTTTTTATTTCTTTTAGGTAAAGAAATTCTTAAGGAAACATCTCTTTCCCTGCTGGGGGTACTCTTTTTCCTGGTCACCCCTTTCGTATCGACACAAATAGGGGAGACCATGCTAGATCTGCCGTTAATGTTTTTTTATCTGGTTCACGCTTTCTTTTTCGTCAAATTTCTTTTAAAAAGGCAGCAAAAATACTTAATTACCTCAGGACTTTTTTTGGGTTTAGCAACCGGGACAAAACCAGGAATTTATACGCCCTTTGTTTTTTTATTGGAATCCATTATTTATTTTAAGCAAGAGAAAGAGAGGAAGGTTGTTGGTTTTAGCGGCTATTTGATTTCAGTTTTTGCCGGATACGTGCTTGCCTTTTTTTGCTACTTTATCAAACACCCCAATCCGATTCCTTGGTTAAGACTTCACCAGAAGCAATTCAGTTTTTACATGGATCCCTTAAAATTATCAGGCCCTAGGGATTATTTATTGGTCTGGAAAAATATTTTTTCAAATTCCTATCAGGGTTGGTGGTGGACAAAAGAAAAGACCATTGGCGGTGCCTCGTTAATTTTGCCAGTAGGAACGATTTTACTTTTGCCCGTAATTTTTTTGTCGTTCAANNTGTCGTTCAAGAAAAGGGAAATCAGTATTTTCTATCTTTCCTGCTTAACTTGCGTTTTTTTGCTGATAGACCATTTTGTCTTTTTTCCCCGCTACTTGATGCCGACGATTCCATTTTTTATTTTAATTACCGTCTTCTTCTTAAAAAAACACAAGCAATTTTTATTTTTACTTTCTTGCTTAAGCTTTCCGTTTTTGTTTTCTTCTCTTTCGGCCAGAAATCCGGTCGGTGATGTCGAAGCTGTAGGAAGGTTTTTTGCCACCAGGGCTTACCATGAGCTTTATCGGAGTACCATCCCTGACGAGAGGAAAAATCTTTCAGAGAAGCAATTTATTGATTCCCTTGAGTATTTTCTTGAGACTTTGGGAACGAGAGACATCAAGACTGAGTTACTTGAGCTAAAAAATGATTCTCAGTCCGCCAAGGCAAAGTATAAGGTAGTTTATGAAACGAAATATGGAATTTTAAGTCATGAGCCGGAAATCTCCTTTTTAAAAGTTAACAATCAATGGCGGCAAGTTTGGAATTGGGATCTTTTATGGTTGGGATATGATCCTTCGGCCAAAATAATCACTAGAGAGGGATCTCTTCCGCTCAAAAGATTGCAAAGGAGTGATGGGACAATCCTAGCCGAAAGAGGGAAGTGGCAAATGGTTTATATGTTTCCACGGGTGATGTTTGACTGGAGTAAGGCTCTTAAAAGCTTATCTGAGGTAATCGGGGAAAATCCCGAAGTAATCGATTTGCGATTAAGAAAAGTTGTACCGGATCACTTTGTTCGTTTCGCCGGCTACTTGGATCCAGCCCTTGGGCAGGAAGGAATTGATAAGGCAAATTTAATTTCCGGTGTCCACTTGAGGGAGGTAGACTACCTAGTTATAAAGGGTAAAGGGAACGAAGAAGTTTCAAGGATTATTAGATCAATCCAAAAAGAGAAACCAGAGCTTTTTTGCATTAAAGCGGAAGTAGTTATGCAAGGTAAAAACGAGGAAGAAAAAGTTTTACCGTTGCAGTGTTCGGAAGAAACAGACGTCAAGATAATAATTTAAACAAACTACGAATTGAAGATTTATGCTAGAATGAGTTAATGAAAGGTAGGTTTTTTGGGCTTGTTTTTCTCTTAATTTTACTTTCTTTTTTCTCTTTTCGATCACTTTTAAGGCCTGGTTATTTTCCAATGCATGATGATATGCAGGCGATGCGAGTTCTGCAAATGGACAAGTGTATAAATGACGGGCAAATTCCTTGTCGTTGGGTTCCGGATATGGGTTACGGTTATGGTTATCCTCAGTTTATCTATTATTCTCCGTTGCCTTACTACATAATGGAAGGATTTCACCTTTTAGGTTTCTCTATTTTAGATTCGGTAAAAATTGGCTTCATTTTAAGTTTTGTATTTTCCGGGTTGGCGATGTTTCTATTGGGCAGCTCTTTGTGGGGAGATTGGGGAGGATTAGTTAGTGCCGTCTTTTACATTTACGCTCCCTATCGGGCATCAGACGTCTATACTCGGGGAGCAGTCGGTGAATTTTGGGCGTTGATATTTTTACCCTTAATTTTTTGGTCGATCTTTGAATTTATTAAAAGTGAAAAAATAAAATATCTTGTTTTTTTCTCCTTTTCTTTAGCCGGTCTTTTGATTACCCATAACATTACTTCCCTGATTTTTATTCCGATCAGCGGTTTATGGATAATTTTTCTTCTTTGGCAGCAAAAAAAGAAAAACTTGCTTGTAAAAATCTTCTTAGGTGGGATTTTGGGTTTTTGCCTAGCTGGATTTTTTATTCTGCCTTTAATTTTTGAGAAAAGGTTTGCTCATACGGAAACGATGATCATGGGCTACTTTAATTATCTGGCGCACTTTGTTTCTCTGCGCCAGCTTTTCACAATTACCCATTGGGGTTTTGGCTCAAGCGAGCTTGGTTCATATGATGATCTTTCCTTTTATATTGGAATTTTTCACTGGTTGTTTAGTTTCATCGCCATGGCCATTATTTCTTTAAAGTATAAATCGATCAAGATGTCAAAAGTAATTATTTTTTTATTTCTAATTTTTTTGACTGGAGCCTTTATGGCTCACCAGCGCTCGGTTATTGTTTGGGACCGGTTGCCGTTTTTAAGTTACCTTCAATTCCCTTGGCGATTTTTAACTTTAGTAATTTTTGCTACTTCGGTAATTTCCGGTTCAGTGATTTCTTTTGTAAAAGGAATTAAAATCAAATTTTTCTTGCTTTTTATAATAATTGGGGGAGTAATTTTCCTTAACGTTTTTTATTTTAGACCCAAAGAGTGGTACGACATTTCTGATACGCAGAAGTTTTCCGGGGAAAGTTGGGAAAAACAATTAACGATCAGTATTTTTGATTATTTGCCAATTTTTGCCAAAATGCCTCCGGCGACTAAGGCTCCAGATCAACCAACAATAATCAAAGGAGACGTTCGGATTACCTCGTATAACAAAGGATCCGACTGGCAAAAAGGAGAAATAAATGTTGCCAGTCAGGAAGCGGAAATTCGACTTCCGCTTTTCTATTTTCCCGGCTTTAAGGTCTATGTAGACGGCAGAGAAGTTTTAATTGACTATAATAATTATCTGGGATTAATCACCTTTACGGTTCCTCGCGGCGAGCACCAAATTTTCGCGAAATTGAAAAGGACTCCGATCCGCGTTATCGGCGACGTTGCCACAATTCTGGGGTTAATTTTTGTTATTGTTTTGTTAAAATATGAAAAACTGGTTCAAAAAAGAAAGTAAATATTTTCTGTTTTTGTTGATTCTTCTTTTGGGTACTTGTATACCGCTGGCCAAAAGTGGCTATTTTACGATGCATGACGATGTTCAAATCATGCGTCTTTATCAAATGGAGAAATGTTTTTATGACGGACAACTACCCTGCCGTTGGGTTTCGGATATGGGAGCGGGGTACGGCCACCCCCTTTATAATTACCATCCGGTTTTTGCCTATTATTTGGGGGTAATTTTTAGAATATTCGGCTTAAGTTTTATTTCTTCGGTCAAGATTTTGTTTTTATTAACTTTAGTTGCCTCCGGTATTTTTGTCTATCTTCTTCTGAAGGAGTTTTTCGGGAAATGGCCGGCAATAACGGGCGCAGTTATCTTCGCTTATGCGCCTTACCACGCGGTTGAGGTTTATGTCAGGGGGGCGATGACTGAATCTTGGGGAGTGGTTTTTTTTCCATTAATTTTTCTAAGTCTTTATAAATTTATTAGAGAAGAGAAACTTTCTTTTTTTGTTATGGGAATATTATCTTTATCTGGACTTTTCCTTTCTCATAATATAATGACTTTTGTTTTTACTCCGTTTGCGCTTGTTTGGTCAATCTTTTGGCTTGTTAAGTTTGGGAAAATGAAAAAATTGAAGGAAGTTTTTTTAATTTTTGTCTGGAGTTTTGGGCTCTCATCATTTTTTATCATTCCGGCATTTTTAGAAGAAAATCTGGTTAAAATCCAGACGTTAACTACAGATTATTATAATTTTCATAATCACTTTGCCACGATAAGGCAACTTTTTTTTGACCGGTCATTCGAATATGGTCCGTCAAGACCCGGGCCGGTTGATGATATGTCATTTCAGCTTGGTTTTCCTCAGTGGCCGTTGGCATTAATTGCCGGCGGATTAAGTCTAATTAAATATTTTAAAAAAAAAGAACGGAAATTTTTGCCGGTTATTTTGCTCTTTCTCTTTTGGTCTTTGGTCGTATTTTTGACCCACGGGAAGTCTGTTTTTATTTGGGATAGACTGCCTTTGGTATCTTTTATCCAATTTCCCTGGAGATTTTTGGCATTGGCGATGTTTTTTGGTTCTTTTTTGGTAGGGAGCTTAGTCAGTTTATTTAAAGAAAGGGAATATTTTATCGCCATTGTAGTTATCTTATTAACAATTATCTTAAATATCAGTTATTTCCGTCCACAAAAAAATTACTTAACAACTGATGATTTAATTCTTTCAGGAGAAAGTTATAAAACTCAATCAATGGCGACGCTTATGGATTATCTGCCAATTCAAGTTGGGCAATATCCCAAGACTTTGGCTCCAGATTCGCCATGGGTAGTTTCAGGGCAGGCAAAAATTACAGAGTTCGGTAAAAGATCAGATTTTTGGAGATTTACGATTGAAACGATTGGAAGCGAGCCGGTAAGGGTAAGGGTTCCCGTTTTTGATTTTCCCAACTGGATAGTCTTGGTGGACCAGCAAGCAGTTCCTTTTAGCCATGATAATGATTTAGGTTTGATTCAACTTACTGTTCCACAAGGAAAACATACCGTTGTTGGCTGGTTTGAAAATACACCCTTAAGAGAAATTGCTAATTCACTTTCTTTAATTTCCTTTACCGGATTAATATTATTAGTGATTCTGTATCCCAATGATAAAGATAAAAAGACTACTAGATGAAGATTTTATTTGGTGTTCATTAATTTTCCTGGCTTCTTTGATAATTATTCGGCCGTTATTCTACCCGGGCTTTTATCCTTTTCATGACGAACCACAAATTGCCAATCTCTACCAGATGGTAAGAGCCCTTTCAAGTGGCCAAATTCCACCTCGTTGGGCTCCTGATGTAAGTTTTAATTATGGCTATCCATTATTTAACTTTTATTATCCCTTGCCTTTTTATTTAGGGTCTTTTTTTCATTTTTTTTTCGAAATCAGTCTTATTTGGTCCTTAAAACTGCTTTTTATTCTGAGCGTGCCGATCTCGGGATTAGTTTTTTTTCTTCTAATGAGGAAATATTTTAGCAGGTCAAGCTCTTTTTTTGGGGCAATTGTTTATCTTTTTACGCCTTACCGTGCAGTTAATCTCTATGTCAGAGGAGCATTGGGCGAATTATGGAGTTTTGTTTTTATGCCCTTAGTTTTGTTGACGCTGATTAATTTAACAGAGAAGAGAAGCTGTAAAAACTTTGTTTTTTTTGCTTTTTCGGTCGGCGGCCTTATCTTGAACCACAACTTAACGGCGATAATTTTTTTGCCAATAGTTGTAATTTTTGCCTTAGTTATTATCGGACAAAAAAAGGAAAAGATTTCTACTTTCTTAGTGATTATGGCTGCCTTTCTTTTTGGGCTATCTATTTCATTTTATTATTGGTTTCCGGCGATTGCGGAAAAGAAATTTGTCCAAGCGGGAACCCCCTTCAATCCCTTTGACCATTTTCCCTTTCTCAAGCAATTAGTTATTCCTTCGTGGGGATACGGCGCTTCACTTTGGGGACCGAATGACGGAATGTCTTTTCAGATTGGAATAACCAACTTACTCGTGGTCTTGATTGCAATTACCTTTTTCTTGCTAGGGAAAAGATTAAAGATTCGACAGGACAACTCCGTTATTTATTTAAACATCGGAATTTTTTTTGTAAGTATCTTTTTTATGAACATCCGTTCGGGTTTTTTGTGGAAAATCTTGCCCTTGGGCAGTTATATTCAATTTCCTTGGCGTTTTTTGATGCTGACAAGTTTTTCTTCCTCATTTCTGATCGGTTTAATTTCTGATTTATTGGTTGGAAGGAAAGGTGTTACTTTATCTGTTCTATTAGCATTATCGGCAGTTTTTTTGACGGCAGGTTATTTTAAGCCGGAAAAGCAATTCTTCGTTGATGATGATTATTATCTTCTTCGTTTTTTTGCCAACCGAACCAGTAAAGGAGAAAGTCAGAAATTATCAGAAGAATATTTAAATTATAGCGAAGATTATTTGCCCTTGACCATTTGGACTATGAAAAAACCTACTTCTCTTCCGGAAAAAAAATTAGAGATTAACGAAGGAAAAATATCTTATCGATCACTTTCAAGCATTGATTATGAAGCAGAGGTAATTACATCGGAACCCGGAGAGGTAATTTTTCATTCTTATTATTTTCCCGGATGGACAGCAACCGTAAACGGCAGAAAAGTTCCAATTGGGATAAATTCTCCTTATGGAGATAGTTTAATTCCGGTTCCGGCCGGCAAAAGTAGTATAAAAATAAAATTTTCCGAAAGTAAGATTCGTTACTTTGCTGATTTAGTCAGTCTATTTTCATCAATTGTCCTATTGGCCTTTTTGGTTTTAAAAAAAAGGTTTTGTTTTTTTAGATGATATTAACAATTCTTATTCCGGCATACAACGAAAAGAGAACTGTCAAAGAGATAATCGGAAGAGTTGAGGAAGCCTTATTGCCCACAAGATGGGGTAAGGAAATTATTATTGTTGATGATAATTCAAAAGACGGAACAAGCGAAGAGATTAAGAAATTAAAAGGTAATAATATTAAAAAATTATTTCACCGGAAAAATTTAGGTAAGGGAGCGGCAATTAGAACCGGGCTGAAGGAAGCAAGAGGTGACGTTTTACTTATTCAGGATGCCGATTTGGAATATGACCCGCAAGATTATTCCCGTTTATTGGCTCCGATTATCGCCGGAAAAACAAAAGTTGTTTACGGCTCCAGATTAAAGACTTTAGAATTGGTTTTTTTCGGTAAGAACAAAACTCCTCTGCCTCTTCATTATTTGGCGAACCGTTTTTTATCTTTTTTGACGAATTTACTTTATGGTTCCAAGCTGACGGATATGGAAACGTGCTATAAAATGATGACGAAAGAGATTTATCAAGATTTAAATTTGGTTTCCAACCGGTTTGAAGTTGAACCGGAAATTACCGCCAAGATTTTGAAGAAGGGAGAAAAAATTTTTGAAGTTCCGATTGAAACCAAACCGAGAGATTATCAGGAGGGCAAGAAAATAAAGGCCAGGGATGCTTTTTGGGCGATTGCGACTCTGGTCAAGTTCCGTTTTACATCATGATTAAGAAAATACTTAATAATAAACTTAATCTTGCTCTTGCGGGTTTAATTGTTTTTTCTGCTTTCCTTTTCCGGCAAACTTTTTTGGCTTATTTTTCTCAAGATGATTTTTTTCACTTTAAATTAGGGCAAGCCGATAATTTAACTTCCTTTTTGCACTTTTTTTCTCTTAAAAGTTTAGGTTCAATAGGTTTTTACCGGCCGTTGACAGTCCAAGTTTACTCTTTTTTAGGGCAGGTAGTGTTCGGCCTAAACTGTTATTTATATCATTTTTTTAATTTTCTGATTTTTTCTTTAACTATTTTGGTGATCTTCAATATATTTAAAAAACTATTTAAAAATAATGGAGAAGCTTTTTTGGCAACGTTTATATATGCTGTTTCTTCTTTTCATTTCACTACTCTCAGTTTTCTTTGGGGAATAGAGGAATTATTAACCGGTCTTTTTTACTTTTTAACTGTCTTTTTTTATCTTAAAAAAAGCAATTGGTCACTATTTTTCTTTATCCTTGCCTTGTTGAGTCGGGAAACGGCAATTACTTTGCCTTTGGTGATTTTTCTTTTTGAATTTATAAGAGATAAAAACTTCAAAAAAGTCTGGCCTTTCTTTGTTGTCCTGACTGCTTATTTGGGGATAAGGTGGTGGTATAAAATTATTCCCGACAAAACCATTTACCTTATAAGTTTTTCTCCTAAAGTGATTTTTAATAATTATTTTTGGTTTTTAAGCTGGGGAATCGGCGCTCCGGAAAATTTGATTGATTTTATTTCTTTCCCAAAAATTAATCCAAGATTCTTTGAGACTTATCCTTTTTTTGGCAAGTTGGAGATTATTCTTTTAGCAATAATCTTTTGGCTTATTTTTGTTGAAGCCGTAAAATTATTCGGCGGAAAAAAACAGAAAGACAGAGAAAAACTAAAACTTTGTTTTTTCTTTGCCGGATGGTTTTTAATTACTTTATTGCCCTTTGTTTTTTTGGTAAATCATCGGTTTGCCTTTTATCTTGAAATACCGTTTTTTGGTTTAGCCGGATTTCTTTCCCCGATATTTTTCAAAACCAAACTTAAATGGTTTTTTCTCAGTTTATATTTGGGAATTTCATTGTTGACCGTTAATTTTTATAGCAAGTTTTATTGGGGGGTTACCAGAGCAAAAATCGCCCACAAAATTTTAATCAATCTTAAGAACGAGTATCCGGTCTTACCCGAAAACGCCAGTTTATTCTTTTTGAATGATAAAAATTATTCTTCTCCTTCCGTAGAATGGGGAGGAACCAGCACCCAGGCAAAACATGCCCTTTCCGGATGCAACGGACCGTCGTTTGTTTATCAAAACGATTCGCTTAGATGTTACTTTGAGGATTTTGATAAACCTTCTGATTTTCAAGATAATATTTATAAGTTTACCGTTATCCTGGAAAAGTAAATTTAAGAGGCGTAATGTGATAAAATTATGGTTATGTTTAATGAAAAAGAGGGGGATGTTAGTCTTGAGGCGGTTAAAGAAAGATCGTTAACCGGTTTTTTGGCCCTCGTTTCCAGAAGTTTTTTAATTCAAATAATTTCTTTTGTTTCCAGTTTCCTTTTAACGGTATTTTTGGAGCCAAAAGTATTTGGGGTTTTTTATCTGGTTTCCGCTTTTGTCAATTTTTTTGCTTATTTCTCCGATATCGGCTTGGCTGCCGCTCTTATTCAAAAAAAGAAGTCAATAACCGAAGAGGATCTAAAAACAACTTTTTTAATCCAACAAATGTTGGTTTTGCTTTTATTGATTATGATAGTTGGCTTTTCTCCTTTGGCTCAGAAATGGTATGGATTAAGCCAGTCTTCCGTTTATCTGGTTTACGCTTTGGGGATTTCTCTTTTTTTGTCCTCGCTTAAGACAATTCCTTCGGTGCTTTTAGAGAGAAGTTTAAAGTTTAATTTATTGGTTATTCCTCAGATTTTGGAAACGGTCATTTTTAATATTTTGGCGGTTGTATTGGCTTGGAAAGGTTTTGGAATTACCAGTTTTACGATTGCCGTTTTGGCCCGGGGAGTTGTCGGGTTAGCGGTGATGTATATTATCAGTCCTTGGCGAATTGGGATCGCTTTAAATCAGGATTCCTTATCAAGGCTTTTAAAATTCGGTTTACCCTACCAGGCGAATACAATTATCGCCGTTTTGAAAGATGATTTAATGACTGTATTTTTAGGCAAAATTATCGGGACAACTGGTTTGGGCTATCTCGGTTGGGCAAAAAAATGGGCGGAACTACCCTTAAGATTTTTAATGGATAATGTTTCCAAAGTCGCTTTTCCGGCGTTTGCCCGGATGCAGGAAGACGGGAAAAGCCTTCAAAAAGCAGTAGAAAAATCTTTATTTTTTTTAAGCTTTACCACGTTCCCGATTTTAGTCGGTTTTTCGGTTTTAGCTTCTGATTTGGTCAAGATAATTCCCCGCTATGCCAAATGGGAACCGGCGATATTGGCTTTGTATCTTTATTGTTTTAACAGTGCTTGGGCTTTAATTTCCACTTCAATGACCAATCTTTTAAACGCAATCGGTCTGATCAAAAAAACTTTCAAATTAATGATTATGTGGCTTGTTTTGACCTGGATATTAATGCCGGTTTTGGGAATAAAATTCGGTTATAACGGAGTGGCTTTGGCGACGGCAATAATTTCGGTTTCTTCAATTGCCGCCATTTATATTGCAAGAATTAAAATAAAATTTGAATTGTTTTCTCCGGTCGGGAAACCCTTAATTTCTTCTTTGTTGATGGGTATTGCTATTTATTTTTTCAGGCCCCCGGTAACTCATTTGGGTTTGGCAATTATTTTAAAAATAGGATTGGGGATTGTTTCTTATTTATTGATTTCGTTTCTTCTGATTGGCCCCGATTTATTGGCCGATGTCGGTCAGATTGTTCATGAATTTAAAAAGAAAAAATAATTTTCTTGGCTGGGGTATTTTGTTGCTGATATTTTTGGGAAGCTTGTCCTGGTCTTTAACCATGATCAAGTCGGGTTGGATTTATCGTTACGGAATGGGATTTTGGGGGCCAAACGGCCACGACGGGTTATGGCACATTGCCCTAATAAACCAATTAAGAAAATTTTCTTTAAATCACCCTACTTTTGCCGGAGCTCAAATTACCAATTATCATTTTGGTTTTGATTTTTTAGCGGCAATTATTAATTTATTGACCGGAGTGCCGGTCGTCAATCTCTATTTCCAGGTTATCCCTCCGGTTTTGGCAGTTCTAACAGGTCTGTTAACTTATAAATTTGTAATAAAATGGACTAAATCCGAGAGATCGGCCTGGTGGTCGGTTTTTTTTGTCTATTTTGGCGGCAGCTGGGGGTGGCTGGTAAGTTTCATCAGAAATAAAACTTGGGGCGGCGAGTCGATGTTTTGGGCCAATCAGGCGGTTTCGTCTTTGATTAATCCTCCTTACGCGCTTTCCTTAGTAATCATTCTTGCCGGCCTGATCAAATTATTGGATTATTTAAAAGAGCCTACCGGAAAGAACCTGTTTTTTACCTCTCTGCTTTTCGGAATTTTGGTGCAAGTAAAGGTTTACGCCGGAATAATTACTTTGGGCAGTTTGTCAATTTTGCCCCTTTATTTAATTTTAAAAAAAGAAAGAAGAAGAGAGCTGATTTTAACTTTTCTTTTAAGTTTGTTAATTGCCGTATTTGTTTTTTTTCCTTTTAACCCAGAAGCCAAAGGATTACTGGTTTTTAAACCCTTTTGGTTTATCAGATCAATGCTTTTCGCGCGGGATCGCTTCTTTTTTCCTAAGCTAGAGGAAGCCAGGCAAGTTTATTGGGCTAACAGGTATTGGCTTAAATGGCTAATGGCAGAATTTCTTGGATTAATTATATTTTTAGTCGGGAATTTGGGAACAAGAGTTATAGGAATTAGATATTTTTTTACGGCTTTTAAAGATAAAAAAACCGATAAATTGCATTTGATGATGGTATTGATGATTTTAATCAGCTTGGTAGGGACTTTATTTTTTGTTCAGAAAGGAAATCCATGGAATACAATTCAATTTTTTTATTATACTCAATTTCTTTTTTCAATTTTGGCAGGAGTGGCTATCAGTAGTTTTATTGATGAAAATAAAAACAAGAAATTAAAATTGAGAGTTTTATCGGCGGCAATTTTGGTTATATTGACCGTTCCGACAACGATAATTTCTTTGAAAAATGATTATCTTCCGGCCAGGCCTCCGGCAAGAATAAGTATCGCCGAATTGGAAGCGTTAAATTTTTTAAAAAAGCAACCGGAAGGAATTGTTCTTAGTTATCCTTTTGATGAAAAAATGAAAGATTTTTATTCAATTCCCAAGCCTATTTTTGCTTATGAAACAACAGCTTATATCTCCGCTATTACCGAAAAATCTTCTTTTTTGGCCGATGAGATGAATTTGATAATCTCCCAATATCCTTTAGAAAAAAGAAAGGATGAAATTGCCCGCTTTTTTCTATCAAAAGATCAAAATTGGGGTAGGGAATTTATTAAAATAAACAATATCAGCTATATTTATTTAGTTAAAGGCCAGAAAATGGAATTTGGCGAGGGGGATATTGGTTTTAAGAAAATTTTTGATAACTTGGAAATTAAAATTTATAAATTGATTGAGTGAAGAAAGAGTTTGAAGTAAAATATTGACATAATGAAGATTACAGCGGTAGTCAATACCTACAACGAAGAACAGAACATAAGTCATTGCTTAAAATCAGCTAGACAACTAGCAGATAAAATAGTTGTGGTGGATATGCATTCTACTGATCAGACGGTAGAGATCGCCAAAAAATTTGGTGCTAAAGTATTTGAACACGATTATGTTGGGTATGTTGAACCGGCGAGGAACTTTGCCCTTAAAAAAGCGACCGGAGATTGGATTTTAATTATTGATGCGGATGAGGAATTGCCCGATTCTTTAGCAAGAGAGTTAAAAAAGATAGTTGCCGAAGACAGAGCCGATTATGTAGTTATTCCCCGGAAAAATATTATCTTTGGCAAATGGATTAAACATTCACGCTGGTGGCCGGATTATCAAGTCCGTTTTTTCAAAAAAGGGAAAGTTAAATGGGACGAAAAAATTCACTCAATCCCGGAAACAACCGGCAAAGGAACAGATATTGAAGCGAAGGAAGAAAATGCCTTGATTCATCACAACTATTCTTCAATAGGCCAATACCTGGAAAGAAATAACCGCTATTCGGAGATAATGGCAAGCGAGTTGGTGAGGAATGG
>MTKZ01106557.1_pt1 | contig 21578 bp, 17 predicted proteins | sample 1042781 | NCBI WGS metagenome assembly MTKZ01 (sample SAMN06212207, study PRJNA360539) | anaerobic digester metagenome | biome: Wastewater treatment plant; material: sludge; isolation source: anaerobic digester fed with sludge from wastewater treatment plant | place: Denmark: WWTP Viborg ... | reverse complement strand
GACGCAGAGGCTCGCAGAGGTGCGTGCGAATGTTCGGCCTTGTTCTTGTGACTTCTCGCGTTTTTTGTGGCGGTCCCCGGCCCACAGTTTTTGAGTGCCCGCAGATTACGCAGATTGACGCGGATAAACCCCGGCGTTGCACACGGCAGCGCCGGGGAATGCGGAATTGTGAATGTGGAATTGAGAATGGGCCGTGTTGTGCCGTAGCCCATGAACCTCACCACCGGTGAACTCCGGAAGTAGCGATGATTCGGCACAAAACGTCCGATCCAGGCATGCTTCTCTGCACGCCTGCGGGGATTCCTGTGCAACTGGGGGGTTGACGAAGCTGTCAGCACTCACCCATTAGCGATTGACGATCAGCCCCACGCGACCGGCGATCCGTCTGGTCGGGTATGTAGCGCTGCTTCAAGCGTGAAATCAGTCCATTGCGATCTTCCTCGTGCGGTTGGTCAGGACCGACGCGCGAGGATAGAATGGCGCAAGGCTTTTACCTCGACGGGGTGCTGGCGGCATGACTGACAAGGGCAGCGTTCTTCTGGAGCGTGTCACGCTGATCTTGATCGGCTTGATCTTGGCGTATTTCCTCGGGCTGCGTCTGGACTGGCTGCCGCTGTTNNACGTGTTCTGGTGGGCGTGGGTTGATCGACAGCTTCGGAGCCCCAACCCCGGTCCCCGATCCCCGACCTGCCGGCGCTGGTTGCGGTTGGGCTGGGGTGGGTTCATGCTCGCGATGCTCTCGCCGCTATTCCTCATGCTGTCCGGTCTTCGGAGTTCTTGGGATGCCTATCCGCTTGCCCTTATCGAGTTGATTATGGTCTGGCACCTGCTGATGGTTCTCCTGGTAACGCTGTGGGCGCCGTTGGCGGGCCTGCGGACGGCGTTCCGGAGAGTGCGATCCGCGTCGGCGGCCTCGGTGCCGACCCAAGAGAGCGCGAACCCGTCGCGGCGGGAATTGCTCCTGCGAGCAATCGCAGCGGCACCGATCATCGTCGCCGGTGGGTCTCTGGGCCTGGCCGTATGGCAGAGGGGGCGGTTCAGAGTGCGCCGCATGACTCTGCGAATGCCGCGGTTGCCGGATCGGCTGCGCGGGCTGACGATCACGCACATCAGCGACCTGCACGTCGGGCGGCTGTTTCGGCCGGAGCACTTGTCGCGCTTGGTCGATGCCGTCAATCAGCTCAAGAGCGATATCATCGCGGTGACCGGCGACCTCGTTGACCACTCCGCTGACTTCATGCCTGCCGCGTGTGACGCCCTTGCCCAGATGGATTCACGCTGCGGGCGATTCGTGGTGATCGGCAATCACGATCTGATTGACTCGCCCCAGGAAGCGGTGCGAGAACTCGATCACCGCGAGCCGTTCTTTCTGATGGACCGCATGCTCCCGCTGCTGATCGACGGTGAAACGATCCAGATCGCCGGTCTATTCTGGTCTCGTTACGACGAAGCGAGAGGGCAGGACCCGGGTCATGCAGGCAGAGTCGCCAACACCCTGGCGGGCGCAGACTCGAACCGGTTCACCATAGCCCTGGCCCATCATCCGCACGCCTTCGACCCGCTGGCCGACCGTGGTGTGGACCTGACGCTGGCCGGGCACACCCACGGCGGCCAATTGATGCTCACACCGCCGGGGGCTCGCACGCCGATCGGCGGCGGCAGCCTGCTGTTCCGCTATATCTGGGGCGAGTACCGGCGAGGCGAATCTGTCTTACAGGTGACCTCGGGCGTGGGCAACTGGTTCCCGGTGCGGATCAATGCTCCGGCAGAGATTGTGCAGTACCGGCTCGTGCAAGGGTAGAGCCTTATAGTTTGTTAAAGATCTATAAGGAGCACCGCAGCCAACACCGTCGTGCTCGCCAGGAATCACGGTCCTCAATTGTCGCAACTGACAACTGAGAACTGACGACCGACCACTACTTTTTCGCCTTTCCCTGCGCAGCCACGGCGGCCATCGCCGCTTTGACCTTTTCCGGGTCGCCGAGGTAGTAGCTCTTGATCGTTTTGAGATCCTTGTCCAGCTCGTAGACCAGCGGCATGCCGGTGGGAATGTTCAGCTCGACGATGGCCTCGTCGCTGACGTTNNCCGTCGCTGACGTTGTCCAGGTACTTGACCAGCGCCCGCAGGCTGTTGCCGTGGGCGGCGATCAACACCCGCTTGCCGAGCTTGACCGTCGGGGCGATGACGTCGTGCCAGTAGGGCAGGAAACGCGCGACCGTGTCCTTCAGGCACTCGGTCAGCGGCAGAACGCCCTCGGTCAGGTCCGCATAGCGGGGGTCGTTGCCCGGGTAACGCGGATCGGTCTTTTCCAGCGGCGGCGGGGGGGTATCGTATGAGCGCCGCCAGATCTTGACCTGGGCCTCGCCGAACTTCGCGGCGGTCTCGGCCTTGTTCAGTCCCTGCAGGGCCCCGTAATGCCGCTCGTTCAGACGCCACGAGCGGTACACCGGGATCCACATCAGGTCCATCTGGTCCAGGGTGATCCACAGCGTGCGAATCGCCCGCTTGAGCACCGATGTGTAGGCCACGTCAAAGGTGTAGCCTTCCTTCTTGAGCACCACCCCGCCCTCGGTGGCCTCCTTGATCCCGGCCTCCGACAGGTCCACGTCGGTCCAGCCGGTGAAACGGTTCTGCTTGTTCCAGTCACTCTCGCCGTGCCGCAGCAATACGACTTTGTGCATCGATCGTCTCCATGAGCTATCAGTTGCCGCCACGTGTGCGGCGTCATCCACGAAGCCCGATATTCTACAGATTTCGGGTCCATTGCCAAATGGGGACGGCAACGCACGGCCTCGTTAGACACGAGAGCCGTCGAGCGGTCTCACGTTGGCAGAGATCAGGTGAGCCGGAGTTCAACGGATGGAGGCGGCCAGAAGCTCGTCTTCGATGTGGCGAGCGATGTATCGCGCTTTGAGAATTCTCAACCGGCGGTTGAGAAAACTCAAATCGCCGCATCGGCGCCTGCCGTAGGTCAGTTCGGGCCGGAGGTTAGTTCGGGTAGATCAGGTACTTCTGGCGCACGCTTCTGAAGCGGTTGAGAGGGCCGCGCCAGCCCGCCGGCAGCGTCGTGGGCGTTTCAGCGCTCTTCAGGTTGTCTAGTGTTTCGGCGTTGGCCAGCAGATTGATGACCTTGTCGACCTCGAACGCGGAGCCGAAGAGTCTTTTCAGATGCCAGGCGATGGTCAAACCCGACTGAACCATGCGGATGTTCTGCCGGTCAGTGACGAGTACATAGACGCCCTGGCATTTCTGCTTGGCGAACTTGCTCGACGTGGGAGTGAACTCGATGGGGATGAACCGCAGCCCCGGCAGGCCGGCTTCGTTGAGGGCCGCGGCCAGCTTTTGACCGTCGATCCATGGAGCCCCGAACAGTTCGAACGGTTGATCCGTACCGCGGCCGACCGAAAGGTTGGTCGCCTCCAGCAGGCAGATCGCGGGGTAGAGGGTCGCCTGCGTGAGATTCCGCATATTCGGCGAAGGATTGACCCACATCAGGCCGGTTTCGTCCCACCACATCGACCTCCGCCAGCCCTGGAGCTCCACCACCGTCAGGTCGCAGTTGATGTCGTACTCGACGTTGCACATGCGGGCCAGCTCGCCGAAGGTCATGCCGTGAACCACCGGCAGCGGGCCGTAAGCGGTGAAGCCTTACCGCTCCTTGTCGGCGATGGGACCGTCGACGNNGCCCGTGATGGGGTTGGGCCGATCAAGCACTACCATCTTGAGCTTGTGCTTGGCGGCCGCCTCAAGAGCGTAGCCAAGTGTCGCCGAGTAGGTGTAAAACCTCGCCCCGACATCCTGGATGTCATAGACCAGTGTGTCCACGCCTTCCAGCATCTCCGGTGTCGGTCGCCTCGTCTCACCGTACAGGCTGTACGCTTTCAGGCCCGTCTCCTTGTCCACCGTGTGACCGACCTTCTCATCGAGCGCGCCGTACAGCCCATGTTCGGGGGAGAACAGCTTGACCAATTTGACCTCCGGGGCCTTGAACAGCAGGTCGACGGTTCGGTTCCCCTCGCGGTCTCGCCCGGTGTGATTGGTGATCAGGGCGACGTTGCGTCCGGCCAGCAGTCTGAAGCCGTCCCGCTTGAGGACATCGATGCCGCAGAGCACGTCTGCCGGTGGGCCGAAGGCTTTCCCGGTAATCGCGGCAGCCACGGTCGTCGCCACCTGGCGCCGCAGGTCGGTGACCGTTCCCTTGTCATCGGGATGAACGCGGTTGGTCAACAGGATCACGTAGCAGTCATGGGTCGGATCGATCCAGTAGCTCGTGCCTGTGTAGCCGGTGTGACCGAAGGTCGTCCCCGCCTGGAAGAGGTCGCCCCGGGCCGACGAATGGCCCGTGCTGATGTCGAAACCGTAGCCTCGACAACCGGTCCCGCCGGGCAGGCACCGCTGGACGGCCATGGCTTCGACGGTCATCTCCGAGAGAATCCGTGTTTTGCCGAGCACGCCCTTGTTTAAAATCATTCGGCACCAGCGCGCGAGGTCTTCGGCCGTGCTGAACAACCCGGCGTGGCCCGCGACACCGCCCAGGGCCCACGCCCGCGGGTCGTGTACCTGGCCTTGCATCCACTTGCCGTCTCGTTTCTCCGTGGGGGCGCAGCGCGCCCGCAAGGTTTCGGGCGGGCAATACATGGTGTCCTTCATGCCCAGGGGCAGGAAGATCTCTTCCCGGGCGAACTGGTCGATTGGCCGGCCGTCGATGATTCTCACCAACTCGCCGAGCACGATGTAGCCCACATCGCTGTAGCGGAAGTCAGTGCCCGGCGGGTAGACAGGCGCCAGGTTCCAGATACGTTCCCATGCCTTGGCAGGTCCGTCGGCGTAGTCTTTCATCGGATTGTCGGGGACGAAGCCCCCGCGGTGCAGCAGCAACTGTTCGACGGTGACCTTCTCCTTGCCGCCGGCTCCAAACGCAGGGATGTGCTTTGCGACCGCGTCGGCCAGGCTCAGCTTGCCGCGTTCGACGAGAATCATGACCGACGTGGCGCACGCCACGGTTTTGGAGATCGAGGCCATGTCGAAGATCGTGTCCGTTGTCATGGGTACAGGCTGCGGGTCGGCCGTCCGCAGACCATAGGCCTTGAAATAGACCGTCTTGTCGCCTTGTCCGACCAGCAGGACCGCGCCCGGAAGTTCTTTTCGCCCGATGGCCTCATCCACCAGCCGATCGGCGGCCTGCATCTTCTCGAGGTTGAATGAAACCCGGCCATTGGCCACGGCCGTTGCCACCAGCAGACTCGTCGTCAGAAGCCTGTATCCAAAAACCACTAGTGTCCTGCCTTTCTATGTGAGCCGTGCGAAGCCGCAATCATGTGAATGCCAAGACAGCGGGATTGTACCCGTGGACCTGCGAGAAATCGACTCGCTTGCCGGTTCCCTGACCGGGCCCGTGGGCAGTAAGGTTGGGCCGGCCAGGAANNCTTTCCTCGGTCCGGGCACGATTGGCCAGCTCGGCTGTCTGCCGACAACACCGGGGATCCGCACCCTGTCAGCCGGCAGTCCAGAGACGCGCTCCTGCTCTTGCCTGGTAAGCTATCGCATAAGTCGGTGATCCGTCCCTTGTCCTATGTCACTTCGATGAATTCCAGGTCGTCGGTCTTCAGGTCCAGCAGAGCGACCGTTGGCACGCGAACGCGCTGAAGCGCACCTGGGTTGACGATCCGCATATCGCCGGCGCGGCTGTCATGTGGCCGATGGGTATGCCCAAAGAGTAGATAGTCAAAGCCGGCCTGCTTGTAGGCCTCGGCAAATCGTTTCTCGTTCCCATGGAACACCCCGATCCGCTTGCTTTCGATCCGCAGATCCAGAGGGCCGTCCGGCCAGTGCAACCCCATTGACTCGACCTGAGCCCGCCACGTGGGCTCAGGAGAATCCGTATTTCCCCAGACGAACCAACACCGTCGCCCGACAAACTCCTCCAGGACGTGGAGACCCCCAATGTCCCCGCAGACGATGAAGGCATCGGCCCCTCGTGCGTCGAGCAAGGCCAGCGAGCGACGAACCATGGCTGCATTGCCGTGCGGGTCAGAAAGGATGCCAAGCCTCATTCCCGGTCTTGCCTCCGAGGAGAAACCTCGCATCATCCGCGGCTGGTCCTATCACAGTCGCCAGTTTCTCGCGAGGGCACCCCATTATGGCCATCTGGTCGATGCTGACCAGTGGCCGAGGAGGCGACTCGGCCGGTCCAAGTGTCACACTTGGCGGGTATTTGCGTCACTGGCCGTCTGGGCTTAGCATAGATCGGCTCAAGATGAGCCTCACGGGATAGGACACGAGGAAAACGACTGCCGGTTGCCGGCCCTTGAGACGACGAGACCCATACGGATGTTTGCTGTTATCACGGACATACATTCCAACATCGAGGCACTTGAGGTAGTGCTGGCCGATATTGATCGCCGAGGCATCAAGACGATCGTATGTCTTGGCGACATAGTGGGATACGGCGCTAACCCCAAGGAGTGTATCGACCTGATCATGGAGCGGGCGCAGTATTGCATCTGCGGCAACCACGACGCGGCCGTTTTCTATGAACCCTTCAATTTCAATATCGGTGCCGAGCGGGCCTGCTACTGGACCCGCCAGATACTGGAGGAAGAGCCGAACAAGGCCTTCCGAGATCGGCGCTGGGAGTTCCTCGGCAAGTTGCCCCCGCGTCTGGTCTACGAGGGGATGCTGTTTGTTCATGGCTCGCCACGGCGGCCGGTGAACGAGTACCTGTTCGGCGACGACGTCTACTCCAACCCGGCCAAGCTGATGGCTAATTTTGAGCGGTTTAACGAAGTGGCCTGCTTCGTCGGGCACACCCACGTGCCGGGCGTTTTTGTGGACGACCCCTATTTCGAGTCGCCGGGCGAATTGGCGGAACCCGGTGTCTACGAGATTGCCGAGGACGACAAGGTGATCATCAATGTCGGCAGCCTGGGGCAGCCCCGCGATCGCGACCCGCGGGCCGCCTACGGGATTGTGGACGAGGGGCGAGTGGAGTTCGTCCGGCTGGAATACGACGTTGAGAAGACCGTCCATAAGATTCTGACGACGCCCGATCTGGATGATTTCCTTGGGCACCGCCTGCTGGAAGGGCGATGATCGAGCAGACGGCGGGGTGGCCCGCGCCGGTTGCCGCCGGGCCGGGCGGTTGGTGAGGCCGCCGGTTGCCTCGGCGCAGGCGTGCCCGGCTTCTCTGCCCCCCATGCCATAACTGGAAAGGGAACGATGGAAACGCGACGAATGATTTCCGCCATGCCGGCCGCCATCGCGGTCTTCTATGCGTGGTTGCTCATNNGAGTCATCTGGCCGCATCCCCCCCAGCCGGCGACGCAGCCCGCGGCGGCGGTCGATCAGGTCTCGAGCCGGCCCGCGCCTGCGGGTACCGCCCCATCCGCGGTTGCTCCCGCCAGCGCTCCATCGAGTCGACCGGTCTCCGACGAGGCCGTGATCACTCCCGCATCGGACACCAGACCGCTGGTCCTCGGCGCTGCCGCACCGGACAACCCCTTCCCGATGGAGATGACCATTGAGCCATCGGGAGCCGTCGTGTCGAGAGTTCGTCTTCGCGGCCACTACCAGACGGTGGAGAAAAAGGAGCCATATTCCCTGCTCGAGCCCGTCGAGGTGGTGGATCAGTCGGGGCGGCTGCGCGTGGTACGTTCTTTCCCGACGACGGTGCGGGTGATGAATCCCGCTCTTGACGTGCCGCTGGATGAGGCGATCTGGAAGATCGAGTCGCACACCGAACAGCGGGTCGTATTCAGTGCCGACGTCAGCACCCCGGATGGCAAGCCGCTCCTGCGCGTGTTCAAGATCTATAAACTTGCCCCACAGGAGGTCAAATCGCGCACCTCGGATGCACAGATGTCTCTCAGATTCGAGAACCTTCTCGACCAACCGATTCAAATCATCGTGACCCAGCAGGGCCCCATCGGTTTCCGGAAGGAGGACCTGCGAAGCGAGGATCGGAAGGTCATCGGAGCCTTGTGGCGCAACGGCGCCGTGACGTCGAAGCTTCACCCCCGCGCCGATGTGCTCAAGCACACCCAGATCGAGTTGGGTTCGGACATCAAGGAGGGCACTCGAATCGCATGGGTGGCCGAAGGAAACAGGTATTTCGGCTGCATCATGGCCCCGGCCGGGCGCGACGACGGCAACGTTCCGTCACGATTCACGCGGGCCGAGGCGGTCGTCTTTGCCCCACAGGTCAAGGACGATACGCAGATCGAACGGCAGGACCTGGCGTTCCGGTACATCACCGAGCCGATCAGCATTCCAACCGGTGGGGCGAGCGAGCTGGCCTTCGATCTCTATATGGGCCCGAAGTCCAAGCGCATTTTCGAGTCGGTGGAGACCTATGCTCAGCGGTCATACTACCAGGTACTCAGCGGCGAGTTCGCCTGGTGTACGCCGGGCTGGCTCGTCGGCCTGATGATGGTCTTGCTTAACGGCGTCTACGCCATCTGGCCCCACAACTACGGTCTCTCGATCGTTGTCCTGGTTTTGGTGGTCAAAGCCATTCTCCACCCGCTGTCGGTCAGGGGCCAGGTCAACATGCAGAAGATGCAGGCAAGCCAGGCCCGGCTGAAACCCAAGATGGATGCCCTCAAGGAGAAATACGGCAACGATCGCGCGCGCCTGAATCAGGCCATGGCCGAGCTCATGAAGGAGGAGGGGGTCAACCCGGCGGGCCAGATGCTGACCTGTTTGCCGATGATGATCCAGATCCCCATCTGGGTGGCCTTGTGGACCGCCTTGGGCTACACGGTCGAAATGCGCCACGCGCCGTTCGACGGATGGTGGATCAAGGATCTCACCCAGCCGGACGAGTTCATGAGACTCTTCGATCGGCCGGTGAGCATACCGGTGCTGGGCTGGTTGCTCGGCGGGCCGGTGCAGTACCTGAACCTCCTTCCGATTCTCCTGGCCGTCACCCAGGTCCTGCAAACCAAATTCATGCCGCGAGGCAGCACCTCCCAGACACCCGGCGCCAAGCCCGACCAGATCGAGCAACAACGCAAGATGATGATGTTCATGAGTGTGTTTTTCATGTTCATCCTCTACAACGCTCCCAGCGGCCTGACGCTGTACATCATGGCCAGCAACATCTTCGGCATCATCGAGCAGTGGCGCATCCGCCAGCACCTCGCCGAGTTCGAGGCCCGTAGCGAGGCCGCAAAAGCACACCCGGGATTCCTGAGGCGGCTCTTGTCGAAAGCTTTCGGCGGAGACGGCGAGCGCAGATCGTGGTTCCACTCCAAGTGGCAGGAACTGCAGAAAGAGGTCGAAGAGGCCAAGCGCGTCCAGAGCCAGAGGGGCAAAGGAAAGAGATAACCGCGTGGCAGGCCGGGGCTCCACTCTGCTTGTTTGATCTTTGCGAATCGCCGGACTCTGCCTGCGTTTACTCCGCCTGTCCGGCCTCGGTAAGCTCGAGTCGAGCTTGGATGGTACCGTCGCCGGTCAGCTCCATCCGGATGATGCCGAACACGGGTGCCGCAGCGCTGACCCACGTCCGCCGGACGTAGCTCACCCCCTCATCCGTCCAGCGATCCTCATAGAGAATGGCATCCCAATCGCGGCCGGCCGCCCGGCTTGTGGTACGGCTGATCTGGCGACGCCCGTCGGCCGGTGGTTTCCATGCCAGCGGGTCGGAAGTCCGCAGGTCCTCGCGTTCGGCCGGCATACCCAGCAAACGCCCGTCGAGGGTCACGCGCACCTCGGTCTTTACCCGTGTCATACCCGCCTCCTTGACCCGGTAGTGCAGCGTCTGTGAATCCAGGGCCTGATAGACCGCCCATTCGCCGACTCTGGCGTCAGTCAGCGGTTGGAAGGGCTGTATGCTCGCCGGTTGCGTGGTGCCGGCGGCCGGCATGGTCGCGGGCATTGTCTCCGGTGAGTTCATAATGCCGGCCCCGGTCGAAGCGGGGTTTTCCGGCGGCGGTTCGGAGTCGGCCGCGGCTGGCGGCGGTGCGACGTGCTCGACACGCGGGCTGGGCGTCGCCTCATGTTCGCTCGAATCGTCGCACCCGCAGGCCCACAGTCCCGCGGTCATCGCCAGGCAAAAGCACTTGATCGCACGCGCCATGGACAGTTTGTAACCGGCAGGGCTATCGCAGGCAACTGCTGGATTGGATGAAGGCAAACCTCGGGTGAAGCTGCATCAGTTTGCAGCCGGCAGGCTTTCTTCGCCGTCATCGTCCTACGGATTCACGACAGCCGGCAGCGTGGCCGGGATGGGGTTGTGCGACGGGGGCATGGCCCGCGGCGGGCGCGTCGGCTGGCTGGTGGGCAGATTTTCTGACTCGGCCGTCTCTGTCAGCACGAAGCGGGCACTGAACGTCTTTGGATACCGGTAAATGATTCGTTCGTAACCCGCCACGTACGCCTTCCATGCCTCGATGAGCTGCCGATGCCCGTCCGTCAACTCGGGCTCCTGAGGCGCCGAGAGTTCCAGCCGCCGCCAGATGGTGTCTCGCGTGCGGTTCTTGGTGGCGACCAGATTGTACAGGTCGCGCGTGCCCTTAAACGAACGCAGGGCGTCGGACGCCGCCAGGTTGTACCCCGTCCGCAGTTCGGCCGTCGTGATGGGGCATTGGACACTCGCTCCGTGGTCGTCGGTTTCATGTACCAGCGTAATTCCCATCTCAGGCGGGTCAGACACGCGCAATGTGATCTGGCACAGTTCGGCAACTTTCCACCTGCTCTGCAGCCCCGCGCCGGAGTCGCCCGGTAGGGGCCAAGGCAGCGGCAGGTCATTCACCGCAAGAATCCGTCTTTCGTCATCCGTGATCTGCGCGAGCGTGGTTGACGTTTGCCCAGCCTGTCCTTTAATCCGGGCCGTGCCTTCGGTCCAGTCCAGATCAATGATCGCTTGAATGGGTTCGGCGCCCCATGCCCGCAGCAGCGTCGCCGCTCCGAGAATCGTGCCGTGAAAGGTCGGCGTCCGGCCGTCGGTGGTCAGCCAGTCTTCGCCTGGATATGTGCGTCCTCGTTGCCTGGCGGCCGACGACTCGGAAAACCAGTCAGCGAAACCCGCCGGGGGATTGGCTACGGCGATTTCTCTCATTGCGGCCGCGTATTTGGCCAGCGTCTCGTTGTACCGGATCACTTAGAGATCGGCGACCGCCCGTTGTCCGTCGCGAAGCACTCGCGTCCTCGTCCCCCGTTCCTCCTCGACGCAGGGCGGCGACATCAGCCAGACCCTGGCCCCGGCCTCCTGGCAGCTTCGCACGATCTTCGTGAGGTCCCGACGTGTCNNGACGTGTCGCCTCCAATCGACCGGGGACGAAACCAAGATAGCCGGCGTCATTCATTCCCAGGCAGACGACCACCACCGTGGGCTTGTGGCTGAGGACGTCACGTTCAAGCCGCCAAAGGGCTCGTGCCGCCGTGTCACCCGTCCAGCCGACCGAGATGTACCGGATCGGTCGTGGACCGTCCGATTGTGCACTGCGATGCAGTTCGGGATAGCGCACTGTCAGGAATGTCTCAACCAGTTGCGGAAAGTTCGGGCGATTGGCTCGCCGGGGGTCGGGTNNGGCGCCGGAGCGGCAGCGGTCGGCGGTGTCGGGGCGGAAGCAGTGGCCGGGATCGATGCCGGCAGTGCCGGCGGGACGGGCGACGAAGCAGTGGCCGCAGCGGTGGCCGGCGCGGATGCCGGGGCAGGACCCGGTGGCGGCGCGGGACTTGTTGCCGGGGCAGGCAGGGGAGCTGCGGTCGGCGCCGACGCGGCGGCGGCAACCGGTGCCGATGTGCTCGAAGCCGGTAGGGCTGACGACGTCGCGGCGAGTATCGCCAGCAGAATCACGGTTGCGCCGAAAACAAGCCTCATGACCGTCTGGCCTCACGGCTGCCAATTACTGAAATACGCCGGTGGCGAGCACCTTCATCTGCCGAACCGCTTCGCGCATGCCCACGAAGATCGCCCGGGCGACGATCGAATGCCCGATGTTGAACTCCTCGAACTCCATCTCGGCCACCGGCCCGATGTTGTCATAGGTCAGCCCGTGCCCGCCGTGAACGACCAGCCCGCTTTCCCACCCGAGGTCGAGAGCCTTTTCCAGTTGCCTGAGCGACCTGCTGCGGGCCCGAACTCCACGTGCGTGGGCGTAGCCGCCGGTCCACAGTTCGATGGCGTCGAAGTCCAGGTCGGCGCACATCTTCACCTGCTCGGCGATCGGCTCGATGAAAGCGCTGACCTCGATGCCCTTGCGGTGCAGCCGCTTGACGACCGCCGCGATCGGCCGTTTGAAGCGAATCACATTCAGCCCGCCCTCGGTGGTCAGCTCCTGCCGCCGCTCGGGAACCAGCGTACACTGATTAGGACGAAGCTGCTCGGCGATCCGCACGATCCCGGGAGCGATGGACATCTCCATGTTCAGCTTGCAGGTCACCGTCTGCTTGAGCAGTTCGGCATCGCGGTCGTTGATGTGCCGGCGGTCCTCGCGCAGATGGAAGGTGATCCCGTCGGCCCCGCCGAGTTGTGCTTCTGCCGCCGCCCAGACCGGGTCGGGCTCGATCGTCCGCCGCGCCTGTCTGACCGTTGCCACGTGGTCGATGTTGACGCCTAGCTTGGCCATGAGAACCGTCCTTCTTGGTGGACAAACCGCTCGACCGAGCGGACAAGGCTCCATTATAGGGCCGCGGGCGCGACTGTAAACTTGGGCGAGAACGATCTGTCAGGGAGACTGGACACTCCGGCAGCAGAGCGGTCGGAAGCCCAATAACCGAAAGATCGGATCCCAACAAGCCCTTGGTTTCTGCTGCTCTTGCTTGTATGATCGTTGGTATGGCGAGAGCATTCTCACCCAGATCGGTCCCTCCGATGTACATGCGTCGGCCCGCGTGAGGCGGGCCTTCACCGGCGTGTTTGATTCCCTGTTCAAAACCNNACGGTTCAAAACCACGATTGTCGATATGATACCGGCGGAATCCGTGATTTCGCGTTGAAGGGCGAGGTAGGGCACGGTCGAGCAGCCACCGGCTGCGAGACCTGCCGAAAGCCTCGGATAAGACCAGAAGTGAGCATCAACATGAGCAAACGTCGATTCCTTGTGACTTCCGCGTTGCCCTACTCGAACGGGCGTCTTCACGTCGGCCACGTGGCCGGGGCGTACCTCCCGGCCGACACCTACGTCCGCTACCTGCGGGCCCGGGGCGACGAGGTTCGCTTCATCTGCGGCAGTGACGACAACGGCGTGGCCTCGCTGATCTCCGCCCGCAAGGAGGGCAGAACCGTCGAGGAGTTGACCGCCCACTACAACGCCCGTCAGGCGGCCGACTTCGCCGGGCTGGGCATCCGGTTCGACATCTACGGCGGGACTCATCAGCCCAGGTTCGTCGAGCTGCACAACCGCATCAGCCAGGGCTTCTTCCGCACCGCCTTCGACAAGGGCTACTTTGTCAAGAAGACCACCAAGCAGCTCTACGACGTCCAGGCCAACCAGTTCCTGCCCGACCGATACGTCAAGGGCAAGTGCTACAACTGCGGAGCCGAAGGAGCCTATGGCGACCAGTGCGAGGCCTGCGGTGTGTCCATCGACCCGATGAAGCTGATCAACCCGATCAGCACCATCACCAACACCAAGCCCGAGCCGCGCGAGACCACCCACTGGTACATGCAGTTGCCGCAGTTCGAGGAGAAGCTGCGGGCCTGGCTCGAAGCCAAGCGGCAGCCGCAGGGTGATTGCCCGCCGTGGCGTGAGACGGTGCTGAACTTCAGCCTCGGCCAGATCAAGCAAGGCCTGCCCGAGCGGGCCATGACCCGCGACCTGCACTGGGGCGTGCCGGTGCCGCTGGATGACCCGGACGCGGCCGGCAAGGTGCTCTACGTCTGGTTCGACGCCCCGATCGGTTACGTGTCGTTCACGGCCGAGCTCTGCCAGCAGGTGGACGGCGACTGGAAGGCCTACGAACGCTGGTGGAAGGACCCGGATTGCCGGATCGTCCACTTCATCGGCGAGGACAACACCGTCTTCCACGCCCTGACCTGGCCGGCGATGCTCATGGCCGAGGGGTCGTACCAGTTGCCCTGGCAGGTGGTGGCCAACTCGTTCCTGAACATCAAGTTCCCCGGCAAGGACGAGGAGAAGATCAGCAAGAGCCGCGGGACGGCCATCTGGATTGAGGAATACCTCAAGATGTTCGAGGCCGACCCGCTGCGGTACTACCTCACGGCCATTGCCCCGGAGTCTCAGCGGACCACCTTCGACGTTGACGACTTCATCACCCGCAACAACGGCGAACTGGTCAACGCCCTGGGTAATTTCGTGAACCGGACGATGACATTTGTGCAGAAGTACCTGGACAACAAGGTCCCGGCCTTTGGCGACCGGCAGCAGGTGGACACCGACCATTTGGCCAACATCGCCGCTCACGCCGAGCGCGTCACCGCCCGGCTGGACACGCTGCGCTTCCGCGCCGCCATGGAAGAGATCATGAACCTCGCCCGTGCCTCCAACGCCTACTTCGATGCGAAGAAGCCCTGGCAGCAGCGAAAGGACGACTTGGCCGCCTGCGGGACGAGCCTCAATGTGTGCATCCAGACCGTCAAGGCCCTGATGACGCTGATGGCCCCGTTCTTGCCGTTCTCGGCCGAGAAATGCCTCAAGATGCTCAACCTCGACGTCACCGCCCTAGCCTGGGATCAGGCGACGGTCGAACTAGCCCCCGGCCACGCCCTCGGCGAGCCGGTGATCCTGTTCCAGAAGCTCGACCCGAAGGTGGTGTTCGCGGACATGCAATAGGGGACGAGGGGCGAGGGACGGGGGGCGGGGAAAAGGATGAAGGATGAAGGCGGAGGGATGCACGAACAGATGACCGGCAGGGCCGATCCCAACCATGCCGTCCTGGCCCGGGCTTCGGAACTTCTTCGTCCGATCGGAGTCTAACTGGAAAGAGACGCCCGATTCGGAGGAACCAGAAATGAGTCATCCCGTCGTTCGTTCTTNNCCGCCCCTGACGTGAAAGCCGTGGCCGATGCCAACAACCGCTTTGCCCTTGATCTTTACGGCAAGCTCAAGAAGGGCGACGAAAACCTGTTCTACTCGCCCTACAGCATCTCGACCGCCTTGGCCATGACTTATGCCGGGGCCCGAACGACCACGGCCGAGGAAATGGCTAAGACTCTGCGCTTTGACCTGCCCGCCGAGCGTCTCCACCCGGCCTATGCTGAGATGATTCGCGATCTGAACGAGGCCGGCAAGAAAGGCGACTTCCAGTTGAGCGTCGCCAACCGCCTCTGGGGCCAGAAAGGTGAGCCGTTCCTGAAGGGCTTCCTCGATCTGACCGAGCGGAACTACGGTGCCGGCCTGAGCGAGGTGGACTTCGCGGGCAACACCGAAGGGGTCCGCAAGACCATCAACGAATGGGTCGAGAAACAGACGGCCGACAAGATCAAGGAACTGATCAAGCAGGGCGTGCTTGACCGCGATACCGCCCTGGTCCTCACCAACGCGATCTACATGAAAGCCGACTGGCTGGCCAAGTTCAAGAAGCAGGACACCAACCTTGCCCCGTTCTTCGCGGCCGGGGGCAAGGAACTCCAGGTGCCCACCATGCACCAGACAACCCTGTTCAGCTACGCCGAGGCCGACAATCTCCAGGTGCTCGAGTTGGGCTACAAGGGTGATCGCCTGTCCATGGTCATTCTGCTTCCGCGACAGAAGGATGGCTTGGCCGATCTCGAGAAGAGGCTCATGTCTGAGAACCTGACCAAGTGGCTGACGCAGCTCAAGGCGCAGAAAGTGAGGGTCGCTCTGCCCTAGTTCAGAGCCACGAAGGAATTCAGCCTCGCGCAGGTTCTGCAATCACTGGGCATAACCAAGGCCTTTGATGGGGGCCAAGCCGACTTTTCCGGCATGAACGGCAAGAAGAACCTGTTTATCTCCGCAGTGGTCCATAAGGCCTTCGTGAATGTCGATGAGGAAGGCACCGAGGCCGCCGCCGCCACCGCCGTGGTCATGAAACTCACTGCGATGCCCATGCCCGAGCGGATCCCNNGTCCTCCCGCAGTTTGAGAGATAGAGAACGTTTCAAAACAGATGACGATTAACTCCTCTATCGACCGCTCTGCTTAAAGGACTGGCCTTCTCTCATCTACATGGATAACTTGGCGGTTTACTCCGTCGAACCAGATCGGTGGAGGGACACTTGCCCGCCCCGTCTCGTCTTTTCGTCGTTGCGGGATTTCGTGACGAAGCCTTGAACCACCCTTGTCGGCCTTATCGACCGTCAATCGCTACACCTCCGGCACCGTTTCCATTGCGATTGGGTCCATGTCGCCGGCCGTGCAGTTTTCGGCCACCTGCTCGGGCGACTTGGCCCCCGGGATGACCGTCTGGCACGCGGGGTGTGAAATGCAGAACCGCAGACTGACCTGCGCCATGCTCTGACCTTGGTATTGCCGGAAGAACGGCCGTAGCCTCTCGGCCCGCTCCAGATACGCCTTCAGCTTGTCGGGCGAGAGATTGAACCGGCGATGGTCGTCGTCGCCAAACCGCGAGTCCTTCGTGAACTTGCCCGCCAGCAGGCCGAACAGGATCGGGATCCGAACAATCACGCCGATTCCGTATTGCATGGCCTTCGGGAACAGCACCTTCTCCGCCTCGCGCTCCAGCAGGTTGTAGCGGACCTGCAGGCAGTCGAGCAGGCTATGATGGCGGTCCAGCAGGTGGGCCTGCTCGGTTTCTTTGAACGATTGCACGCTCCAGCCGGCGTGGCGGATCTTGCCTTGCTTCTTAAGTGTCGAAAGCGCGTCCCACGGATCGTCGCGCTCCAGCCAGGGCAGATCCGGGCTGTGCAGTTGCAGGATGTCGATGGCATCAACGTGCAGCCGCTTGAGGCTCTTCTCGGCCGCGGAGATGAGATAGTCGCGGTCGTAGTTCTGCTTGATGGCCCCGTATCCCTTGTCGTCGGTGCTGGTGGCGTTGTAGAAATCATTGCCGGCTTTCGTGGCGATGATGACATCGGGTCGGCCACGGCCGTCGAGGACCTCGGCGATGAGCTCCTCCGAATGCCCGAAGCCGTACACGTCGGCCGTGTCCAGCAGTGTGACCCCGCGGTCGAGCGCCTCGTTGATGGCCCGCCGCGAAACCTCGTCGTCAGTCTTGCCCCAGTCGCGCCCGCCGATCGCCCACGTGCCCAGGCCGACGATCGAGACGATCGGTCCGCGTTTGCCGAGCTGCTTGTATCGCATTGATCTGCCTCATATCTGCCAGGCACCTCCCGGTCGTTGTTACCTGATTCCGGCTCGCTCTTTTTCGAGCAGCCGCTGCTGTTCCTGTCGGAAGGCCTCCTGCTCCGCGATTCTCTTGCGTTCGAGCGCGTCAGTCTCCTCCAGGTGCGGCGTCCAGGGAAACTCAACGTGTTCCCAGGTCAGCTTGTCGCCGTCGCAGCGGAAAACCGTGTAGCCGGGCGGCGAACCGACCCAGTCGCCCGCCCACCACGCGCCGCTCGCGGCCGCACNNGCTCGCGGCCGCACTCGTCAGGTACCAGACCCCGTGATACCGCATTTCCTCGATGTTGTGACTGTGTCCCTGCAACAGCGCCTTGACCTTGTGTCGTTCCAGAACGATCCGAAGATCCCTTGTGTCCCAGAGTACCATGCTGCCATCCATGGCCTTGTAGTTGGGGTCGCCGAACAGTTGGCCCCGGTTGCAGGACGCGGCGATGTGAGTCACGGCCACGGTCGGTCGACCGCCCGCCTTGCCCAAATCATACGCCAGCCATTCCAGTTGCTCCGGTCCGATCCGCGGCTCATACGAGGGGTTGTTCTTGCCGCCGATCGGGAGGATGCTGTCGAGCACCACAAAGTGCCAGCCGTCGTGATCGAAGCTGTAGTAGCTCTTCTCCCAGCCCAGCCGGTCCATGATCATCTTCTTGCCGATGTCCGGGTCGTCGATCGGCACCTTCCGTCGCGACGACCATCCCAGTGCATCGTGGTTGCCCATGCAGTTGTGGTAGGGGATGCCCATCCCGTCGCTGATGTCCTTGTACAGCCGAATACACTCCTCGAAGTCGGCCTTGGGCGTGTAGTTGCCGTCGAAAGCCAGGTCACCGCCCATCAGGGCAAAGGCGGGCTTCGGTCTCAGTTGCTGTACCGTTTCAATGCACTTGCGGTAACCCTCGTCGCCTTTCCGCTTGCGAGTTACGTGCATGTCGGTCAGGTGCACGAAGGTGAACGGTTCAGCCTGCCCGCTCGCCTGTGCCGCGGCGGGTTGGCCCTTGAGGAACTCGGGTAAGGACGCCGCCGCACCGGCCGCAGCCAGGCCGCCTATCAGTTCGCGTCGGGTGATGCTCATTCATTCCTCCTCACGGGCGTGCCGGGTTCACACAGGCCGTGTTGGGGAAAGCCAGATAACGAGACCAAGTTGTCAGTCATCAGTGGTCAGTGTTCAGTCTTCCCTTTGGTCGACTACTGATCACTGACAACTGATCACTGACTACTTCTCTGCCACAACGGGGTTCCTCAGCACCCCAACGTGCTCAATCTCGACCTCCAGCACATCCCCCGCCTTGATCGCCGGCGTCTTGCCCATTGTCCCGGTGAAGATCAGATCACCCGGTTCCAGAGTTACGTGGCAACTCGCGAAGCTGACGATCTGCGAGCAATTGAAGACCATGCCGCTGGTCCGTTGCTGCTGGGTAACCTGGCCGTTGACGCGCGAGGTCAGCAACAGGTCGTCGTAGTTGATCCCGGACACCACGAACGGCCCGCACGGCCCGAACGTGTCGGTGCCCTTGGCCCGCCACCATTGCCGGTCGTTGGCCTGCCAGTCGCGGGCGCTGATGTCGTTGCCGCAGGTGACCCCCAGCACGTAATTGAGGGCCTCTGCTTCCGACACATTCCTTGCCCGCTTGCCGATGACAATGACCAGCTCGCCCTCCAGATGGACTTCCTTGCTTCCGGCGGGCAGGACGACGGCGTCTCCCGGCCCGATCAGGCACGAGGGCACCTTGAAGAAGAGCTCGGGATTCTTCGGTTTGGGTTGCTGGTCGAGGTGGCTGGCGTAGTTGCCCGCCATCGCCAGGACCTTCGTCGGCTTGACCGGCACCAGCAGTCTCACGTCTTTGACTGGATATGACCGTCCTGTTTCTCTCCAACACCCGAACGGACAGCCGGCGATCTCGTCGACGAGGTCACCTTTGACGACTCCGTACGCCTCGCGGCCGTCGACTTGGAAACGCGCATACTTGATGACCCTGCCGGCGGCCGTGGAAGCAGGGCTTGTTCTTTCGGTCGAGGCGCACCCCGCGGCGACCAGCACGATGACGGCCAGGAAGAGGCGTTTCATCTCGGTACTCCTTTGAACCTGTCCCGGCCGGTGTGTGACCGGCATCTGGCCGGTCCGATGACAGGCTGGAAGCCTGTCCCACAGCCTGCTGAGATAAGCTACGACGCAGAACGTCAACTGTGTAGCCGGCAATCTGCAATACCGCATCTTGCCGCGGGCAACGCGCGGTCAGGGCACGACTGCCACCCACTGTACCGCATCAGCAACCACGTGACCATCGGTGCCCGCATTGCGGATCTCAACATACCCGTCCGACCCGGCCACGAAGCGATAACGGCCTAGCGAGGTCAATGGCGGATTCGCCAAAGCTTGCCTCTGATTCAGTGTCACGGTCCTGTCCCCCTCTGCCGAGTGAATCACCACCGGCACGTTCGTCGCCCGGTTCGGGTTGGCGGTGTAGGCGATGCGGACCTCATACAGCCCGCTTGCCGGAAGCGTCGGTACGAACCGCACCGCCGCCGCTCCCTTGTTCTTGTTATTGTCGTGCAGGTACTCGCTGCCCACGAACGGCTTGACGGACATTCCCGACCGCCACTCGCCGGTCACCTTCGCGGCCTGGTTGTCAACGATGACGCCGCCCATTGACCTGGGACTCAAGCCTTCCGCGACCGCCTCGCCTATCGATAGCACCTGTCCCTGCTCGCGCAGCCGTTTTTGCAGCCACGCAATATCCACCTTGCCGACCGACGTATCGTTTCGGACGGCCCACGCGGCTGCAAGGCCGGACGCATGCCCCATGATCATGTACTGCGGCTCCATGCGCATCGACGAGTAAGCCACGTGCGAGGCCGAAAAGCACACCGGCACCAGAAGGTTTTCACACTCGTCCTGTTTGGGAACCAGTGCCCGGTACGAAATCTCGTAGGGCTGCACCGGCACCTGCATGTCGCCCTCGTTGATGACTGCACCGTCCGGCGTGGGGATGCGCTGCACGTGGTGCGAGTCGGAGTTGTAGGAGCCCATGCCGATCGAGTCGGGCTTGCTGCGATCCGTTTGCAGATCGGCCTGCCTCATGACGTATTCGCCGACCATACGCCTGGCCTCGCGGATGTAGAGCTGCCTGGGCCAGTGGCCGGTATCGAGAAACTCGTCCTTGGCCAGCCCCCACTTGTTCAATTCGTCCTGGATGTGCTTGGGTACGCTCGGGTCGTTGGCCAGGAAGTAGAAAAACCCCTGCACATAGCTCACGTGGTCGTCCCAGATCTCCTGCCGTCGCTTGTAGTCTGCATCCGGGTAATCCCAGCTCCCGCCAATGTGGTCGGTTGAGAACGCCCCATTGTTGTTCACGTCTGTCTTGCCGTTGGGCATCATCTTGATGTTGATGATCTTGTCCAGCGTCAGGTCCGGTGCCGCGTTCAGGTATCGCTTCAGCAGTTCATAGCGATAAGGGTCGTAGTCTGCAGGCTTCGGGAAGGGTACCCGGTTCTCTTTCTTGTTCGACAGGCAGATGCGGAAGTTGTAGGCCTGCACCTTGTGATCCGCCTGGCCGATTTCGCCGGGATCGCCGCCGTAAATGCAGGGCAGCAGCTTGCCGTGCTCATCGTAGGGCGACACGGCCGTTTTGAACTGATGGTACTCGCACTTCTCGCGACGACCGGCCAGCGATTCACCGTACTGGTCCATCCCCTCGCGTCCGACGGTGTAGGACACGCCCGCCCGGGCCATCAGGTCGCCCTCGTACGTGCAGTCCATGAAGACGCGAGCCCGGTACACGGCCCCATGGGTCATGCGGATTTCGCGGATGCGCGTACCGGCCTTCTCCACGCGGTCTACCTGTTGGCCGAACACCACCGGGACGCGAGCTTCCTTGAGCCAGTCTTGGAATACCTGGTCGGCCACGTGCGGCTCAAAATACCAGGCCAGCGGCTCACCGTAGTGGCGCCCGGTGCGAATGAAGAACTCCCGCGACATTCCCCCGATCACGCTCTTGTTGCCGGAATCAGTGGCCCCCAGGCCGCCCGAAACCAGCCCTCCGACGTACCGTCCGGGCTCAACCAGGATGACGGATGCTCCCTCGTTGGCCGCCGCGATCGCCGCGATGGTTCCCCCGGCCGACGCACCGTAGACGACCACGTCGTACTGCCGGCTCGGACCGCTCGCACAGCCTGTCGCGAACAGCACCACCGCGACAACCTCACCGATGATGCCGACTTGTCCTGTAACCCTCCGAGATCTGCATGTCTCGTTCATTGTCTTGTCTCCGGAATGTGTGTACCGTCCGAACAGACCGCCCGGCGTGCCGGCCGCCGATGACAAGACGATAACCGCTGCACTGCTTTGTGCAACCGCTC
>MTKZ01085702.1_pt1 | contig 21579 bp, 16 predicted proteins | sample 1042781 | NCBI WGS metagenome assembly MTKZ01 (sample SAMN06212207, study PRJNA360539) | anaerobic digester metagenome | biome: Wastewater treatment plant; material: sludge; isolation source: anaerobic digester fed with sludge from wastewater treatment plant | place: Denmark: WWTP Viborg ... | reverse complement strand
AGAGGCCGCCGCGGCGATGTCAAGCGACTGGTCGGTACAACGAGACGCGCTGGCCGGCGGAGCCGATCTGCTGACCTGCCAGACGGAACTGGATCGGGCCGCTCGCCAGTTTATCGACGCCGGATCGGCCTCGCTGATCCAGTATCGGCAGACGCTGGACGCCATCAGCCAGGACACCGACGAACCGACCAAGGGGCTGGTTCTCAGCCGGGCGCTGACCAAGGATCTTCAGCCGGCCCGCGATGCCCAGCAGGAGGTGGTCAAGCTGGCCCGCTCGGCCACACTGACCGGCAATCTTGACCTGGCGACGACTGTTCAGCGCGTCGCCGGTTTGCGCCGCCAGGTGAACGACCGGAGGGCCCGGATCGAAGCGTCATTAAGAGCAAAGATCCTGGATGATCTCAAGAAGCATCGCGAGCAGACGGTCAGGCTGNNATCGCGAGATTCGCGAGCACATCGAAAACGTGCGATCGCTCGTGCGGCGAACGGATCAGCGACAGGCGGAACTGGCGGCGTGGGCCAAGCTTCAGGATGAACGTGCTGCGGCGTTGCGGACGCTGGCGGACATCGAGACACGGACACCCCCGGTCGGTCTCGCGGCTGAGCCGGTGTTCATCGAGTTTTCGGAAGCCCGCGTTGACGCGGGCGAACCCGCGGATCGGCGCATCGTGCGGTCTTTGCTGATCGGATTCGGGGCATTGTTTCTGGCTCTTGTGGGCTGGGCGTCGGTTCACAGCTACCAGTCGTGGCATCGCGGCCGTCAGGCGATCGAAGCCTGCACCCGCGAACTGCAGGCGGCAACCAGGAAGTAGGAATGGCACCCCAGGGGGCAGCGCAGACCGGCACACGCCTTGCTCGTATGATTGCCGCACATGGATAACAACCCGATCATTCGATCCGCCAGAGTCACGGACATTCCGGTGATCACGGAGTTTCTCATCGCGCAGGCGCGTGAGTCGGAAGGGCTGCGGCTGGACCCGGACACCGCCCGGCGAGGGGTCGCGCATGCCGTCGCCCATCCGCAGCAGGGTCGGTACTTCGTGGCCGAGTGCGACGGCCGGGTCGTCGGGCAGCTCATGATCACCAGCGAATGGAGCGATTGGCGCGCGAAGGTCTTCTGGTGGATCCAGAGCGTCTACGTGCACCCGGACTACCGTGGCCAGAGCGTCTTTCGGCGCCTCTACCGGCATGTCGAGTCGCTCGCCCGCCAGGACCCCGGCGTCTGCGGCATCCGACTTTACGTCCACCGTAACAACCATGGCGCGATGGCCGCGTACGAAAGACTCGGCATGACACCGACCGGCTACCGGGTGTACGAGACGACGTGGTCGGAAGCTGGGAAGGATGAAGGATGAAGGCGGAAGGATGAGGGCAAAAGATCGCCGCGGGCTTGGCCGCCATGGCGAGATGAAGGTCGGATTGGCTCAGACCGGTTTTGCCGGGGCATCACTCAGCCTTCATCCTTCCTACTTGATCCTTTCCTTCTATGCCCCCCTGTTCACCTGGACCTCGCGGGCCACGAGGAAAACGCCGATCAGGATCATCGCCACGCCGGCCCACTGGACGGCGGACATCCGTTCGCCGAGGAACCACCACGCGACCAGAGCGATGATCGCGAAGCCGCCGCCCACCATGATGGGATAGGCCATGCTCACCGGCAGAAACGGCGCCCGCAGCGCGTAGGCATAGAACACCACGTTGATCGCAAAGCACAGCAGGCCAAGGACCAGCACCCAGTTGGCGGTCAGCGCCGCGGTCAGCGACCGCAGGCCGGGATCGGTGTTCAGCCCTGCGGCGTTGAACCGGCCGGAGCCGACTTTCATCATCAGGTTGGCCGCCGCGTTCAAGCCCAGCGCGAGTACCAGTGCGATCACGGGTTTCATGACAAGACTCCAGGGCAGTTGGCACAGGGCCTCGGGTCACACGCGTCCGATTCTCTCGTGTCGCGCGACGACCAGGGAAGACCGTTCGAACGTCGAAACCCGAATGACGAAAGAAACCCGAGGGCCAAACGATGAAGTCCGTCGCAGGCGAGGTTCGTCGCAACGAATCCAGGAAGCGGCGTCGTTGTTGGTCGTTCGGATTTCGTCGTTCGCCTCACTCAGGTGGCGGGGCAACATCCTCGCCGGTTGGCGTTTCCCGCGGCCAGATTGTATAAGAACCTGCCGACAAAAACAGTCCCGGCCGTTTGATCGGCCTGGGGCGACCAGACCATTGGAGAAGATGCCATGGCCTATGTTCATTGTGTGTTTTTCACCTTGAAGCCCGACACCCCGGAATCCGAGATCGACGCCCAGATCGCCGGCGGCCAGGAGCTGCTGGCCGGGATTCCGACGGTTCGGCGGCTGGAAACCGGCCGGCGCGACGAGACCATGAACCGGGACGTCAGCGTCACCGATTTTGACCTCGGCTTGGTCGTTCTCTTCGACGACAAAGCCGGACATGACGTCTACGCCGACCACCCGCTGCACCTGGAGTACATCAAGCGTTACAAGCCTCAGTGGGCGGGGATCCGGGTGTTTGACTGCCTTTCCGCATAGGCTTCGAATGAGACCGCATGCCAACAAGGATGATTGACGTGCGAATACTTCACCGAAGGTATCTGATTCTCGGCCTTGGTCTTCTTGCGGTGTCGACTTGCCTGATGGTCGCGGGCTGCTCGTTGTTCGGGTCGGACGAGGGAGATGAGCAACCGCTTCCGGCACCGGGAGTCACGGTCTCGCCTCCCTCAGTCGCCCCGGTCCCTGCCACCGTTCCTGCGGAAGGGCCCCGGACGGCCCCGGCATGGCCGCCTGCTCAGTCCGCACCGGCCAGCCCGACGCAGCCGGCTGAGCCCCCGGCACTCGACCCGACGGACATCGCGTACCGGGAAGGCGTCTTGGCCTGGGAGAGAGGGGAGCTTCTGTGGGCGAGGGACAATTTGAACCGCGTTCTCCAACAGGGCTGCTCCGCCGACCGACAACACCGGGTGCGTGAGATTCTGGCCCAGATTGCCGACGGGACAATCTTCTCGCCGGACATACTGCAGGGTGACCCGCTGGTGTTCAGTTATCGCATCGCCCAAGGGGACACCCTCTCCCGGATCGCCCGTAAACACGATCTGACCGAGGAACTGATCAGCGGCATCAACCGTCTCTCGGCCGGGAGCGTGCTTCGCCCCGGCCAGCGAATCAAGATTGTTCGAGGACCCTTCAGCGCCACGGTCGTCAAGAGCGACCATGAAATGCATCTGTACCTGCAAGATGTGTACGTGCGCACGTGCCGAGTCGCCCTGGGCACCGACAACAAGACGCCGACGGGTACGTGGGTCGTGACCACCCGTCTGCGACACCCCTCGTGGGTTGATCCGCGAAACGGCAGGCGGTACGGCTCGCACGATCCGGATAACCCGCTCGGCGGGTACTGGATTGCCCTGAAAGGAATCGAAGGAAGCGCCGTCGGCCAGCGCGGCTACGGCATCCACGGCACCCATGATGAGGCAAGCATCGGCACGGACGCCTCTCTGGGATGTGTTCGCTTGGGCAAGAAGGATATTGAAGACGTGTACGCGATGCTGGCCCGGGGCTGCATCGTCACGATCAATGAATCCGGTGAGAGTCGCGGCAGATTCAGGCAGTGATCGCACGCTGGGTGATCATTCAGAGTCTGCCCATCCGGCCTGGCCGGGTTTCGCCGGGAGAGATGGGACACCGAGCGAGAAAAATCATCCTGACACCTTTTTAGGGCCCTGACACCTTTTTAGGGCCGTGGCGGATGATCTGGCCGGTCACCAGGAAGACGACATCTTCGGCGATGTTGACCGCATGGTCGGCGGTACGTTCGAGGTTCTTGGCGATGGAGAGAACGTCCAGGTGGGCGGCCATGGTCTCGGGCGAGCTGGAGGCGTCGGCGACGAGGTTGCGGATGAAATCACCGTAGAACGCGTCAATGACTTCGTCCTCGGCCATGACCTTCTCGGCAGCGTCGCGATCGAGCGTGGCATAGGCGTGGATCGCCCCGTGCAACATGCGGCGCACGACGGGGTAGATGTCTCTCAGGGTGTGACGGGGCTCGACGAGCATATCGGGCTCCAGGTGGGCGGCGCGTTCGGCGATGTTGACACCGCAGTCGGCGATGCGTTCCAGGTCATTGTTAACCTTGAGAATGGTGCACAGCCGCCGCATGTCGGCGCCCATCGGCTGAAAAAGGGTCATCAGGCGAACGGCTTCCGCCTCGATGGCCACCTCTTCAGCATCGATCTCCGCGTCACGATCAACGATCCGGCGAGCGAGTGTGTGGTCGGCCTGGGTGACGGCCTCGCAGGCTTCCAGGAGCATGTCCTCGACGGCGGCGCCCATTCTCAGGGACCGCCTCATCAGTTCGTCCAGCAGATTGATGAAATGCGTCGCCATGTGATCATCCAAATCGCCCGGTGATGTAGTCCTGCGTCTTCTGCTCACTGGGGCTGGTGAACAGCTTCGACGTCGAGTCGAACTCGATCAGTTCGCCCACGTACATGAACGCGGTCATATCGGAGACGCGAGCAGCCTGCTGCATGTTGTGGGTGACGATGATCACCGTGTATTGGCCGCGAAGCTCTCCGATCAGGTCCTCGATCCGGTCGGTCGCGATGGGATCGAGCGCCGAGGTGGGCTCATCCATCAGCAGCAGTTCAGGCTGGACGGCCAGGGCCCGGGCAATACACAAGCGCTGCTGCTGGCCGCCGGAGAGGCCCAAGGCGTTTTCGTGCAGGCGATCCTTGACCTCGTCCCACAGGGCCGCCCGCTTGAGGCTTTCCTCGACAATGGAGGCCAGATCGCCTCGGCCGCGGACCCCGTGGATGCGCGGCCCGAAGGCGACGTTCTCAAAGACCGTCTTGGGAAACGGGTTGGGCTTCTGAAATACCATGCCGACTCGGCGGCGCAGGGCGGTGACGTCAATTCGCGGTCCGTAGATGTTCTCGCCGTCGAGGATCAGGCGGCCGCCCGTGCGGCAGCCGGGAATCAGGTCGTTCATGCGGTTGATGGCCCGCAGCAGCGTGCTCTTGCCGCAGCCGCTCGGCCCGATGATGGCGGTCACCTTGCCAGCAGGGAAGGCCATGCTGACCTTCTTCACCGCCTCGTTGCCGCCGTAGTAAACGGAGAACTCCTCGGCGGTCACGTGGGCGGTCTGCGGAGCACAAGCGGGCCCGGCATTTTCTGGATCGCCACGTTTGTTTGTCACCATCGCCGGCCGTTGCATCGTCGCCACCGCCATCGTCATCATCCTCGAAGCCGTTTGGATATCCTAGCCCGAGCATAGACCGCCACCGAGTTCAACAGGAGCACGAGCATCACAAGGGTGAAGACCATACCGTACTGTACGTGTCGGATCTCGTCGACCCGCTGGTGTTCAGTGGCGAGGTTATAGATGTTCCAGGGCAGGGCGGGTGTCGGCTGGCTGAGGGTCTCCTTGAGGGAGAGAGGCAGGCCCACACTGACCGCCGCAGTATAGATGATGGGAGCCGTTTCACCGGCGGCCCGGCCCATGCTGATCACGATGCCCGTAAGAATGCCAGGCAAGGCGGAGGGCAGAATGACCCTCACGATGGTGCGCCACTTGCCTGCGCCCAGGCTCAGCGAAGCCTCTCTGTAAGTATGCGGCACTGCGCGGATCGCTTCCTCGGAAGCCCTTATCACCAGCGGCAGAATCAGAATGGAAAGCGTGAGCGAGCCGGCGAGTACGCTCTTGGATCGGGAGACGCCGACCGTATTCATGAAAAAAGCCAACCCGAACAGGCCGAAAACGATGCTCGGGACGCCCGCCAGCGTGCTGATGCACGTCCGAATCAACTGGACCAGTCTGCTCGCCGCGGGGGCGTACTCGACGAGGTAAATCGCCGACACCACGCCCATCGGAACCGCGAAAACGATTGCACCGACCGTCAGATAAAACGTCCCCAGGAGCTCGGCCCAGACGCCGCCGAAGTAGTGTGAGTCGCAGGACGTCTGCGTCAGGAAACCCCAATAGAGGGTCACCTTCGGCAGCAGCATCTTCTCCAGGTTCTGCTCGACATAGGCAAACAGCGGCTCAAGCGAAGTCCCTTTGAATGCGTTGACGCGGGGCACATCGATGGGTGTGCCCATTTCATTGGGATTGGAGTAGTCGTACTGTTTGTCATACAGGAAATGATGGAGCACGACCTGGGCACGATCCCAGCGTGTCTGGCCGAACTTGTCGCGATCCATCACCGGCCGTTCCTGGCCGGGGGCAGGCCCGAGAAGCAGGTGCAGCTCGTCTTTCACCGCCTGGAGCGGTTCGGCATACTTGCGCGAGGCGAGAAAGCCCTCTGACTCGATCTCCTTCTCGAACGCGGCGATCATTTCGTACACGGGCCTGCGGGCCTCGGAGACGATGCCCATTTCGGCTTCGAGATCGGCTTTGTTGCCGGCCTCGAACAGTTCGAGTTGCATGCGGCGGTGTTCCACGGTGCCGCGGAAGACGAACGCCCCGATTCCGCGAACGGTGATGGGAGTGAGCAAGACCAGCAGGAACGCGGCCAGCAGAAGAATCGAGCTGACGCCCATGAAGGTGAAGAGGCGATCGGTCAGTGTGCGCGACGTCAGTGCCATGGTCAGCGCCTGCCTCTCCTGCCCGTAACCGAGCGTCGAACGATGGCCTCGCTGATCAGGTTAAAAACGAATGAAAAGACCAGCAGGCAAAAGCCCATCAGGAACAAGGAGCTGTAATGGGCGGCTCCGGTCATCTGGTCGGTCTCACCCATTTCGCCGGCGATGGTGGCCGTCAGTGTGCGGATGGGTTGGAGGAAGTTGTACGGCGGTGAAGGGATTCTGGAAGCGTTCCCGGAGGCCATCCAGACAACCATGGTTTCGCCGACAGCCCGCATGATCCCCAGGATGACGGCCGCGCAGATACCGCTTCTGGCGGCGGGAATGACGACGCGGAGCATGGTTTCCGAGCGGGTGGCCCCAAGGGCATATGAGCCCTCCCGGAGTTCGCGGCCGACGGCCTGCAGGGCATCTTCCGACACGCTCACGACGGTCGGCAAGGCCATGATGCCGAGGATGATCGACACGTTGAGGGAATTGCATCCGCTGTCGATGTGCAGTGCCCGAAGGATGGCAGACACCCACCAGAGGAAGGCGCCTGCCAGGCACACGAGCAGCATCCCGACAATACCCCTGGCGATGCGGCGAGCGGAGGCGGCCTGGATACCTGTGGTGGTGACCTCGGTGGCGATGAACACGGCCAACGCCAGGATCGGAGTGGCGATCAACCACCAGGCGGTCGAAAGGATGGTTCCGCCGTTGTTTTGCAGTTGCGTGGCAAAGACGACCAGTGCAAAGAAGCCGAAGGCCACGGACGGAATCGCGGCCAGCAGTTCGATGACCGGCTTGGTCCACTGCCGCAGCCAGAAGGGCAGGACGTCACTCAGGCACACGGCCGCCGCCACGCCGAGCGGCACGGACACCACTGTGGCGCCGAGGGTGACCATCGCGCTGCCATAGAAGATGGCCAAAGCCCCGAAGGACGCGGGAGAGCCGGTGGGATACCACCTGGTGCTCGTAAAGACTTCCTTGGCTCCTGACCATCCTTGAGCCCGAAAGAAGGGAATCGAGTCGCGGGCAATGAAGTAGAAGATGAACAGGACGATCAGGATCGAGCTGCAAGTGACGGCCAGGAGCAATCCCTGGCCCAGCCAAGCGGCCATCCAGCGGGCGAAGCCGGCCCTCCTGCTGATGACCAGGCTGGGCCCGCGCATGGTTCGCAGTCCGCCTATGCCGCCGACTGGCTCCATCTACACCGCGTCCCTTCTTGCTGGCTGACCGTCATGACCTTACCACCGACCATGAATCCCATGCGGGCGGATCAGTATTCGGTCAGGGGCACAAAGCCGATGGCTTCAATCATTTCCTGCCCCTTCTTGCTCAGGTACAGGTTGATGAAGCTGTAAAGGTGGCTGCCCATCGCCGGGTAGCCGTTGGTGAACAGAAACAACGGCCGGGCAATGGGGTATCGACCGGAGGCAACGGTAGCCTTGTTCGGCATGATCTTGTCGATCTCGAGAGTCTTGACCGTCCGGTCGGTAAACCCGATGCCGACGTAGCCGATGGCCCCTTGCGTAGACTGCACCCGCTGGCGGATCGCGCCGCTGCTGCCGACATATTCCACCGAGCCGGCCATCTTCTCCCTGTTCATGACCAGGGTCTCAAAGCTTTCATAGGTGCCGCTGCTGCTGTCGCGGCTGATGACCACGATTCTGGCGTTCGGGCCGCCGACCTGGTTCCAGTTTGTGACGTTGCCGGTGTAGATGTCGCGAACCTGTGCCACCGTCAATCCTTTGACAGGGTTGCTGGGGTGCACGACGACGGCGATCCCGTCGACGGCCACTGTGTGGCATACCGGTGTAACGCCTTTCTCGATTGCCGTCTTGAACTCCTCCTCCTTCATGAACCGTGACATGGAGGCCACGTCGCACGTGCCGTTAACCAGCGACTTGGCCCCGTTGCCGCTGCCCGACTCGCTCACGGTGATGTTCACGCCGGGGTTCTGTTTCGTGTAGTACTCGGCGAAGGCCTTGGCGATCGGCCCGACGGTGGTCGAACCGTCGATGACGATCTTGTTCCTGTCCTTGGCTGTGTCCTCGGCCCGAGCCGCGCCGGTGCAGAGAATCGGTGTTGCCACCAGGACTGCCCCGAACAGAAACGTGGTCATTCTGCTCATTGACTGTTCTCCTATGACCATACTGCTGATGACCATTCTCAACTTCAGTCTGCTCTTTCCACCGTCATTGTGGACACAGGGAATTAAGGCAGTGTTCGCTGCGTGTTAAGAAGAGGTTAAGATTGTTAAGCAGTCTCGGCACTGAGACGGTCTGGACAAACGGCCTTGGCGATTCCCCTCTGTGCCGCCAGAGCCGTTTTCGCTCGCGCATCACTCAACAGGGTATGAGTGGTCACGGAAGCCGCAAACGCGAAATGGTCACTGGTGCTACAGCCGCTGCGGTATGGCAACGGTGACGCAGGTCCCCTCGCCCACCCTGCTGGTCAGAGTGACGCGGCCGTGCATGGCGGCCACGGCGTGCCGGACGATGGAGAGGCCCAGGCCGGTGCCGCGGTCGGGGCCGCTGCGGGCCTTCTCGACCTGGTAGAATCGCTCGAAGACCCGCTCCTGTTCCTCCTCGGCGATGCCGCAGCCGGTGTCTTCGACCGAGATGATGACAGCATCGACCTTGCCGGCTTCGTTGACTGCTTTTTGAGAAGAGATTTGCACGCGGCCGCCCGGGCCGGTGAACTTGATCGCGTTGTCGACCAGGTTGTCGAGCACGACCCGCAGCAGGTGGGGGCTGGCTTCGATGGTCCGCAATTCGGGGTTAGCTTTCAGCGACCATTCGAGGTTCCTGGCGGCGAGCTTCTCGGCAAAGCGGGCGTGAAGATCGTCGATCACCGCCGGCAGGGTCAGCGTCTGCGGCCTGAACTGGCCGGGAGACGACTCGATTCGTGACAAGTCGAGCAGATCGGACACCATCTGTTGCATGCGGGCACTGTGGCGGTCGATCATGTTCAGGAACCGCTTCGCGGATTCCTGATCCTTCTGGAAGTCGAGACCCAGCAGCGTTTCGACGGCGGCCCGAATGGCTGACAGCGGCGTTCGCAGTTCGTGTGAGGCGTTAGCGGCAAAATCGGTCTTGATCCGAACCATTCGGCTGATTTGCGTGATGTCGGACAAGACCAGCATGCGGCCGACATCCGACCGTTCAGCCGAACCGCCATTGGCCGCAGGCACCGGCAGGACGATGCCGGATGCGCGGGCCATCAAGACGAGCTCGCCGTCCTCCTCCTCGATCTGGATCCGGACCTCACGGGAGACCGACGGCTCATCCGCGGGCTTGTCGGTTCCCGCACTGCCGCCCCGTTTCGGTTCCAACAGCAGCTCTTGCAGGTCGTGCTGTAAAACGCATTGTTCGATGGCCTGTCCGAGCAGCGAGCGTGCTTTCTCGGCCGGGTCGCCGCTGATGCCCAGCATCCGGACGGCCGACGGGTTCATCAGCAATATGCGTCCGTTGCTGCCCGCCACAATGACTCCCTCGTGCAGTTGGGCCAACAGCGACTCCAGTGTGCGGCGCTGGCGATCGATGGTCGCCAGTTGGTCGGCGATGTGATCGCGCATGTCATTGAGCGAAGCAGACAGCGTGGCCAGCTCACGGGGGCCGGCGACCCGGGCCCTGGCCGAAAGGTCTCCTTTCGAAAGACTCCGGGCAATCACCGTGATCCGCCGGATCGGCCAGCTCCACAAACGAGCCAGGCCGAGCGCAAACAGGATCGCGGCCAGCGCTCCCAGCAGGACGATCGTCCAGACGATTCGGCTGAAGGCGTTGGCTCTGGCCGTGATCATGCGAACCGGCATCGAGACGCGAATGACTCCCGACGGAGCCTCCGCCGGCCCGACCCGAAGCGCAGCATACCTCTGGAATTGTTGAAGCGTTTTCGAGTAGTGGATTTCCTCGCCCCAGCCTGAGGCCATCGCCTGTATCACCTCTGGGCGAGCGGCGTGTGACTCCATCGTCCCGGGCGCAGCTTGCGAGTCCGCCAGGACCCGACCATCGGGGAGAATGAGCGTGATCCGGACCTGGTTGTCGGTGGCGGCAGCGAATTGTTTGACCGACCGATCCAACCCGTCCGCCTGGTCGGGGCCAAACTGACCGCGGATCACCGATTCCAATAAGTGGGCGTGAAGCCGAAGCTCCTGGCGGACTTGCTCGGCGTAGGATCTCTGAACATGCTGGACAATCAAGTATGCACAGGTCCCGAGAACGGCGACGATCAGCAGGGTGTTCCCAAGAAACACCTTCCAGAACAGTGAACGCGGTCCTCTCATCAGTCATGCCTTTCGGGGCGAGACATCAAGGGCTCTCGCGGAAAGCGTACCCGACGCCGCGGATCGTCTGAAGCCATCGGGCTGCCTTGCCCAGTTTTTTGCGAAGAGCGGTCACGTGAACGTCAATGGTTCGGTCCGTCACGGCGACCCCAACGCCCATCNNGTGAGGACCCGGCCATTTGCGGCCATGAGGGCGCGAAGGAGTCGGAATTCCGTCGCAGTCAGTTGAACCGGAGAGCCGGCCACGCTGACCTCGTGCCGGCTACTGTCAAGCGAGACGGGCCCCCTCGTCAGAACCTCTTGGTCGGTTGAGGTGATCTCCATGCGGCGGAACATGGCTGCCACACGAGCCAGGAGCAGCTTCATCGAGAATGGCTTGGTGACGTAGTCGTCAGCCCCGAGGCCCAACCCGACCAACTGGTCTGCCTCCTCGGCCTTGGCGGTCAGCATGATGACGGGAATTGAGGCCACTCGATGGTCCCGCTTCAAATGGGTGATGAAGTAGTCACCCGACATCCCCGGCAACATTCGATCCAGCAGGATCAAATCCGGAGGGTGCGCGACCGCTTCGGTCAACGCCGAACCGCCGTTGGACACGACGCGGCAGGCATACCCTTCGTGCTCCATGTTGTGACGGACCAACTCCGCCAGGTCGGCCTCATCCTCGACAAGGAGAATGTTTTTCTTCCTCGCTGCCATCAGCCATCCTTTGCATCAGAGACCGAACCCGGAGCCCCTTTGACCGCGTGTCCTCGATTCGGATGGTCCCTTTCGCATCAGTCGAGAAGCCCCTTTTATAAACGCTTCGCTAATCTGACGTGAGCATCATGTCAGGAATTGGTTAAACCTGTCCGCCTCGCCCTGCAAGCGATTCGCCCTGTTTATAGGACATTGTCATCCCGGGCGGCCGGAATGCAACTTAGCCGCCGAAGGCAGGTCTGCCGCTCGACCTGGTGCCGACCTGGTTTCGACGCCCCCGACGGGCCGAATCGACGAACGTCCGGGAAAAAACCGCATGACAGAACAGGAACGCGCACACGTCTGCCGCAGGAGCCCCGCCCGGACGCGGCAACTCCGCCGACGATTCGGCGCCCGCAAACGCGCGCAAAACAAAGCTTTCAGACGGCCGTTTTCGCCGGCTGGTAGCTTAGGTCCGAGAAGGCAGTGTCCGATTATGTGTTGGGGAACTTGACCATGGATGGTGAGGCGTACACGCATGTACAACGAGTTCTGCCGTCTGAGTGAAACCCCTGTCTCCGCTTTGATCGATCCGCGGCCGTCTCGCCTGCCGGGTGCCAGGGAAAAAAGGTGATGTGATGCAACATGAAAAAGGCGTTGATTCATCGGGAGAGGAACCTATGGACATGACGACAGGCGCCGGTGAGACGTCGTCTGCGGATTTTGCCGCAAGTCATTCGATCGCACAGACAGAGGACTTCGGGCCGGGGTGCGACAACGATCGCGATGCCATCCGTGCGATCACGGAACAGCGCGTGCAAGCCCGCATGCTGCTCGATCGCACCGTCCAGCAGTGCCGCGAACTGTACGAGCAGGTCCAGCAACAGGTTCGTATCGCTGATGCCAAGCTGTGCAGCGCCGAAAGCGTGGCGGACTACCTTCGGGAGCTGCACAAGGACCTGGCGGCAAACTACAACCCCGAGACGCTTCAGACCTTCGACGCGAAAAGCCTGCAGTTGTCGGAGGTGATCGAACGAGCCGACCGGCGGCAGGAAGAGTTGGGTAGCACGTCGGTCGCGGTGGAATCACTCCGCGATCAGCTCATGGACTGCACCGGTCGGGCGGTCGAGGCTCATGACACGCTGGTCCGCACTTCGCAATCGGCGGAAGCCAGGCAGATCGAGGTCAACGGGGCCGCGGAGCGGGCTGAACAGACCCGCCTGGCCGTTGAAACGGCAACCCAGACGGCCGCGGGGCTTGTCGCAAAGGTTTCCGGCCTTTCGCAGCGAATCGACGAGCAGACCAGGACATTCGACCTGCGAATCAGCGAGATGCGACAGGACTTCATGGACCTCGAAGCGGTGTATGAGAAGACCCTGACGCTCACCACCGGACAGATGGAGTCGGCGACGGCTCTTGCCCGCCGCATTGACGAGCAGACCCAGGTGTTCAACGGTCGTCTGGCGGATGCCGAACGCGCCGCGACCCGGCTGCTGGATGTGCACGACCGGGCCACGGCCGCAACCAATGATCAGTTGCGGGCGGGCTCGGAGCTGGCTCAGCGCATACAGAATCAGACCGAATCCTTTGACCATCGGATGGAGAATGCCAACGGAATCGCCGCAGCCCTCGAGGACGCCTGTACTCGGGCTGTCGCAGCTGCGGATCGGCAATTGGAGCAGGGCGAATCGCTGGCCCGTCGTCTCGATGACCAGATTCAGGCCTTTGACAAGCGGACGGCGGATTCGGCGGCGGCCGCCGGGCGGCTCGACGAAATGCTCCTGGCTTCAGACGCCATGACCGAGCGAATCGAACAGCAATCGCAGCGTCTGAACGAGCGAATCGCGGCAGCGGACACCGCGGCCGCCCGCATCGACGAGCATTGCAGCCGCGTCGGGCGGGTCATCGACGGGCAATTGCAGACGATTGACGGCCTGGCCGGCCGCATCCAGTCACAGGAGGATGCACTGGCGGCCTACATCGGCCAGATGCAGAGCAACATGACGGCCCTCAATGAAGCCCACGACCGGGCTGACGCCGCGAGCAATCGTCACATCGAAGCCGCCGAGGCGCTGGCTACACGTGCCCGTGAATGCACGGAGGCACTGGACACACGCATCAATACGGCTTGCGAGGTGACAGGCCGATTGGAGGAGGCCGCCGCCCGCTCGACCGAGGTTGTGGCCCGTCAGACGGAAGCGACCGATGCCATGTCCGAGCGTTGCCAGGAACAAATGACCACATTGAGCTCCACCATCAAGAACGCCGAACAGTTGAGCGAGCATCTCCGGGACGTCTATGGCAGATTGTCCGCCAATGCGACGGCGCAACTGGACGCCATGAACGCCCTGTCCATTCGTGTCCAGGAACAATCGCGGAGCTTCGATGCCCGCGTCAACGAAGGCCAAACCGTCATCGACCGGATCGAGGAGGCCTCCTCGCGGGCGATGGAGGCATCGGGTCGACAGACGGAAACCTCAAACGCCGTGCTGGAGCGGCTGATCGACCAGACGGCCAGGGTCGAATCGTGCATCACAACCGCAAAGGACGCTGCTGATCATCTGGCCAGCATCCACGAGAAGGCTTCGGTCGACAGCAGGCGACAGATCGAAGCGGCGAGCGCCCTGATGGAAAACATACAGGAACAGATGCGTATCCTGAATGCTCAGACCGAAGATGCTCGCAGTGCCGGTGAACATCTCGAAACGATGACCGGCCGCACCGCGGAAGCGGCGGCTCAGCACACCGAAGCGATCAATGCCATGATCGACCGGGCTCAAGAGCAGATGGCGAACCTTGACGGCCACATCAGCGATGCCCGCAAGACTGGCGAACAGCTCGACCAGGTCCACGCACGGATGACCGAGGCCGCAGCCAACCAGGCGGAAGCGGCGGAAGCCCTGGCCGGCCGAATCGCCGAGCAGACCGCAATGCTCGATTCGAGAACCACGGATGCCAGGGTGGTGGCCGAGCGCCTGGATGAAGTATACGCCCGCGTACAGGCCGGGGCCGCCGAGCAAGCGGAGGCCGCCGAAACGCTGGCCAAGAAGATCCGCGAGCAGACGCAATCCCTTGATCGGTGGATCAAGGCCGCCAGAAACGCCGGCGACAATCTGCACGAGGTCTACACGATGACGACCGAGGCGGCCGATCGCCAGCGAGAGGCCGCTCATACCATGATGGCGCGTATTCGCGAACAGTCGCAAACTCTGGACAACAGAATTGCGGAATTGAAGTCGACTGTCGTGGGAGCAGGGGAGCAGATCGACCGGATGACGGCGCTCACCGCGGAAGCCCGCACTGCCGCCTTTGATCTCTCTTTCAACCTGGCACAGGTCCAGCAGCATGCGGAGCTTGCCGAAGCCAGTTGCTCAAGCCGAGTACAGGACCTGACGGCCAAACGAGCTGAAGCCGAGGAGCAGGTCTCTCAGTTGGAATCGGTCCTCTGCCGAGCTGAGAAGATGGCGACCGAGCTGCCTGCCCAGTTGGAGGCGTTCTTCGAAGTCCAGAAGCAGGTCGGAATGACCATTGAAACGCTTGAAGGTACCCGCATACCGAGCGAAGCCCGCAGCCGGTTGGCTGAAGCCGCCGCCCGCTCCGTCCGGGCCGTCCAGGCAATCCGAGAAGCCGGCGAGCCCCGCCGAGAAGGCCCAGACCGAATTCCGCCGGACGGCGTTGCAGAAGAAACAGCTTCCGCCTCGACGACCGCCTGAGTGCGGTTGCCATCGGATCCACGCGTGAGGCACGTCGACGAGCCGTCTCAGAAGACAAAAAGGGCGGAAAGGTCGTGATGACCGATCCGCCCCTGAAAATGCGAGTGATCCTCTTCAGTTGTGCCGGCCGTGGCCGTTGACCGGTTTTGCGGGCCGGCCCGGCGCCGGGACGCGACCGATTTCCACGATCGATTGCGTCTTCAGTATCGTGTAGTCCGCCGGGAACACGTGGAACGACTGCACGTGCAGTTCGCGATCGCGAGCCTCATAGTCAATGAAGGTGAACGGCACGAGTTCATCGCCCTGCGCCCACTCGGTGAATCGGACGAGCAGCCCGCGCGTGCTGGCATACCTCATCAGATCGCGGTGCGAAGCGTGGAAGAGGTTCTGAGTCATCCGCTCGACCTGAGTCGAGAGAATGTACTTCATGCCGTCATCGAAATCCTCGACGTGGTCGCGTTCGCCACGAAACTGGAAGGAAGTCACAAGTCCATTCTGGGGAAGGACTTCCAGGTCGTCGGTCGTCGCCTCGGTGATGCAGCGCGAGTCAGCCTGTACCGTGACGGCATGCGAAAGGCCCATCACCCAGATGTCCGCCGAGTAAGCGGGTCGCTCCAGGTGCTTGCTTTCGTGAATGTGAAACAGCTCCGGGTGGAGCCGGCGGCGGTACAGCACGAACTTAGCGTCCGCCACGCGCTGCAATGTTTGGCCCAGTTCCACGTTATCCATTCCTTCGAGACACCCCTGTCTCAATCGACGCCGCGCCCCAAGCGCGGCTCTTGCCCAATTCACCACCCTGCACAGGCGTAACACGCGCCTTGCCATCTCTAAAAGGGATGGTGAGTGCCGCCTCTAGCTCTCCTCAAGCTACCCACCGCGGCGGCTACTCCCTCCTCGTAGGCGGGGGTGGGCTGGATTCGATCGACCCGCATTATAACCCGTTGCGGGTACGAAACCAAGAGAAAAATCGCCAAAATAAACTTTTTGCCCATCACCGCCCCAGTGGGCTATGTATATGTTATATACGAGGTTAGAGTCAAATGGTTGCGAATTATTACGGGTTTCAATGAGATTCTGTTTCCTTAAGCTCTCACCGCGGGTGACGCTTATCCGTCACTTACCTTCCATGTAATAATTGTCGTAATGGATGAAATGCCCCATAAGCCAGGCGTCTGTCCCGTTGAGGATGTGACAGCGCTTGGCTAGCGGATGGTTGCCCCGATTGCGACTTCGTGCCGGAAAAGACCGTCACCGCCGTTAACTCCATTTAGGCGGTGTGGCTTCGTTCGAGTGGTGCGGCGACACCGCCGCCGCGTGTTGGGCGGATTGGCTCAGGGCACCCCTGTGGGACCTCCTTCGCTTGTTCAGGAAGGCGTCTGGGATGTCTTTGACGGACGGTTTCCCCCTGCGGTGTCGGCATCAGAGACACGACTTAAATCGGCCAAACCTCAGCCCACAACTCCGGTCAGACGGTCAGGCGTCCGGTTCTTTGAGCACTTGGTTCATATAGGCCAGCGAGCGGACGGCCTCTTCTTCAATGCCGCATTCGACCGAGGCAACGCCCTTGAATCCGGCCTTGTTGAGTCTGCCTTTGACACGGCGCTCTCCGATGCTGCTCCCTTTGACGATGTCGTCTTTTTCTCCCGTCACTCATCGTCGTCCATACAGGACAGCCACGGGCGACTTCTCAACAATGAGAATGTCCTCTTTCAGGTGCCCTCCCAGCCGTCGATGCGGGCCATCAGCCACCAGAAGGCGCGGCCCTTCTGGTAGCAGTTGAAGCACTCGGAGTGCTGACACTCGGCGCAGGTCGGACAGGTGTGTGTGGCGCACCAGTTGACACACCATTCGCACGCATCAGAGCCGTCCGGGTAGTGGGTTCCGTCAGGGTCATAGCTCTCGATGTCGGCGAAATCGAACAGGATCTTGCCGTTGGTCTGGCAATAGTTGCGGATCTGGTTGTTGCGCAGGTAGAGGTTTCCGCTTGGGCCGGTGCCGTCCAGATGGCCGGTCATGTAAATGAAGGTCACGTTGGGGTAGTCCGCTTCGAGCTGGTTCATGGCATCGAGGTAGGCATCGATTCCTGCCTCCGTGTTATCACTCACCCCGGCACACCAGGACCACATCACGACGTTGAAGTTTTTGTCCGGTTGATCGAGCGCGTCGCGAGTGATATCCACCCAGTCGAGGTTGCCTTCATGACCGAGGTCCACATCGCCTCGCTCCTCCAGGACCAGCGAGCCTTCGCCTGCGTTGAAGGCATACTGACTGTTCTCGGCGAAGAGCATCTCCATGCCGGTGACGATCTGGCTGCCGTGCGAGGTGTGGCCGTACCCGATGCGGTAGCCGGTCTGAATCGCCTGAATCGTCGCCGCAGGAATGTCATCAAAGGCCGCGGCGGCGAGGTGATCGGCGATGATGGCCTCGCCGTCAACGGGAATAATGGGGCCGTCCCCGTTGTCGATGTCGTCATCGTCCGGAGGTTGTTGATTGCAGATCTGGCCCGTGCAGAACGTGACCGTCAGCAGACAGAGCATCAAGCGGCGCATGGTGTGCTCCTTTCGGGAACAGGCGGGCTGATGTGCGGTCCAGGACGGATATGTCACCGGCAACGTGCAACGGCGCTATTCCAGAAATCCTGGGCTGGTTGCCGCCGGGTCTGCTAAGAAGCTACCCGATCTGCCGCTCGCGGGCAAGCATTATCTTGAACGCGTAGACCCTCACAGTGGGGCCAGAGTTCTTGGCGCGGTGCCACATCCCGTTGATCGGACCGGCAGGGCAAAGGGGGGATCACCAGGCACAGGCTGGAAGAAGGAATGTGCCCGCAGATCACGCAGACGGACGCAAATGGAAAAGAGGATGATGGATGAAGGCATGCATGATCCACTTGCCGGGCGAGACGGTGGCAGCCTTGACACCTCTCCCGGCTTCAATCTGCGTGATCTGCGGGCAAGGCCCTCTTGTCTCCTGTCCGGAGTATTGGCTCGCGAGCGCGGCTCCTGCATGGCTCATCGTCCGCTCGGCCCGGAATTTCTTCCGGGCCGCCTCTCGTGGCGGAATCCTCTCCGCATTTCCGCATGAATGACGATGGGAATCGTCAGGGGGGGGGACCCGGATGGGAAGCCGGGTCCAGCGGCCGGGTGCCATGCCCACGGCTCGGCGTGGGCATGCGGCACGGCCGCCTTACACCGGAAGTGCCGACGAGGGCGTCGGCACCGCAAGCGGCATCTCCGAAAGAGATGTTCATCGATCTCGGGAAGGACGATCAACTCGCGACCTGCTTGAATTCGATGACCCGGTGGTTGCGGATGGCCTCCTCGGCAGCGATGGGTACGTGCATGGCGTCGTAGCCGACGTTGACGTTAGTCAGCGGAGCCCGGCCGGTGCCGATGGCATCGAGGAAATCGAGGTGCAGCTCACGGGTGCCGTGGTGGCCGTAAGAGTCGCCGGTTTGCTCGACAAGCTGCAAGACTTCATCTTTCTGCTTGGGCCTGCGGATGGTGACCTGGTTGCCGCCCCGAGGGAATTCAATCATGCCGTCGGTGCCGACAAGTGTTGTCTGATAGCGTCCGACCTTGGCGAACATGCACACGCCGAGGGCAAATTGGACGCCGTTCTCGTAATCGACCGTCACACTGGCATGATCGATGGTCTCGCGGTCGCGATAGACGCTGTTGCCGCCGGAGGCGGTCACGCGGACCGGTTTGCTGCCGATGACCCAGCCCAGGATGTCGAAATCATGGCAGTTCTTCTCGAGCAGCGTGCCGCCGGAGAGCTTCTGGTAGTAACGCCAGTTGCGGCGGGCGTTTTCCTGGGAATCCTTGAAGAGCCGGGCCCAGTCGCCGCGGAACTCCTCGGCCCAGACGTATTTGAGGTCGCCGATTGCCCCCGATGCGACCAGATCGCGCACCCTGCGGTAGACGCTCGCGAAGCGGAACTGGAGGCCGACGGAGAAGTCCTTCTTGCTGCTGCGCACGGCGTCGACGATTTCCCTGGCGTCGTCCAGGGTGGTGGCCATGGGTTTTTCGCACAGCACATGGCAACCGGCCTTAAGGGCATCGACGGCGATCTCTTTGTGCGTGTAATTGGGCGTGATGACAAACACGGCATCACACAGTTTGGCTGCCAGCAGGTTGGTATGGGAGGTGAAGGGTTTGGCATCGCCGCCGACTTTCACAAGGGCCGCCTCGGCCCTGGCCCGCTCGATATCGCAGACGGCGGTGATCCGGCAGCGGTCAGGCAGCGCCTTAAGCGGGGCGATGTGCGCACCGCTGCGGTTGCCCGCTCCGATGATGCCCACCCGGATCGCGGATCGTGAACCGGCATCCGCGCCGAGGGCGGAGCCTGCGACCGGGACGAAGGCCAGACCTGCGGCGGTATGACCGATGACGGAGAGAACCTCTCTTCTGGTTGGTGTTGCAGAGGACATGCGACATGCTCCCGGAATGTGCGGCGGATGCGGCAGGACCGTTGTTCCGCGGCTGAGTTCCTCAACGAATCTGTGCGAACCATCATCCATAAGGCAGGCCGGGTTGTCCAGCAGGGTCGCTGGTATTCCGTAACGTCGGTCTTGCTCATGAGGTGATTCCGAGGCTACCCTATGCTCTTGGTCTCAAGCGATCGCACGCAGTACTTCAGGAGATAGTCATGTCGCAACGCAAGCACACTCCGGCCCTGTTGGTGTTGGTGGCGAGTGTTGTTCTGGCGGCCTCGTGGTGCATGGCCGCGGGACAGCAGGGAGACACGTCATCCGATCCGGTCGTTCAGAGCTTCCAGCCGCGTCTGGAGAAGGCTCTCGGCCAATGGTGCCGCTGGCTGTCGACGTACCTCTACGAGATCCCCGGCACGGACCTGTACACGCTGAATCCGACGCTGGGCACGGGCAACAATCCGTACCGAGACGTGGCGGGCAACACGTTTGCCGCCGCGGCCGCAGGGTATTGGCTCNNCTGGTTCTCGGCACGCACATCGCGATCAACGCGGTCGATCGGCCGGACATCCAGAAATGGGGAGCGACGTTGTCGATGGCCGACGACTGGCACGCCGATCTGTTCGCGGTGGCCGACGCGATGCTGTTGCTCGACTCGCTGCCGCCCGATCAGAAGGAGCAGATGCTCAAGATTCTGGTCTGGGAAGCAGACAAGCAGGTCGAGTACGGCATCAGCAAGAAGTGGCGGACCTGGCCTGGGAATATGGCCAGCCCACTCCTGCGGCGAGTCCAACGCCTGGTCGGCGACCATCCTACAAATGGCCCGCGTGGCGATGCCCGACTCACCAAGGCAGGCTGCGTGGCGAGAATCGGCCATGGAGTACAGCCTCAACGCCATTTGCATGCCCGCGGATATCACCTCGGAGAAGGTGGTCGGCGGCAAGCCTCTCAAGGAGCGAGTCAAGGCGGCCAATTTCGAGCCGGGCGGAATTCAGGAGCATCACGGTTTCTACCATCCCGGTTACATGGGCTGGCCGTTGGCCTACCAGGCGTATGCCCATGTCATGGATCAGCAACTGCCCGAGTCGCAGCGCAATCCCGACGTTTACCTGCACAACTGGAAGTACGCTTACGATCGGCTCAAGCAGGCCACGTTGTACACCGGACGGTTCATTCATTGCGCCGGCGACGACTGGATCACCTACGGTTACGGCAACACGCAGATGATGCCGGCGTATCTGTTCGCGGCCGCTCATTTCAAGGACCCTGACGCGACGCGCATGGCCGACGAGTGGATCAAGATGATCGAGCTGCAGCAGAAGCTCGGCGGCGGCAGCGTCCTGGCGGCCAGGTTGTCGTCGCTGCTGCGGTTCCGCTTGAACGACTTTTCGTGGTACGAAGGGCAGGAGGGTTGCGTGCTGGCCCAGGCGCTGTGGCTGCTGGAGCACATGAAGCACGAGCCGATAGCTCCCCCCGCCAGCGTGAAAGAGTTCAAAGAACGGAATGTCGGCACCTATTACGAGCCGAACGTGCGGATGGCATGGCACCGGGACGCTCACGGCTTCTCGAGCGTCGCGTGGCGGTCGGCGTTCGGGTGGTGGCAGATGCTCGTTCAGCCGGTGGGCCTGCCTCACTTGCTGCGGTACAACGGCAACGGCATGGGGATGATCCAGGCGACGGGCGTTACGCCGCAGTTCAGCTTGGAGTCGTTCAAGATCGGGGCGTTCGATGAGGGTGGGTTCTGGACGACCGGACGGATCGGGCGTGAGAGCAAGAAGGTCATCCACGGGCGGCCGGACAACCAGGTCTTCCCAATGGTCCGCCAGCACCAGGCACTCGTCGCATTGGCGGGCGGGCCGACGCTGCTGTTCGACTGGTCCAAGGCTGAGGACCAGATCTGGC
>MTKZ01002491.1_pt3 | contig 21584 bp, 16 predicted proteins | sample 1042781 | NCBI WGS metagenome assembly MTKZ01 (sample SAMN06212207, study PRJNA360539) | anaerobic digester metagenome | biome: Wastewater treatment plant; material: sludge; isolation source: anaerobic digester fed with sludge from wastewater treatment plant | place: Denmark: WWTP Viborg ... | reverse complement strand
CATTTCCTTCTTTATGGAGCCCTGGCAGAGATCTTCGCCCGCGAGAATGGTTTCAACAAGGGCCTTGGCGGTTCCATGCACGCCTTTTTCACTCCTTTCGGAATCTATCCAAATAATGCAATAGTGGGAGGCTCCGGTGATATCTCAGTGGGCGCCGCGCTGTACAAGAAGATAAACCGCGAACCGGGAATCGTCGTCTGCAACATAGGCGATGCATCGATGGGCTGCGGACCTGTCTGGGAAGGAATAACCTTTGCTACCATGGATCAGTACCGGACTCTATGGGAAGGCGAATTCAACGGAGGACTTCCTATTATATTCAACTTCATGAACAACCTCTACGGAATGGGAGGCCAGACTATGGGGGAAACAATGGGATACGGAATTCTGGCCAGAGTAGGAGCCGGTGTGAATCCTGAAATGATGCATGCCGAAAGGGTCGACGGATACAACCCCCTGGCCGTTATCGATGCTTTCCGGAGAAAAATGGAAATCATCCGTCAGAAAAAGGGCCCTGTACTTCTCGACACTCTTACTTACAGGATCAGCGGACACTCCCCTTCCGACGCTTCTTCATACAGGTCGAAAGAAGAAATTGAGGCCTGGCAGAAAGAAGATTCAATAATCGCCTATGGCCAGAAACTTACTGAAGCAGCAATTGCCACTCCTTACCAGCTTGATGAAATCAGGGAGAATGCAGGCGAACTGATGTCACATATTCTTAGACTTGCAGTGAATGATGAGATATCCCCGAGACTTGACCTCGATTCTGATCCTGATGCTGTGGGCAAAATGATGTTTTCAAACCAGTCGGTCGACAGGATGTCGGAAGGAATACCGCAAGTCCTGATCCCCATGGAGGAAAATCCAAGGGTGAAGTCACTTAAGACAAAGGAAAGATTCTATCTCGACAGCGAAGGCAAGCCGGTTTCAAAGGCCAGGACATTTCAGCTCCGCGACGGGCTGTTCGAAGCTATCATTGACCGTTTCTACAAAGACCCGACTCTCGTCGCCTGGGGTGAGGAAAACCGCGACTGGGGCGGCGCTTTCGCCGTTTACCGCGGCCTTACCGAGGCGCTTCCCTACAACCGCCTTTTCAATTCTCCGATCTCCGAAGGCGCGATAGTGGGCACGGCAATCGGATATGGCATGTGCGGAGGACGAGTGATAGCGGAAATAATGTACTGCGATTTTCTTGGAAGAGCCGGGGACGAAGTCTTTAACCAGCTTCCGAAATGGCAGGCAATGAGCGGAAACCTGATCAAAATGCCTGTGGTGATAAGGGTTTCAGTGGGTTCAAAATACGGGGCCCAGCATTCGCAGGACTGGTCATCGCTCGTGGCACATATACCCGGACTGAAGGTGGTGTTCCCGGCAACTCCCTATGATGCAAAGGGACTTATGAACAGCGCACTCCAGGGAACAGATCCCGTAATATTCTTCGAAAGCCAGAGAATCTACGATATTGGAGAAATGTTCCACAGCGGCGGTGTGCCTGAAGATTATTACGAAATCCCGCTGGGAGAACCTGACGTGAAAAAAGCCGGAAACGACATCACCATCCTAACTATCGGAGCCACTCTTTACCCGGCCCTGAAAGCTGCCGAAATCCTTGAAAAAGATTACGGCATGAGTGCTGAAATAATCGACGCCAGAACCCTGGTCCCGTTCAGATACGAAACCGTCCTGGAATCGGTCAGAAAAACAGGCAGGATAGTCCTGGCCAGCGATGCATCATCAAGGGGCTCCTTCCTGAAGGAAATGGCCCATACAATAACCGAACTTGCCTTCGATGACCTTGATGCCCCGCCCGTTGTTGTGGGAGCACGTAACTGGATCATCCCGGCACATGAGATGGAGAACTATTTCTTCCCTCAGCCTTCGTGGATAGTGGATGCAATTCATGAGAAGATTGTACCGCTTAAAGGACACAGATGCTCAACAGATGTTTCTCCTCAAAAGACTTTGAGACTTAACTGGGAGGGCGTGTAGTACTTTTTATATATTTGCTGTTCACCAAGTTTTATTTATGATGAAGTCATTTCTGGCCGACTACCCGTTACCCGAAGAAATAAGGAAAAAGCTCTCGAACAACCATCTTCCTGAATTCAGGGAAGCCAACGCGCATATCCATACTCCATACTCTTTCAGCTCTTTTCCCGATATGGAGACCATTTTCTCAACGGCAGTAAGCGAAAACATTGCCGTCCTTGGAATCAATGATTTCTATGTCGCGGACGGATTCAGGGAATTCAACGACAGATCGCTCAGCAGCAGGGTATTCCCTCTGTTCAATATTGAATTCATAGGCCTTTTGAAGGAGGAACAGAAAAAAGGCATCAGGATCAATGATCCGAATAATCCGGGAAGGATTTATTTCTGCGGAAAGGGACTCGACTTTCCCTTTAACCCGGGCTTCATTAACAGTCTGAAACTGAAATCGGTGGTCAGGGAAAGCCAGACCCAGATAAAGGCAATGATCTCAAAGCTGAACAGGCTGATTGAACCTGTAAATCCTTCACTGTCACTTTCTTGTGATAAAATTAAATCGCGGCATGCCCGCGACATGGTGCGCGAACGGCATCTCGCCAGGGTGCTGAGAACCCTGGTAACGGAAAACTTTCCCGATCCGGGCGACCAGCTTAGTTTCCTCGAGAAACTATACGGCGGGAAAAAATCAGCAGCCGATCCTGCCGACCACGCCCAACTCGAAAATGAGATCCGCTCAAACCTCCTCAAAAGCGGAGGAGCGGCCTTCGTCAAGGAAGATGAAGATTCCTTCCCCGAACTTCCTTCCATAATGAAGATTATCCTAAAGGCAGGCGGTATACCTCGCTACCCCGTACTGCTCGATGATCCGTCAGGAAATTTCACCGAGTTTGAAAGAGACCGGGGGAAACTGTACAAATCACTGTCCGACAAAAAAATAGCCTGCATCGAACTTATCCCCGGGAGAAACAGCCTCCCCGTATTGAGTGATTTTGTACATTTTTTCCACGACAGGAATTTCATAGTGACTTTCGGAACAGAACACAACACTCCAGGTCTTGCTCCCCTTACCGTTACCGCGAAGGGAAATGAACAACTGGGAAACGACCTCAAACAGATTGCCTGGGAAGGTGTTTGCGTCATTGCCGCACATCAGTACCTCAGGGCAAAGGGCATGCAGGGCTACATAATGCCCGACGGAAAGCCAAGTTTCGACCAGAAAAGGGAACTTACTTACCTTGGTAAACTTGTAATTGAATTCTTCCTTTCAAAAAACTGATACCATGAAACCGGAAATTGCCGATCTTATTGAAATATCAAAATACTACGGGAACAATAAGGACTTTGTCATTGCCGGAGGAGGAAACACTTCATTCAAGGACGGACAGACCATTTGGATAAAGGCAAGCGGACAAGCCCTGGCAACACTGAGCGAAGACGGACTTGTGGCTCTCGACAGGGAAAAACTCCGCCTGATCTCCGAAAAACAGTATTCCAACGATTCGTCCCTCAGGGAGGAACAGGTAAAAACAGACCTTTTCAACAGCATAATCGACAAGAGCCGGAATAAAAGGCCTTCAGTCGAGACTTCCCTTCACGACCTGATCAGGTATAAATTTGTTGTCCACCTCCACCCTACCCTTATAAACGGAATCCTGTGCAGCAGAAATGCAAAGAATCTCGTCAAACAGCTTTTCGGAGAGAAGGCCCTCTTCGTGCCGTATACCGACCCGGGATATACCCTCTTCAAAAAGCTGGAATCGGAGATTATTAAATACAGGGCCGATTCCCTGAACGATCCTCAGATAATCCTGCTTGAAAACCACGGATCCTTTGTCAGCGCCGATTCATGCACTGAAGTGAAAAAAATATATGAGGACATCCTGTCGGCAATTTACGGTCATATAGGCCAGACAGAAGAAATTGAGGAACTGGAGTATAACTCTGTTCTTACAAATGCATTGCCGGCTTTGAGAATGCTGCTCTCTGAAGACAGGCCAAAAGTTATCAGGTACCGGCACAACAGCCTGATATCCAAATACTATAAAAGCGAAGCGGAGTTTCACAAGATTTCACGTCCCCTGACTCCCGATATAATTGTCTACTGTAAAACCAGATACCTCTACATCGAGCAATCTTCAACGGCTGAAAAGATACTCGACTCGGCAAGAACCCAGCTTCCGCGCTTCCTGAATGAATACGGTTTTCTGCCGAAAATAATAGTGATAAAAAATGCCGGGATTCTGGCGGCAGACGAATCCGTCGCCTCGGCTGATGCCGTGCTTGATGTCTATGAGGATATGATAAAAATCTGTCATTATTCATCCCTCTGCGGCGGAACAAAAACCCTGACTCCCGATCAGACAGAGTTTATTGACAAATGGGAAGTTGAAAACTACAGGAGAAAAGTTTCCACGGCCGGGATCAAAAGCAACAGGATGTTCCAGAAAATTGCCATCGTTACAGGTGGCGCCCAGGGTTTCGGTGCTGGAATAGCTGAAGCCCTGTTCGGAATGAAAGTGAATGTTGTCGTTGCCGATCTGAATGAAAAAACAGGAAAATCTTTTGTCGACGGGCTCAATTCCTCATCCTCCGGAAACAAGGCGCTGTTTATTCATTCGGATGTTTCAGATGCTGAATCGGTCAGGAAGCTTGTTGAAAACACCGTAAGCGCATTCGGCGGGCTCGATCTGATGGTAAGCAATGCAGGTGTGCTGAAGGCCGGGGGACTTGACGAAATGGACCCTGCGACTTTTTCAAAGACTACAGAAATTAATTACAACGGCTACTTCTACTGCGCGAAGTACGCTTCGGAAATAATGATAATACAGAACCGGGAAAAACCTGAGTACTTCTCCGACATAATTCAAATTAATTCCAAATCAGGTCTGAGAGGCAGCAACAGGAACTTTGCATATGCCGGAGGCAAATTCGGAGGTATAGGCCTTACACAGTCATTTGCCCTCGAACTGGCCCCGTTCAGGATCAAGGTCAATTCCATCTGTCCCGGAAATTTTTACGAGGGGCAACTGTGGTCCGACCCTCAGAAGGGACTCTTTGTCCAGTACCTCAAAACCGGTAAGGTACCTGGTGCAAAGACCATTGAGGATGTCAGGAAGCACTATGAGAAACAGGTTCCCCTTAAGCGAGGATGCAGACTCGAAGATGTGGTTAAGGCCTTGCTTTATATCATCGACCAGGAATACGAAACCGGACAGGCCGTCCCTGTTACAGGCGGCCAGGTGATGTTGGGATGAGGCACGGGGCGCAGGGCACGGGGCACGGGGCGCAGGGCACGGGGCACAGGGCACAGGGCACAGGGCGCAGAGCACAGTGATTGGTCTTGCAGGTTGTGCAGGTCGTGCAGGTCTTGCAAGTCGTGCTGATTGTACAAAACCTGCAAGACAGTAAGACGCGGTGCAGGACGAAGCAAAGGTTGTGTCGGAAGGATCCCCTCCGCCGGAGAGCCTGTCCTGCCTTAGCGGGGGGCCAGGGGTGGGTTATAGCACAGAGTACTAAGTTCAGGGCTTAAGATCGCTTACCGCGTACCGTTTCTTGTCAAAAGCCAGGTTCTCAATAATAAAGACTATGAAAACAAAAGCAGTCAGAATTTACGGAAAGAAAGACCTTCGTCTTGAGGAATTTGAACTTCCTGAAATGAAGGATGATGAGATCCTTGCACAGGTGATCTCCGACAGTATATGCATGTCATCGCACAAGGCAGCGATTCAGGGACCGGAACATAAAAGAGTCCCGGACGATATCGCTGTCAATCCAATAATTATAGGACATGAGTTTTCAGGTCTTATTTTGAAAGTCGGAAGCAAATGGCAGCATAAGTTCAAACCCGGACAGAAATTCTCAATCCAGCCCGCGATGGCCCATATGGGGACACTCAATGCTCCCGGCTACTCCTACAGGTACATCGGCGGCGATGCCACTTATATTATTATTCCTGACATTGTGATGGAAGCCGACTGCCTCCTCACCTACCATGGCGAGGCTTTTTACCCCGCTTCTCTCTCAGAACCGATGTCATGCATAGTGGGCGCCTTCAACGCAAGCTATCACACGCCCCCCGGAACCTACAGGCACGAAATGGGAATCAGGGAAGGCGGCAAGCTTGCAATACTTGCAGGTGTTGGTCCGATGGGACTCGGCGCTATTGATTACGCTCTTCACCAGGACAGAAAGCCTGCCCTGATGGCAGTTACCGATATTGACGACGCAAGGCTGGCAAGGGCTGCATGCCTGTTTCCGCCCGAAAAAGCTCTTGAAGAAGTAGTCCGCCTGTTTTATGTAAATACGGCGAAAATTCCCGACCCGGTAAAACATCTGAGGGAACTCACGGAAGGCCAGGGCTTTGATGATGTATTTGTCTTTGCACCTGTAAGGCAGGTGGTCGAACAGGGCGATGCAATTCTCGGTTTCGACGGATGCCTTAATTTCTTTGCAGGTCCGACAAATCCCGAATTCAAGGCCGAACTGAATTTTTACAACGTGCACTACGCTTTCACCCATATCGTGGGAACATCGGGAGGTAACACCGACGATATGCGCGAATCGCTCAGGCTCATGTCGCAAGGCAGAATAAATCCGGCCGTGATGATCACCCACGTGGGAGGCCTTGATGCAGTAGCTGACACAACACTCAGACTTCCGCAAATTCCCGGCGGGAAAAAACTGATCTATACCAATATATCTATGCCTCTTGTCGCGCTCGACAGCCTTGGCGAACTTGGGAAAAATGATCCCTTCTATGCTGGCCTGCACGAAATAGTGGCAGCTAACGATAACATCTGGAATCCGGAGGCTGAAAAATATATTCTAGAAAAAGGCAAAGAGATATAAAGTCGTGCGGTCTTGCGGTCTTGCGGTCGTGATCCAACGGCACGCGGCTGGCGGCTCAGAGGTAAAAGTTGAAAGTAGAAAGTTGAAAGTAGAAAGTTGAAAGCAGAGTACAAAAACCACCTGATCTTGACATGCAGAACGAAACTCACTGGCCCTGATATGCCGGGACATAACCAATAGGATTACTGAATCATACCCCCGTCACACGGAGCGCCAATGACATATACTGACCTATTGCTATTTTAGTAGTTTTGAAATCTCAATCTTTAAAGTAGGCAGATGCCTAACAATAGTCCCCCAAACAATTTCATCATCAATTTTGTCGTAGCCATGAATAACTCTATTGCGCATATTGATGATTTGCTTTTTGCTTGATATTTTTATTTTTGGGTCAAGCCGTTCAATCCTATTCATAGCTTCGCCAATAATTTCAAATTCCCTTTCAACGGCTCTGCGCAGCATCTTGTTTGATAAATAAACACTAAAGTCCCTTTCATTACCCAAGTAATTCTCAATAGACTCTATTGATTCTCTAATATCATACAAGAATTTCTTTATCTCAACATTCATATAAGAGAGTCTTTGTTTTATTAACGAATTCAATGAAATATGGATTTCTTAGAGACTTTTCCGTCACTAAATCTACCTGCCTTTTAAACAACTTTTCGAAGTTTTCAGCAAGTTTAAAATACGTGTCGGCATAATCTCCATACTCCATTGGATTAAAGGAAACTAAAAGATCTATGTCACTTTTGTCATTAAATCTGTCGGTAACAACTGAACCAAATGCAAAAAGACTCCTAACATTATGGTTTCTACATAATGCTCTAATTTTTTCAATATTATCAGTTAGAAGCTTTTGCATGGCCTGTTTTTTACAAATTTACTAATTTTGCTGATCTTTGGCGAATCCGTCTTTGGCAATTGGTTACAACACATCATATATCGCCTATAATACATAATACATTATAAGTCGTGCAGTCTTGCGGTCTCTTCTAATGCGGAACATCGCCTATAATACATCACCTATAATACATTATAAGTCGTGCAGGTCGTGTAAGTTGTTCGTGTAGTGCTGGTTATGTGACTCGTGCCGGATATGTGGTTTGTACCCTGACGGATAATTGTTAATTGTTCATTGCTAATTGCTAATTGTTTATACATCGCCTATAATACATAATACATTATAAGTCGTGCAGGTCATGCAAGTCATGCAAGTCATGCAGGTCGTGTAAGTTGTTCGTGTAGTGCTGGTTATGTGACTCGTGCCGGATATATGGTTAGTGCCCTAACGGATAATTGTTAATTGTTCATTGCTAATTGCTAATTGTTTATACATCGCCTATAATACATAATACATTGTCTTGCGGTCGTGATCCAACGGCACGCGGCACGCGGCTGGCGGCACGCAGCTCAGAGGTAAAAGTTGAAAGTTGAAAGCAGAGTACAAAAACCACCTGCTCTGACGTTAAGCTCCGAAGAGCCTGTCCAGCTTTAGCGGGGAGCGTGACTTCTATCTTTTTTTCTGTATAGATATTTGTTTTTGCTCGCGATAATCTATCAATTTGAAATCTGGTTGCAATTTTTACAAACTCCTTATTATCATATCATTTTTTGTTGTCAAATCTTCTATATAACTGATAATCAATGGAGTTTTTTAATCCCACTTCTAATACAGCGAGCAAAGGGTAAAATGACTCCGATATCAGAATGTTGCTTTTATAATGAGAAATCGCTTTTGACTGGTCATTCTTATGGTAATTTTAATACGGTTCAAGTCTTTCTTTCGATATAATTCTTTCAAATAATACTATGGGCTACAACGTTCGGCGGTATAGCCAGTAAGGCTATGAGAAAGTAGAGTTGTTATCGTTTTGTTAAGATTTTTTTGGTTATTGTATGGCTCTAAAATAATTCATATCTACTTATTGGCTATAGCGCATGTTGTGGTGCGTTTTTCTTTATTCGCATTAGGATATCCTTTTTATTTTCTTTTTCCTTTTCAATGTCGAAGTCGTTTTGTATTCCTAACCAAAATTGGGCCGTTGTGCCAAAATAAGAGGCGAATCTTAAAGCTGTATCAGCTGTTATCCTGCGTTTTCCCTTTAAAATTTGGGATATTCTGGTTTGAGGTATATCAATGTCTTTTGATAATTTGTACGCAGATATTTCGAGTGGGATCAGAAACTCCTCTCTCAATACCTCTCCTGGGTGTATGTTCGCTAGTCTGTTCATTATATTTTTCCTCAATTATTATTTGTGATAATCTGTTATTTCCACGTTATGGGCGTTGTTTCCTTCCCATAAAAAAACTATTCTCCATTGATCGTTTATCCTTACGCTGAAGAAATCCGATCCTTTTAGTTTCTCTAGTCTATTGGAAGGCGGGATTCTCAGGTCGGTCCAATTTTGGGAGTTATTTATCATTCTGAGTTTTCTCCTTCCAACTTGTTGTATTTCAATCGGAATCTTTTTGACCTGTTCACCATTCCAAATCCTTTCTGTATCCTTTGAACCAAATGAAACAATCATACTGTCACTACTCGATACTAACGCCAAAGATAACTAATGATTTTATAATACCAAGCTTTATTTATGGTCCCCTAAAAAATGCACCACAATACATTATAAGTCGTGCAGGTCATGCAAGTCATGCAAGTCGTGCAGGTCGTGTAAGTTGTTCGTGTAGTGCTGGTTATGTGACTCGTGCCGGATATGTGGTTTGTACCCTGACGGATAATTGTTAATTGTTAATTGCTAATTGCTAATTGCCAATTGTTTATACATCGCCTATAATACATTATAAGTCGTGCAGGTCGTGTAAGTTGTTCGTGTAGTGCTGGGTATGTGACTCGTGCCGGATATGTGATTTGTACCCTAACGGATAATTGTTAATTGTTAATTGCTAATTGCTAATTGCCAATTGTTTATACATCGCCTATAATACATTATACATTGCTCTGCGCTTAATAACCTTTTTAATTCAACACTTTTGTAAAAGTATATTCCCCACTTCCTATTTCTTTAAAAACATCTTCCCGTGGTAAATAAACTTTTGCTGTACAATTTCCCGGAACTATTACATTTAAAGTAAAAGTATTATTTTCTATTTTCCAGTCAACAGAAATTTTTCCGTATAAAGTCTCGTAAGAAGCTTCTACAAAACTCAGGTCTCCTACAGGTTGTGGTGAGATTATAATAGTTTTGAAACCATCATTATGGGATTTGTCAAAATTTATTCCAGCTAATGATTTATAAAACCATTCTTCAATTTGTCCCATCATAAAGTGGTTCCATGATGCACCTTCACGCGGATCCCACAGTTCTGTCAGTGTAGTAGCTCCGAATTTCAATTGAAAACCATAACCGGGTACCTCTTCGTGGTTAAACATTTTAAACATAATCTCATTCAAACCATTTTGAGCCAATGCCTGAAACAAGTATCTGTTTCCCGGATTTCCCGTAGACAATCTGTATCCACGTTCTTCGATATTCTTTACTAAATTATTTATAACTGCTTGTTTATACTCGGGCATTACAATTCCGGCAAAAAGTGGCATGGAGTTGGAAGCCTGACTACCTGTTCCGTATTGTTTCGTTTCTTTGTCAAAAAACTCTTTGTTAAATGCTTGTTTTACTTTTTCCCTTAAATCTGAATAAATAATGACATCTTCAGACTCTTTTACTATCTCTGCCGCTTTTACCAGATGATCTATAGCCATGTAATAATGAGCAGATGCAGACAGTGGTACAGGCGTATTTTGAGATACTCCATAAGGTTGATCTATATTATAGTCGCACCAATCTCCCAGTCCATGAGATACAATATGATTTTTAGCTGTAGTTGACAAGTAGTCAACATATCTCTTCATAACGTCATAGTAATTTACAATCAAAGATTTATCTCCGTAATATTCATAGTACATCATGGGTAAAATAACGGAAGCACTTCCCCACTCGGGAGAATCCCGAAATCCACCTTTAAAAACAACATATTCAGGAGCAATATCCGGCACCAAACCATTGAAGAGCTGGGCATCCCGAATATCCTGCATTACCTTGGGCATAAAGGTAGTTAAATCGAAATTATAGAATAGCCCTGGTCCATTGAGGTGAGTCTGTTCCAACCACCCTAATTTCTCGCGATGCGGACAATCGGTAAAAACGCTTTGCATATTACTTTTAATAGCGTTGACAATAATCTTGTGCGCTTCATTGAAAATATCATTTGAGCAACGGAAGCTCCCGACTTGTCGCGAAGAATTATGAACAAAAAAAGACTGAATATCAAGTAAAACAGGAATGTCTCTTGAATCTTCTGCATTATTAGGTTTAGCGCCTTCTACTTGAATATATCTATATCCATAATAAGAAAATCGGGGGTACCATATCTCTTCTCCATCTCCTTTCAGGGTATATACATAATAATAGGGAGCACCAGATTGTCTTTGGTCAACCAGTCCATTCTCCATCAGCCTTTCACCCAAAATTAGTTTAATACTATCTCCCTTTTTACCTCGTACTTTTATCATCGGATAACCCGATAGGTTTTGTTCCATATCGAAAACATAGGAATCATTTATTCTTTTCACATTTTGAGCTGAAAACTTCTCCATGATCTTGATGGGAGCTGTGCCTTGCGGTGTCAATGTTCCTTCAGGAGATTCCTGTATAACAACAGGCTGCCAAAGTGAATCATCAAATCCAAAGGAGTCCCATCCCTCTTGTTCCAGTTGAGCATCATAATCTTCACCGCCATACATATCATTAAAAACAAGTGGACCAGGCGAATATTTCCAACTCTCATCAGAAACAATCTCTTGTGAGGTACCGTCTTCATATGTTATGAACATCTTGAGAAACAAAGTGGGTGGTCCAAAACTCACCTGCATCTTAGTGTACCGACCACCTTGCTCATTATAAAAACCATTTCCCAAAAGAACACCAATACTGTTATTTTCTTTTAGATATTTTGTCACATTATATCCATTGTAATAAACAGTTTTGTCATAATCACTCCACATGGGATTGAACTGTTCATCACTAATTCTATTTCCGTTTAAGGAAAGCTCATAATGTCCCAATCCACTTATGTAAATGATTGCTTCTTTAATTGATTTATTTGATGAGAAATCTTTTCTTAAATATATACTTCGTTTCGACAACGGATTGGTTTGTTGCCACTTATTACGATCATCGGATGAAATTGCCGGGGTATGAAAATTTCTTCCCTCAGGCAGATTTGATTCTTTCTTTATAATTGCACCGATCCACTTGACATTTTCCTCTATTTTCGATGGAGCCATACGAAACGTGCTTATTTTACTCCAGCCAGATGATTTATTATTTTCATCCCAAATCTTAACTCTCCAAAAATATTCTTTACCTGATACCAGTACATTCTCACCAGAATATTCAATATGTTGGCTTTGATTTGATTTTACCTTACCCGTGTTCCAGATTATATTATTTTCAGCATCAGCAATTTCAATAGAGTAAGCCGATTGTTCTACCTGATTTCTATCCGAAAATATCTGCCACCCAAATCGAGGTGTTTTGCTGTTTACTAAAAATGGTGACTCTTGATATTCACAGGTGGTTTTTTGTACCGAAAGACTACTTGATGAAGTACAATTAACGAATGTATACAATACAAGAATAGTTAATTGATAAAATATACCAATGCCCTTTTTATTAAATCTATACCAATTCATATGCTTATTTTTTGGATGCACATAACCTTACTAACCTGATTTATTCATAAACCCAAAATTACACGTAAAAATCAGTTATAAAATCTTACCATGACCTTTCAATGTCTTTTATTTCAGATTTCCGGTTTAGATTCCCGGGTGTTATATCGGGATCTTTCAGCAAACTCCCGGGATACATAGTTTTCATAACTCATGCATACTTCGGTTGCAAAGTCAACCCCGGCGCTAATGATATCCCTCCACTGGTTGCCGTCCATCAGGGAAAGCCGGTCAACATCCGTATTGTTGATAAACATGGCGGCCATCATCCCGGCATTGAAATTATCCCCTGCTCCTATCGTGCTTACCGGTGTTATTTCCTTAACAGGAAACTTGCCCCTAAAAGCTTCTGTCCTGACATAAACTCCTTCAGCACTGGCTGTGTAAACCAGACACTTACAATAAGGCCTGATTGCATCCCAGGCTTCATCGGGAGTTGATGCTCCGAATATATTTTCAATATCCTCGTCGGAACCCCTTACCAGACTAGCCATCGACATGTTCTCGATGATCAGGGGTTTTAAACGATCCAGCTCATGCCTGTGCGCGCTCCTGAAATTCGGATCATATATCACTATAGATCCGCTGTTGCAGGCCTGACTTATGAATCCGGTGAATTTTCCCCGTATCTCGGCAGTAATCGCATATATCGACCCGAATAACACAATATCATTCCTCGATGCTTCGGGCATATCCGTGTCAAGCCTGTTTGCCGGATAATCTTCATAGAAGGTGTAGGTCGCGTCATTCCTCTCATCAAGAAATGCAAGGGCAAGCTTGGTTTTGCCGTCGGAATAATGATGAACATGGGATGTGTCGACACCGTTTGAATGCAGGAAGGAATCGATGTGACTTCCTACATTGTCATCGGCGTATTCACTGATAAAATATACCGGAAGACCTGCCCTCCCGAGCGACACCAGGCTGTTGAGCATCGCTCCCCCGGGCTTTGCAGCCTGAGGCTGCCCGTTCTTGAAAATAATGTCGAGTACCGTCTCGCCTGTACCGAATATCTTTCGCATAATCTTTGATGGTTAAGTGTTTACAATATAAAATCCCCCGTGTGCCGGTTAGTGAATATACAAATAAAACAAGCATGTCGGTTTAACATGCTCCGTTATGATTATAATATATATTTTTATCCAAACAAATAACAGTTGAATATGAAAGCAATGGTACTCACCGGGATCAGGCAGATGGAAATGCGCGAGGTTCCCGACCCGGTTCTCAGTGATCCGCGCGATGTGAAGATCAAACTTCTTGTTCTGGGAATTTGCGGATCGGACATCCACTACTATGTCTCAGGAAGGATAGGATCGCAGGTGGTCAGTTATCCTTTTACTGTCGGTCACGAATCCGCGGGAGTTGTTGTTGAAACAGGAAAAGCCGTTACAAGGGTAAAAGAGGGCGATATAATAGCTGTTGAACCGGCAATGTGGTGCGGAAACTGCGACCAGTGCCTTGCCGGAAGGCATCATACATGCCGGAGGCTTAAATTTCTTGGATGTCCCGGGCAAGCTGAAGGCGCCCTGTCGGAATACATCGTCATGCCCGAAAACAGTTGCTTCCCTCTCCCTGCAAACCTTAATCCCGACCATGGTGCAATCTCCGAGCCGCTTTCCATCGGACTGTACTCGGTAAAAAAAGCAGGAGATATAAGAAATTCGGATATTGCCATCCTTGGATACGGCCCTATCGGGATGAGCGTCATGCTGGCAGCTAAAACAAGGGGCGCAGCTTCAATAAACGTAACTGATAAGATAGAAAGCAGACTTGCCATAGCAGAAAAGGAGAAGGCCTCATATACAGGTAATCCGTTGAAGAATGATATAGTTCAGGAAATACTCCGTTCCAAACCTTTGGGAATAGATGTCGTATTTGAATGCTGCGGGCAGCAGGAAGCCGTTGATCAGGCCTGTGAAATCCTTAAACCCGGCGGACGCCTGATCATAGTAGGTATTCCGGAATTTGACAGCTGGAAACTGGATGTTGACAAAACGAGACGGAAAGAATTTACCATTCAGTTCATCAGGAGACAGTTGAACTGCGTTGACGATTCAATCCGCCTGATGTCGGAGGGCACTATCGATGTAAGCAATATGATCACCCACCGCTTCCCCTTTGAAAGGACAAAAGAGGCCTTCGATCTAGTGAACGGATATCATGACGGTGTGATGAAGGCCATGATTTACTTTTGATATCGAAATTTGCTACTTTTATCTGAACAATCAAAACCTGTCAGCCCATGAAGAAAAAATCCATCCTTGCCGCGGTTATGCTAATGGCTTTCATTGCCTCCGCGGCACAGAATGTCGGTTCAAGCCCCGATTACATTAAAGCCCTGACAGCTGAATGGAAGGGAGAACGTTTCGCCGACGGAAGGCCGAAGGTTCCGGACGCCATCCTCGAGCGGCTGAAAAACATATCGATAGAGGAAGCCTGGGGAGTCCTGCGCAACAGAGGCTATAACAACCAGTTTGAAGGAGACTGGCAGGTGATTCATCCCGACGAAGCCATGACAGGACGGGTAGTTACTGCCCAGTATATGCCCCTGCGGCCCGATCTGGAAAAATACATAAAGGAAAAGGGAAAGGCTGAAAACAGGGCCCAGCAGGGCGGAACTAACTCCTGGCCTATCGATGTCCTGACCGAGGGGGATGTGTATGTCGCCGACAGCTACGGCAAAATAGTCGATGGGACTCTTATCGGCGATAACCTTGGAAATTCCATATATGCTAAATCTAAGAGAGGAGTGATCTTTTACGGATCGGTAAGAGACCAGGAAGGACTCGAGGAGATAAAGGGATTCAACGGCTGGATCAAGGGCAGCGATCCTTCATTCATAAGCCAGATGAGCCTGGTGTCAATAAATGCTCCCATCCGCGTCGGAAGAGCCGTTGTACTGCCGGGAGATGTGGTTCTCGCCAAGAAATTCGGAGTGATATTCATTCCCTCACATATTGTTGAAGAACTGGTTATAACAGCCGAGGTAACCGCTCTGAGGGATGAGTTCGGCCACCTTCGCCTGAGGGAAGGAAAATACAAACCCGGACAAATAGACAGCCAGTGGACCGAGGAAATAAAAAAGGACTTTATGAACTGGCTCAATAATTACCCCGGTAAACTGCCAATGACAAAAAGCGAACTCGACGACTACTTCAAGGAAAGGAATTGGTGAATCGGGCGGCGGATGGATAGCGGCTAGCGGATAGAGGTTCAAAAGAGTTGAAAGTTGATAGTAAAAAGTTGAAGGTGAAGCGTTTAGGGTTTAGGGTTTTTTGAAGTCAAATCAGAAAACGGAAACGGCAAAACAACAATGTCGCCTTTTACAAATCTTTCCATGCCTCGTCTTCTTCAGGTAACAGCCAGTCTTTGATCAACACTTTTTCACTGGCAAAATGGGTCATAACTTTATCGTTTTCCGGCATTTGTCTTGTCTCTTTTTTTAAAACCTCTGTCAACATTAGTTTTTCTTTGTAAGGCAACTGCTGTATATTCCGAAATTAATTGACCCCCCATTCCGAAATAATTGACCCCCTATTCCTGACAATTGACCCCCCTGGAATAGGGAATTTTAGCTGACATTCCGGCATATTGACCCCTCTTTGGGGAACTATTATGACTGACATTCCGGCATATTGACCCCCCTGGTAGTCGTTGTGTTTATTCCTTTGCAGGAAAAAATATGCGATGGCAAGAAGGATAATAGAAATGGAAATTAAGAAACAGATTGAGATTTTAAACAGTCTTGGTTATGGTAAGAAAACAATTGCACGGGAATTAGGTGTATCAAAGAATACAGTAAAGAATTATCTTGAAGCATCACTTGAAGCCTCAGATGCGAAAGGTGCTGATTGGCACAATGACTCGCGTAAAGAAGAATTGCATTCTTTCTTTCCCTATTGCCGCGGTGAACTGTCTCGCAAAGGTGTAACCAGGCAGATTCTTTGGGCTGAGTATCGGGGCAGGCATCCGGATGGTTACAGTTACAGTCGGTTTTGCGAGTATCTAAGTCAATGGCTTGATAGAAAGGATGTATCGCTTCACATTGAACAACAACCCGGGGACAGGATGTATGTTGATTTCGCGGGTTCAAAGATGACGATAGCAGATCCATACACGGGTGAGATAAAGCAAGTCGAAGTGTTTGTTGCAGTTCTGGGTTATAGCGGGAAGACCTATGTAAGAGCTTGTGAGAGCCAGCGTAAAGAAGATTTTTTATCATGCATCGCGAGGGCATTAAACTATTTTGGAGGTGTTCCAAAAGTTCTGATACCTGATAACCTAAAGAGTGGAGTTGATAAGGCTAATCGTTATGAGGCAGAAATAAACAGGGACTTGCTTGACCTTGGTAACCATTATGACATGGCCATCCTTCCCACAAGGAGCGTTAAGCCTCGTGATAAGGCATGGGTTGAGCGAATGATCCAAATTGTTTATACACGTGTTTATGCTCCTCTTCGCAACCAGGTTTTTACTAATCTTGATAATCTTAACGACGCCATCTGTGAGTATCTTGAATATCATAACCAGGTTCCTCTCCAGGGCAGATCGGAGAGCCGTAATGTACTTTTTGAGACAGGGGAAAAACAACATCTTCGCCCTCTTCCTCATGATTGCTGGGAACTGAAAGAATACCTTCATGTTAAAGTGATGAAGAACTCTCATGTGCAGCTTCACAGGGACAGGCATTACTATAGTGTACCGCATCATTATATCGGGCAAAAAATAAAACTGGTTTATACTGATACATATGTCGCGGTATATCTTGCAGGAGAACGCGTTGCATATCATTTACGTGATCGTACTCCTTACAAGTACACAACTGTAAAAGAGCACCTTCCATCGAGTCACCAGTTTGTAAGTGAATGGAACCCTGGTAAGTTTATCGAGTGGGCCGGACGCATTCACCCTGATGTGGAATCTTATATAAGAAAAGTACTTGACAGCAAACTATACCCGGAGCAAACATACCGGAGCTGCGTTGGAATATTATCCTTTGAGAAAAAAGCAGGTAAAGAGCGGTTGATAGCTGCATGCAAGCGAGCTTCTGACTTCGGGGTATATAATTATAAAGTTATTAGTCAGATTATTGATAACCGTCTTGACCGACTTGAAACACGAGAAAAACAAATAACTATGCCCTTGCATGAAAACATACGAGGAGCAGACTATTACAAATAACCGATTTTAAAAATGATGCTTATGACACATGAAATCCAACAACTGATGCAGAACCTGCGACTCCCCGGGATGAGAGCCGCGTACGAAGGAATAATATCTGCAAAGAACCTTCACTCTATCGGCAACGATGAGCTATTGAACCTCCTGTTACAGGCAGAATGGGATGAAAGAGAGAACGCGAAAGCCAACCGGCGTTTACAGAATGCAAGGTTCAGGATGCGTGCCTCGATGGAAGAGGTAGACTTCTTTTCTCCACGCGGACTTGACAAAACGAGGCTTCTGCGGTTTACTGACGGAAGCTTCTTAAAACATGCCGAGAGCATACTTATTACAGGTCCGACGGGTGTGGGCAAAAGTTATATCGCTTCTGCCCTGGGCCATCTTGCCTGTCAACTCGGTTATAAGGTTAATTACTTTATTGCTCAAAAACTCTTTGCAATGCTTAGAATGTCTAAAGCTGACGAATCATACATCAGGCAGATTAGAAAACTTGAAAAGCAGGATCTTCTGATCATTGATGACTTTGGCATGCAACCGCTGGATGAAATGTCACGTATGATGCTTCTGGAAATCATCGAGGACCGTCATCAAAAAAGTTCAACCATCATTGCATCACAACTCCCAGTGGAGAAATGGCATGATGTAATTGGTGAGAGTACCGTGGCTGACGCGATCCTTGACCGATTGGTTCATACATCACACCGAATTGAATTATCTGGCGAGTCTATGAGGAAAAAGAAAAAAAGTATAATTTTAAAACATTAATCGTTCATTGCATTTTTAACTACGATTGCCCTTCGGGGTTGTTGCCTCCGGCAGGGGGGTCAATAATCAGGAATGAGGGGTCAATTAGTCAGGAATAAACACAACTGCTTTACAAGGTCAACAAGCTGGTTAAAATTGAGCGGTAAGTTTATATTCAAATCTGCAGCTTTCATCATAATATAATTTTGATTTAAAGGTCGAATCAATCATTTTTAAGAATCATAAGCCACTCTTGTCTTGATGGCTTTGGCTAAATCTGTCTGAGAGCAACTTTTTGTTTTTCTCAATTGAGACTTCCTCCACCAATTTTAAGCATTATCGTAGTACCTTATTGTTTATGATAATGCATTTGTTTTGCAAATATACGGTAAAATAACACAATGTTAACTCAGTTATTTGTTTGTCATATAGTTAAATTTATACTGTCCTGTATCTGATAATACACAAGACAAAAACTCAGAACATCTTTTAAATTTTCCTATATCGTTGTTATAAAACAAGTTGGCAGCCGGTGCCTGACTGTAACCGGCATGCCGTTCTTTCGCTCCCCGCTTTAGCGGGGCAGGCTCTCCGGAGGAGGGGATCCATCCGATGCAACCTTAGCTAAAGCCTCATTATAAGAGACTTGCAAGACTTGCAAGAACTGTGCCCTGCGCCGCATGCCGCGTGCCGCTCGCCGTTCTTCCGCCCTTTCAGGGCTTTACATCACAGGGGGCATCCAGCCTCCGGTTGCACCGGAGGTTATTAAAATTGAACCGCTTCACGGTTTCTTCCTTTAACCGCTATCGCGGTTTGCCATACCAGTAACATATCTGCTATAAATCTATGTCGTGAATTCTCGTTAAAACACTTTCCTGGTTTCTTTCCCGACATAGACAATCAGTATTAATTCCCTTTCAGAGTAATACATAATCTATCGCCTATAATACATAATACATTGTCGTGCGGTCTTGCGGTCGTGCGGTCTCTTCCTCTCTTAGTCTCTGCGCCCCGTGCCCTGGGCCCTGTGTGATGTGTCTTGCGGTCTCTTTCTATGTAACTGACTATCATAAATAAAGCCCGAAACATATTATAACATTGTTATAACGGAACGGCACGCGGCACGCGGCACGCGGTGCGCGGGGTTCTCCTAATGAACATGCGCCACCCGTATTACCCCTGGGGGAATTACTGACGGCCACCCTTCCAGGGTGGACCCAATGCTACTGCCCTTTACCCCGGGCGAAACCGGGGCTACTGGATGGCCAGCCCTCCAGGCTGGTTGACCTTATGGCATCATCGTCATCTGGCATGTGGCTATTGGAAGGCTTACCCTCAAAACTGAGGTTATTTTGCGATTCCTGACACCGGAGGTGTCACCATCCAATAGCCCGGGTACCGCCCCGGGGGAATGATGCCCCATACCAGGTGCAACCCTGGAGGGGTTGACTCCGATCTGCAGGTGAAAGCTGAAAGTAAAAAGTTGAAAGTGAAGCGTTTAGCGTAGTTCAAATTTAAAGTTCGAGGTTCAAAGTTCAAGGGTTTCAGCATGTTGGCCTTGCCTCTTGCATCCTGCGTCCTGCGCCTTGTGTCATGCAAAGGAAGATAAAAATCATATCCTTTATGCCATCGATGGGCTGATTAAAAGCGTGAAGCTTAAAAATATTGCGGCGCTATAAAATAAAAACCGATCCTGTAAAACTTCGGTGAAAACCTGCTACACCAGACACACTGATTGGAACACTACCGCTAAGGTTAAGGAGCTCGAAGAAAATAATATGCCCGGCCGCCAGGCTGGGTTCTTTACCTGCTATTGCTTCATATCTGATTTCTCACATGGCTTTAATTTCCATGTTTCATTTTTCGAGAATATATTTATCTCTACTCTTTCAAAGGTGATTAAGGCAATAGAATCTTTCTGACTTTGTGTATAGCTAAAGAATCTGGCAGTAGCCATTCCTATCATTAATTCATCTGGTTTATCAGTTTCAGCAACTCCAATATGTTTATGATTAAAATTTAATGTATCAAAAATACCTCCTGAAAAATTTATACTATCCCAACCCTTGTGCAATAATACCTCTCTTAATTTTTCATCAGTAGTGATTCTGAAAAGGACTTTGTCAGGATTAAGAACGGTCGTAGCTATTAATTCGAACTTTTGGACGCAAAAAATATTTTTTGAGTTTTTACTTCGCAAACAAGAAATTAATAGTAAACCAAAACATGCTAAACTTATAGCTGTTATTGTTAATCTTCTTTCCACCATAATTACTTAAAAATATATTGCGTTGAAAAGATATCACTCAACTCATTCGGTTTGAAAAGATCAAAAGCATTCTCTTCTATTACACTTCTGAATACCTTAGATGTACCACCCCAACTTGGATGTGCTACTTGCATTCGTATGGCATTTCTTTCAAACCGAGAAATATCCCTAGTACTATTAAAATATGGATTAAGACCGGCTTTAACATTCCCTTTAAAGTCTTCTACATGAGCACCTCTTTCGTGGACAAATAAATTGATGTAGTCATACTTGGTTACAAGTGTCCCTCCAATTTTATGTTTTTCGGCAGATATTTGAAATTCTCCGGGTTTAAGATCCCAAATAGGTCCATATTTTGTCTCACCAATGTCCTCCCATGTTTCTTCGTTACCTTTAATCTGAGGGATAACACTATTGCCAGATAATTCACTTAGGCTATAACCTGCTTCTTCATAGTAATGATTAAAGATTCCTGCTGCTACTTCACTACTAATACTATGTCCATCAGGAGAAACACTCCCGATAACTTTACTACGCCAATTTTCACCTTTCATAACCTTCCAGTTGGCCTTAGTGGTGAGGTAAACATTATCATTTAAAGGGTCTTGATCCCCCCCAAGATACTCGCCAGTATTAATGTCGAAATAATCATTAGGATCATACAAATACATTCCCTCCGGGTCAGTGAATCTTATCGGGTTATCTACAACGTAGTTATACGGGCTCCACCGTCTGTAAGATTCGGCTAGAGGATCCGGAACGTGCCACCGCCCAATCTGGGCATCATAAAACCT
>MTKZ01001648.1_pt2 | contig 21649 bp, 22 predicted proteins | sample 1042781 | NCBI WGS metagenome assembly MTKZ01 (sample SAMN06212207, study PRJNA360539) | anaerobic digester metagenome | biome: Wastewater treatment plant; material: sludge; isolation source: anaerobic digester fed with sludge from wastewater treatment plant | place: Denmark: WWTP Viborg ... | reverse complement strand
TTCTCTATAGAATCAGCATAATCAAAGCAGATGGCCCAATTTGATATCGGGCTAGCTGAATTATTTGTTATTGTAACTCTACCGTTGAAATATCCTGCCCAAGAGTTCTCAATAGCAAACTCTGCTGTTACTCCTTCGGATGCCTCTAGCGATACGCTTCGTGGCAGAGAATCTGCAAATAGTTTAAATGGAATACATGTTACTAGGATAGCTGCAAAGACTAATGCAGCTATAGTTTTGATAAATCTTGTCCCCCGCATATTTAACCTTCTTTCATAAAATCCATATACAGATAGACTATTCTTAATCATCAATATTATCAATACCAAATTAAGATTCATTAACATAGTTTGGATATTTATATTATTTTGTGGACCATTTTCCTTATCTCACCTACCTGTAGTAATTGAAGACAAGTAATTTAGGCTGGAGGATTATTTAATGAATAACTATCAAAGAAATCAATCAAAGAATACGAACTTTTCGAAGAAGGTAACCTATAACCGTCGGCCAAAGGCAAACCCACTAATTCAACGATTTTCTCCACAAAACAAATATCGGTCAGACGCCGAAGCATCCGATCGATATTCGCGATATCATAGCGCCGAGACGCTACTTAAATATTTTCCTACACTAATGCAACTCTTGGAATTAGTTGCCGCTTAGCTCTTCATACATGTAATATGTGATCTGCTCATAAGTACCGGTAAGAGCGTTCAAGTAAGCTGTGTGAATCTGAAGGTCAGTAGCATCCGGGAAATCAATATGTGCCTGACTCATAATTGAATTAGTAATCATATTGCCAATACCATACTTAACAGCATATCCAGGATCAAGAACAATAATGTTATAAATCTCCTGAAGATCACTTGCAGCAAGTGAATAACCTAAAGTACTTGAAGCATATGCTACGCAATCGTCGATATCCCAACCTTCAGCATGGATACCTATGTCAAAACGCGCCATTAGCAAAGTATTTAGACTGTTCTCAATAGCAATAATCGTATTCAGATCAGTATTATCAGAGAAGTATCTTGCAGAATAAGCCTCAACATATGTGGTCCATCCTTCGTTATATCCAATGGAATCGCTAAGAACCATGTAAATATGTTCAGTTGCATTTCTAGTATAAAGTGACTGATACATGTGCCCTGGATATCCTTCATGCGCACAAGTGAGTCCGAAGTTACTAGATACACTAGCTGGGTTAGTAATAAGTAAGTTATCATCATTAACATCCAAGTGATATCCAAGATATGCAGCAGGGCTAAAGTTCTCCTGCAATTCTTCTGGTACATCAAACGTGTGGTATGCATGAGGAGGAATTCCAGGAAAATCTGTCGCAATAGCTCCTTCTAGGAAAGTAAGGTTTGCGCTCATATCACCTTGCGAGAAATCTGCTGCCATATAATCAGCAATTAGCGTTGAATTCGGGTCATCGTAAGCAGCAGCAATAATCTCCATCTCAGTGTTATAGCTGTTTGTAATAGTCTCATCTAATTGTGTAGTCATCTCTTCTATTGTCATTGTGCTATTAGATAGGGCTCTATAAATGTAATCACAATATGCTTCGCCGCCTTCTAAGTAATACAAACCAGTATCCGATCCACCGCTTCCAATTAAAGCGCGCATACGTGAAGCACACTCAACAAACTCTGGGAAGAAACTATCATGCATTGCTGAGTCGTGTTGTTCAATTAATGCAGCCTTCTGATCGTCAGTAATTCCTTCGATGTTATCAAGCCTTGAAGCAAAAGTATCATATAAGAAGCAATTGTCTTCCATAGCTGCAAGATTATCAAAAGAAACCGCTATATCTTCGTATGCTGTATCAGAACTAGCATATCCGTAATCCACTCTAGCCTCTTCGTAATCACAAATCTGATCATAATATCTATCGATATCGGTTACCAATGCAATATAGTTCTCAGCATCCTCTACAGTATCAAACTCGAAAACATCCAACAACAATACCAAGTCGCATTGTGGGCCTGTGAGTGCATTGAATCCAGAAGTAATATACTCGAATCCATCATAGGAATATCCGTAAATTGCCTCTTCAGTGTCATATAAGAACTTATCAAAGAAGATTCTGTCAGATCTATCAAGAGATTCCTTATCTATCGTCAAAAGTTCATCTAGAATTCCATTATAAAAAGCCAATTCCGCATCGTAGTCGACGGTATAATCGCCCCAAGTTGGTTCAACATTATCAAAACCATAATTCTCAGGATTAGCAAAGCAAAGCTCAATATCAACGTAACTAGTAATTACATGTCCAAGAAACTCATCTTCAAGCTCATCTAATAAATCTGAAGCTTCCTGACCCGCGAGAGTACCGTTCGCACGAACAGGATGAATTTCTTCAACTGTAAATACGTGATCAGGGAAATTCAATTCACTAATCGCCGCGCTCGTAGTCGTCTCCTCTGAAGTCTCTTCCGTAGTCTCCTCGGTTGTCTCTTCAGTACGACGATTTCTTCTGCGTCTTCTGGTCTCGTCACTGTCGTCGCCAAATAAGTCCTTAATAAAACATCCGCTCATTGCGAAAAGCATCGACATGATCAAAATCAAGGACACTAACGCTTTAGTAAATCTCTTCATCTTCTATCCTCTTTCTTCACAAATTGGCCTTCCCAAAAGGTCGGATATATCTTAATTCACATCAACAATATCGTCAAGTTCTGTTGCGTTTTCGTCATACTTGACAAGACTTTGCTCATTTGCAATTTCTTCCTTAATAATCGCATCGTAATCAACTGCCCCAAAGTTATTTTTAGGTAAATATGCTCGAAAAGCAATATCAGCCGGTCTCCTTTGCTTGACAAACATCATCTCACACTCAACTCGAATACTCTCCTTAAGCCCCTCGAGCTTACTGCTATCTAACAAATAGTGGTCGTTAGGAACAACTATCGCAACAAGCTTAGTTCCGTTATCAGCATCAGGGAGGCTAATAATACATACCTCCTCTACTCCGAGCACGGTTCTTATAGCATCCTCAATTTCCTTAATATAAACATGCACTCCATTTATTTCGATGCAGTTCTTCTGTTGTCCATCAAAATAGATGAATCCCTTCTCATCTATGTGTCCAATATCACCCGTATGAATCCATTTTCTTCCATCACGATGCCTTCTGATTACTCGATTTGTGCCTCCTTCATCTTCAAAATACCCCAGCATCATGCCAGGCGTATTTACGCAGATTTCTCCCTTTTGACCAACCGTCTTCTCAGCCATTGTCTCGGAATCGATTATCTTTACAATCACCTTAGGAAGTGGAATTCCGATAGTCTTCTCTACGCCCATAATTGAAGTGCAATAAACGCAAGCCGCCATCGCCTCCGACAGACCATAAGTCTCCACAAGTAGCACATTACTGTTTTTCTCTTTCAAAAATTCCAAAAACTCATACTTGTCAACGCCGTTGAACACCGTTCCTGAGGAATACACCTTGCGCAAGAAATCAAAATTCGTCTTCGCCGCACTAGCCGACTTTGTCATTTGAATGAAAGTACTTGGGTACGCGAAAACTGAAGACGCCTTTGTCCCTATCAAAGCCCCCACAAACGTTCCGTTATCGTATGGCGGATATAGCACGACCGTATTACCAACACAAAACTGAGCATGCTTAGCCAAAACAAAATCCTTCGGGGTACTGTTGATTAAACCCGACAAAAACCTATCAGCAACATGCTGCACATTTGACTTTATCTCTTTATCCTCATCATTTTCGAATTCCATATACAAGCAACCGAAAATCTGAGCAACGGCATTAATTGATTCCGATGAGGCCATGATGGTCTTTACTACTCCCTCGGCTCCACCCGAATAGAAGAAAAGCACACAATCCCTACCACTGAACTCTTCTTGCTTAACAACAATGTCATTGTCCTTGCCATACATATTGCACATCTTCTTGATAAAGTCATCCCACATGAAAGCTGCCACATTGCTTGGTACGTCATATGCCAAGTGCTTTGCTATGCTAATCGACTTAACTTCGCTTCTTAATACCATTTGAATCTTATCAACAAGAGACAAATTCATCTCCTTCTTAACCAGAACAACCGTAGATACTTTCGTTTGAGAAAGAACGAAAAGCAAGTCATCCAATCGCCCATACTCCACTACAAGAATCTTGCTTTTCGAGGTCTTAAGCTTCTCTTTCAACGCACTATTCGATTCATCCCTATCAACGATAGCTCCTATAGCTCCTATTTTGGATAATGCATATATAGTGAAAATAAACGCTGGAATATCAGGCAGGCAAACCGTCACAATGTCGCCCTTGGAAACACCAGACTTAGCAAAAGCATAAGCAGTCTTATCGATTTGTTCTATAAGCTGAGCATACGTAAAGCTCGTCGCTCCATACTCAAGAGCTACTTCCTTAATTCTCTTAAGCGCATGAATCCTCAAAAAATCATAAAGCGAAGAGGACGTGTTCTCCTTACTCATGTTCGCATAAATATCATAGAACTTATCGTGAATGCTTTGCACACAAACCTCCGCTAATCTTTAAAAATATGAGACCTTCGCAAAGGTCTACTAAAGGTCTACTAATGCTATACTTATATAATAATAACATTTAATAATACTTATTTAACAGATTTAATAGAATTAGCAAAGGAACTCTTATGGCTAAGAAAAATAGTTTATATTTTTGCAAAGAATGTGGCTTCGAGGCTACTGGCTGGATGGGCAAATGCCCTGCTTGCGGACAATGGAACACTTTAGTATCAGCCCCATCGGATAGTCAGTCCAAGAAGGTAACAGGGTCTACTGTTACATCTATTAGCAAGAGTTGGGTATCTGATTCCAGCTTAGCTCCAGTTCCTTTATCGGGAACTTCCAAAGAAGTTACAAATGGCTTGTCGACAGGTAATACCGAGTTAGATCGGCTTTTCGGTGGCAGAATCACTAATGGCTCAGTAACTTTAATCGGTGGTGAACCAGGAATTGGTAAATCTACTATTCTTCTCCAGCTGGCTGACAGTTATTGCGGCAAAGGTAGCGTTTTGTATGTATCCGGCGAAGAGTCGGCACCACAAATTGGCAGTCGAGCAACTAGGTTAGGAATCTCCAATGACAGAATCCTAATCTATGCTCAAACGAGTTTCGAGAGCATAGCCTCACAAATCGAGCAAGTTAAGCCAGCGTTATGCATTATCGATTCAATTCAAACTTTGTACTCTGAGAATATCCAAGGTACTCCTGGAAGTGTTACTCAAGCTCGAGAGGTCACAGCTGGATTAGTAAGAATTGCCAAGGACAGTGGGATTCCGATTATTCTTGTTGGACATGTTACAAAGGACGGAAACATAGCAGGCCCGAAGACCTTGGAACATATGGTTGATACCGTTCTGTACTTCGAGGGGGATTGTCTTGGAAATTATAGAATACTTCGATCAGTGAAGAATCGTTTTGGCAGAAGCTCTGAGCTTGTTTTCCTTGAGATGACAGGCAAGGGACTAATCCCTGTTGATAACGCTTCCGCTATGCTAATCAAAGGCCGTCCTATGAATGCACCGGGCTCTTCGCTGACATCTGTTTTGGAGGGAACAAAGTCATTACTTATTGAGATTCAGGCACTTGTAGCTGATAGTTGTTATTCTACGCCACAAAGAATGACCAATGGCCTAGATCGCAACAGAGTCACTATGCTCCTAGCTGTCTGCGAGAAGTTTCTTAATTTAGCGATTGGATCCAAAGATTGCTTCATTAACGTTATAGGCGGCTTAAGGTTAGACGACACTTCAAGTGATCTTGCAATAGTAGCGGCGATTGTATCTTCTTTTCGAGAAATACCAATAAGGGAGAATACGGTCATTCTTGGAGAAATCGGACTTTCCGGGGAGATAAGGAATGTAACGCGCGTTAAGGACAGGCTTTCCGAGGCTAAGGCTCTGGGAATTAAGACTGTTGTGCTCCCGGGAAGCTGCCGAGATGTGGTCGCCAAGATAAATGAAGAAGACGACAAAATTTTTTCAAATAATGTTAACAATTTATCGCGAACTTGTGGTAATATGCATTTGTTTGATTTTGTATTTGTAGATAATTTATTAGAAGCAGTTGACGTCTTGTTTTCTGACTAATAAGTACACAAGCTAGAGTTTTATTGGGTATTGGAGGAATTATTGTATGGCAGCAGCTTTTTCGGAAAAGAAACGCAGTACATCAATTAATAGAATACTAGTAATCATTCCTGCTGCAGGTCTTGGTTCTAGAATGAATTCTGAAGTCAATAAGCAATTTTTGGAGATAGACGGGCTTCCCGTTATTGTTAGAACTCTTCAAGCTTTTCAGGAGTTCTCTAGGTCTTTGATGGCTTCCGGAATAGTTCTTAAGGCTATTGTAGTTACAGGCAAAGAGAACGTATTTAAGATAAACAGTTATATTCGCTATTACGGTTTTGATTTTGTTCAATCAGTTGTTAAGGGTGGAGATACAAGAATGGAGTCCGTTTGGAACGGAATTGAAGCTTTGGATGATCTTCCTTTTGCACCATCTGATAACGATATCGTCTTCATTCACGATGGCGCTAGATGCCTAGTTGACCAAGACACTCTTGAACGTTGCCTTGATGGCGCTCTTAAGTATGAAATTTGTGCTGCTGCAGTTCCTGTTAAGAGTACGATTAAGATTACTGAGCCTATTGCTCCTTCACCTATTCCTGAACTTTCGAAGGCAGACAATGATATGCCAGCAATTCTTCGTGGATCATCGATATTTAAGTCTACTACTCCGACACCTATTGCGGTAAATAAGACTCCTAAGAGAGATGAGCTTATGGAGGTTCAAACTCCACAAGTATTCAGATATGGTAAGCTCGTTAAGAGTTACGTTAATGCTATTAAGAAGGATTTAGATGCTACAGATGACACTCAATTAGCTGAGGCTATGAACTATACTGTTAACCTAGTTGAAGGTTCATATTCCAATATTAAGATTACAACTCCAGAGGATATCATTATGGCTGAATCTTTGATTCGTAATTTCGAATCCGAGAAGCAAGCCAAAGCAGAGCGCGAGGCCGAAGAAGCAGCACGTGTTCAAGCTGAGATTGAAGCTAAGAGAGAAGCCTTTAAGCTACAAAGAACTTCAAGACTTAACAAGCCCAATGATAAAGGTCCTACTGGATTTGGCAGATTGTAAGAATAGCTAATACCTGAATTCCTTCTCCCTTTCCAAAGGAAGTAAGGCCTTCACCAGTTGTTGCAGTTATTCCTATATGATTGCCATCAACACCAAGTAAATTAGCGAGACTCAAGCGCATCTCCTCAATATATGGAGAGAGCTTGGGTCTTTTGCATTCTATCGATATTGAGACATGAGCAACTTTTGCATTAAGCTTACTTAAATTTTCTAGCGCGATTCTCAAATACAAAGAGCTATCCTTGTTACCTTGTACAAGACAAAGCTCATCAGCAATTGCTCCAAGAATATTCCTGCATGTGAATCCAGAAATTGCATTCGTTATGGCATGTAAAACGACATCTCCGTCGCTATTTGCATCCATTTTCTTTTCGAAAGGAATGCTCACACCACCAAGAATGATCCCAACACCCTCTGTAGTTGTTGAATCTAGAAATCTATGGCTGTCTTGCCCTATTGTCGAAAAGAATAGCTCTTTTGATTCCATCTTATACCTCTCGCACATTGCTCATTTCTTCATTTCAATTCATCACAACTCCATTTGACTCAAGCCAATTCGCTACATCTGTAGTTGTCCACGAGGCAAAATTCATGCCTTCAAAGGTTGATACTCTTACTCCCTCCGAGATTAACACAAACTCTGGCAAAGCTTCAATCTCATATGCTGTACTTATATCTCTTTCTGTAACTGCATCAATAGCAATAAAAATTACTTGTCCATCCAGATATTGAGCTAGGTCCTCGACACCCGCTGTGACACCATGAACATCGGACGCAAGAGAAGTGTAGAAATACAGGCAAATCTTTATATCCTGCAAAGTAACTATTCCATTAAGGTCAGTTACTTCACGATAAATGATTCCCTTCTCCTCTTCACCTTCAATCGACTCGCATACAAAAGCAGAAATAGAACTATCATAAGCCTCATCGCCCAGATACTGATAGTAACTTGGCGTAGAAACAGCTGTAGCATCAGCATCTGATGTAGAACAACTACAAGTAGATGCCAATGCCACAATAATCAACATAATAGATACAATGCGCTTAAAAAACGAATGTCTCATCATAGAATTAAATGCCAATAAGCTCTTCAATTCCCTTAACAGTTCCATCAAGAACTCCTGAAGGAATCTTCTCAATATGACCATCATCGACGAGGTCAGTATTGGTAGGATTCAAAGGAATAGTATCAAACAAAGGTGCTCCTACCTCGTCTGCTGCTTTCTTTACACTACCCTGCTTACCAAATAAAGGAATCAACTTGTCACAATCAGGGCACTTAACATAGCTCATATTCTCAACAAAACCAAGAATCTTAACGTTCATCATCAAAGCCATGTTACGAGCTTTGTTTACAATCATAGAAACAAGATCCTGAGCTGTAGAAACTAGAATAATACCGTCTANNAATTGATTGGAATACAGTTAGTGGAACGTCGCCAGTGCCCGGAGGCATGTCTATAAGAAGAACATCTAGAGTTCCCCAGTTAACGTCCGTCCAGAATTGCTTAACTAGGCCCCCTATTACAGGACCTCTCCAAACTACTGGAGCTTCTTCGTTCTCCATTAGAAGATTTAGACTTACTACCTTGATACCGGAATGAGATACAGCCGGAATAATAAGTTTATCCTGATCTGCTGTAAGATTGCCCTTCAAGCCAAAAGCCTTTGGAATAGATGGACCTGTTACGTCGGCATCAAGAACACCTACACTATATCCGTCACGTGCTAATCTTGCAGCTAGAACAGAAGTTACAAAAGACTTACCTACTCCGCCTTTGCCGCTACAAACACCAATTACCTTTTTGATAGAAGATTTATCATTAAGCTTCTCAAAAGTGATCTCCGGCTCCTTGTGCTCTCCATTAGCTGAAGGACATGAGGCTTGCGATGTGCAAGATGCCTTTGATGGACACGAATCACATGATGACATATGCTACCTCCCTAATAAACTCAATGCATTATAGCGCATGAGTAAGGATTTCGCAAAAAGTCTATTTACCTTGTTTGTAATAATAAGCATTTCCTTTCGAAAAGACCCAGACAGGCAAAACGAACACCTCGCGTAAAGAGAAAAGCAGAAGTGAATACAAAAAGCTATCTACGAAGAATGGCAGAGTCTTCATTGTCTCTTCACTTACAGCTGATGCAGTAATAATGCCGTAAACCGCTAAACCCTCATTAATAACCGGAATGTCTAATATGCAATAAATCGTTATGGTTAAGAAATTAAATAATAGGCCAATAACCCATATAGCGGGATGTTCTTTACGAAGGAGATAGACTGCATAGAAATGCGACAAAATAAGAAGCGATCCAATTATGGAAATAAGAATCCACCTATTGAGCAAAGGCTCAATAAGAGGTGCAAGAACGAAAGATATAATTTGCGAGAAAATCTCAACAAGTATAACAATAAGCACCATTGAAGATTTCTTCATCGTCTTCCCTCCAGTTTAGAATGCGATTAGCTTAGCCTCACCCTTATCAACAATAATGTAGGAAGGAACAGAACCTCCCTTGGGGATTGATGGAGAACCCGGATTCATATATCTATAATCATTATACAACGCATCACATGCAATGTGTGTATGTCCTGTCATAAGTATCGAACCAATCGGAAGACACTGAGGCGGTCTTTCGGGCGAGTAGTGATGTCCATGCGTGGCAAAAATCGTTAAATCGTCAACTACAACATAAATATAATCAGCCATAATTGGGAAGTCCAACATCATTTGGTCGACCTCAGTATCGCAATTGCCACGAACACATAGAATTCTATCCTTATACTCGTTTAGACGTCTTGCTACTTCCTTAGGATTGTAATCACCAGGAAGGCTATTGCGTGGACCGTGATATAGAATATCTCCAAGAATTAGAAGCTTGTCGGCCTTCTCTTCGAAAAACCTATTAAGAGAAGACTCACACGCGCTAAGTGAGCCGTGAATGTCAGATACAACCATTAATCGCATTATGTATTCCCTTTCCTATCTGTAGAGTCTTCAGTTATGTCATCACTATCCAGTATGGTATCGCTAGGTGTTCTTGACAAAGACCTAACCACTCTCTCATATGTGGCATCTTTAATGTTCAGAATCAATCGATAAGCTATTTTGCTTGCATCAGAACCATTAACAGCAATAGATTCTACTAGTCGCTTCTCAGACTTCTTCACCGTGGACAGAACACTCCTTAGCTTCTCATTAGCAGCATCTCTTCCTCTTGCAACTGAAGCTTTCTCCGTCTGAATGTATGTACTAAAGACTTTCAGCTCTTCCTCACGATTCTTCTTTGCTAGCTCCCTCTCCTCATTCCTGTGCCTAGCAGTCATCTCCTTAAGTTGCATATACGATTCTCTAGTTGGCGCTGTAACAGAAGAAATCATCTCAACCCCACCATAAATCTTGTTCCCGATTGAATCCGACACAGAACGAATTTCATCAGAAATATTCATTATAATAGCTATTTTTCTCTTAACGTTATTAATTGATGCAACAGTCGCGATGATGTCCGCTATTAGGATAACCGAGAGAACACCAACGATTACCGTTTGAATTGAGTCAGGTATTAAGTTCAGAAGCCGCATAACCGCAGGTTGAGTTACTCGAAGTCCAAGAGTACACGCGATTCCCCAATATATTGAGAAACGCAAACAGATAAAGCCTTTAAGATTGAATTTGAATTGTGAATAATCCCACCATCTTAATTGGAACACCTTGTATAGAACGATACCCGCGATAAGCTCAACAAGTGTCGTTATCGCCATAGAACCAAAAAACAGCATTGTGAAATTATTCAAAAAAGGTGTGAGAATAATAATTACGCCATAGAAACCAATTCCATACACCGGACAAATCGGTCCATTGAGAAAACCTCGATTGATAAATTTGCCATCACTAATACCGTGGTAGACTACTTCAATAACCCACCCCATGAATCCATAGATAAAAAACATCGAAATAGAATCAAGAACACCAGGCATTTCTCACCTCTGCTTAACGGACTTCATTACTCTGTATCCACTATCTACCGCAACAGTCTCACAATTTCCAAATAGCTCCTCAAGCTTTTTTTGTGTGGAAGGCGCGCCTTGCTTCCTCTGCAATACAACATAAATTACCGAATCTTCATGCATGCTCTCAAATGCTTGATCGTAGAATTCAAAAACCTTTGCTTTACCTGCTCTTACAGGAGGATTCGTAATTACAATATCAAAGCCTTCGCCCTTTTCCTCCTCATCAATAGCAGAAAGAACATCGCTTTGCTTAACTATATCAATATTGACACCATTAAGCTTCGCATTCTCTTTCGCTAATCCAATAGCACGAGCGTTGATATCAACCTGTACTACCTTCGCTTTCTTAAATATTGCCTTCATCACAATGCCTACAACACCATAACCACAACCTAGGTCCATTATCGAGAACGCCTTGTAGGCATTGTCTTTAATATCTCTAACTGACTCAGTAATAAGCAAATTCGTTCCAAAATCAATATCGTTTCGACTAAAGACATCTGTATCCGATATGAACGAGAAATTGATTCCATTGAAGCGATATTCTATCGATTTCTTGTTTGATTCAATACTCGGATTAGTGTCGTAATAATGTGCCATAATTATTCTCTACCTTTGTATTATTTCTTATCTTGCTTGCTATCAATTCTCTCGAGAAATCCTTGGAGTTTTGTCTTCCTAATAACAGTAAGAAGTGGTAAGCCAAGCACAATAAGCAATACGGCTTCGCTTGCAGCTACTGATGCCATACTAATTAGAACCACCATATAGGTAATCTCACCCTCGGCCAACAGAAATGCTAAATATCCTCCGACAATAACTCCATTCACTAATATTGGTGGAATAATGCCAAGCCACTTATGTTTACTTCTGCGTGCTATTACGCGCGTCAGAAAAGCCGCGATTAATGTTGCAAGACTTCCGAAAATAATATCAATAGGACCAAGCGCCGACGGATTAAGCAAGTTAGCAATTAGGCAACCTATGGTAACTCCAGGAATTGCCGCACCCGTAAATATTGGAAGGATAGCTAGAATTTCAGCTAATCTGAATTGAATTGGTCCATATGCGAATTGCGCGAAAGGCAAAGTTAATACTACATATAAGGCCGCGACTACGCCAGAAAAAATAATCCCGCGCGTTCTGGCTAGATTTCGTTTGCCTATTGTCTCTTGCCCGTTCTTCTTAGTTGTCATCGTTTTCTCTTTCTTTTCTTTATTAATCAGAACTATTATATACAATTTATGAGTATCTTTGCGAAAAAGAATTGCACTTTGATATTTAAACGAATAGAATCATTCCATATTTGGAGGACATATGTCAAAGCAAACAAGAATCACATCTAAAACTAAAGGCATCATTTATTTACTAATCTCAGCATTTGCATTCGCTTGCATGAGTCTATTTATCAGCCTCGCTGGCGATCTTCCCGTCTTCCAAAAAGCATTCTTTCGTAATGTTGTAGCTGCAATATTATCCTTTATTCTTATCCTTCGTTCAAGCGAGAAATTTCAAATCAAAAAAGGATGCTTGCCCTTACTTTTCCTAAGAGCATCATTTGGTACAGTTGGTGTTATCGCGAACTTTTTTGCTATTAGCAATATTAACATCGCTGACGCTTTGATCTTAAATAAGCTCTCACCTTTTTGTGCCGTCATCGCTTCAATATTCATTCTTAAGGAAGTTGCAAACAAACGTCAGAATGCAGCAATAGTAATTGCCTTTATTGGAGCACTTGTTGTAATCAAGCCTTCTTTTGGCATATTCTCTTTATCCTCATCTGGTACCATTTTCCCTTCGTTTATTGGACTTCTTGGAGGAGTAGCGGCAGGAATTGCATATACCTTCATGCGTAAACTAAGTTTGCAGGGAGAACGCTCAATAATTATTGTTACTTTCTTCTCGTTCTTCAGTTGTATTGTTCTTCTTCCATTTGTGATTTTTACTTACAAACCGATGACTGGTCTCCAGTGGCTATTTCTTCTTGGAGCTGGACTTTGCGCTTGCGTTGGTCAGTTAACAATAACGGCCGCATATGCCGCTTGTCCCGCAAAAGAGATATCTGTTTATGATTACACGACGGTAATTTTTGCGGCTCTTCTTGGCATGTTTTTCTTAAGTCAGTATCCTGATATTTATAGCATCATAGGTTATTGCATCATTATTGGAGCTTCGATATATTCGTACACTCTCAACCGAAAGAAAGAAAACAGCGTAAAAAGTAATACGGTATAACCAAAAAGCTTGGTCATACCGTATTTAAGCAATGCTAATAGCATCATTCTTCAATTATTCTCTTCTTTTCGAAAAGAACAAATCACACATCCAACTTCAAGTCGCCAAATTTGATCCAACCCATTTTTCTCATAAACTCAGAAATAACGAGTGAGATTCCAGCTGGAAGAAGGAAATACATAACAAATATCTCGGCAATTACAATCCAAACGTTTGTGGTAGCCTGCATCGTTGTAAAAGCTAGGATAGGACCAACTAGTCCAGATGTTCCCATGCCTGATCCAACTGCTGTGCTCTCCATCCCAAGTAGGATTGTAGATATAGGTCCAAGAATTGCCGATGCTACTGTCGCTGGAATCCAAATTCGCGGATTACGAATTATGTTTGGCATTTGAAGCATAGAAGTTCCAAGACCTTGAGCTAGAAGTCCGCCAACTTTGTTTTCGCGATAAGAAATAACCGCAAATCCTACCATTTGGCAACAGCAACCAACTGTTGCTGCACTTGCAGCGATTCCGCCAAGTCCCAAAGCTACACCGATTGCAGCAGATGAAATAGGTAGCGTTAAAAATATTCCCATAAGAACAGAAACAATAATTCCCATAGCAAAAGGCTGCTGTTCTGTAGCCCAGTTAACAATGGAACCAAGCCATGTCATAAATGACGATACATAAGGTCCAACAAAAATGCCAACTGCTCCACCAGTAATGATAGTGCAAAGCGGAGTTACAAGAATATCAACCTTTGTTTTACCTGCAACTAAATGTCCGATGTAAATGCCAATAAGAGTAGCAATAAAAGCACCCATTGGCTCACCAGGAGTCGGAAGCAAGACGTTCTTATCTTGCATTAGCGATAGTGAATCGAACACCTTCGCATAGGAGCCAATCATGCCGCACACTGCAGCCGAAATAATAACAAGAGGCTTCTCTTGGAACTTAATCGCGACGCCGAGTCCGATACCTGCGCCCATTAGGCATTGAGCCATTTTGCCAACTAGAACAATAAGAGTTCCAACAGTTCCAGGAATATAGGAACCAACTTGAGCTACTATCGTTCCGATGATAAGTGTACAGAAAAGACCAAGTGCCATTCCTGAGAAACCATCAATGAAAATCTTATTAAGAAAAGCCTTAAACTTTGCCTTATAATCCTTTTTCTCCATATTCTTCTCCTTAGTGAAACTTTTGCTGTTTCAATTCTGAAAAAGTATATCAAACTTCCTGCATGATTACACTTGGCAGACTTCCTTTTATCGAAAAAATCATTTCTGAGATGGGATACCAGCAAAAAATAGCAAATCGCTATCTCCAGTGTTAATCAAACTATGACTGTGACCATTTTGACAGTAGAAGCATTGACCTGGAACGACCTTCGTATCAGCCTCATCATCGGATTTCATAAGACCTTCACCAGATAAGATATACATTATTTCACAATTGCCTTCGTGCTTATGATAGCCAATAGAAGCACCTGGTTCGAGTCTTCCGATTAGCATCTTATTATCGTTATCTATATCTACAAAAGCTTTCTGGCTGAAGCTCTTCGTGCCTCCCTTAAATCCAATGAAGCTTTCTTCTTGCATTCCATTCAAATCTACTAACATAAAAAATCTCCTTCTCATATTTCAAAATACTAATTGGCTCTTATTACTATCTCACTTAATGGAACAGAAAGTTGTCGAGTATCTGTCGATCCATAATCAGCAGGCGACCACGTAGTCGTTACAATAGTTAGTTCTATCATCTCGCCGTCTAATTGCTCTGTTATCTCATATGGAACACTAACAAGCGTATCATCTACATAAAGAGTAGTTGAATAAACTACCTCACCATTTATCAGAACATCAAAAGGAACTCCTTGATCAATATCACCTCTTGAAGCAAGTACATCCATATAAAAATCGATAGTTACTTCCGTGTTCTCCTCAACCACCGGTAGCTGAAGTTCTATAGGATTGCTTTCGAAGTTTCCCCAAACATAACCAGCCTCAGCAACAGGAAAAGCATTTGAATGTTCCACAAAATATGATGTTGTTAATTTTATCTCATCTCCAGACTCGAAAAGATTATTATGTACAGCAACTATTACCTTAGCATTCTGACTCTCATAACTAGCTACAGACTCATCTCTGATGAATCTATTATTCGAAATGGATCTTATAAAATTGTCTTCATCGTAATGAGTATCAATGTATCCGGATATCTGCTGAAACAAATCATTCTCGTAAAAATCCTCAACTTTACTAATTGAGCTTATGTAATCGGCCGTGTCGGTATCAGTGGATAGACAAATATAAACAATCTCCGGAATATCATAATCGTAGTAAGGAAAGTAGGTTATCCCATCTCTTACTTCAACATTTTCTCGCCCTACCCATATTGGAATAGTAGCCTCATACGATACTAAGTCTACTACAAGAAGCGCTTCGTCAGATATGCTATCCCTTGCGTCGTCTATTGTGTCCCATCTATACGAATACTCACATATCAAGGCTAGTCTCGCACTAAGAGCAACGATTACAAGCACTCCTGCACATAGTACAAACTTTGTCCATTTTCGCTTATCAAAAACAACTCCGGCTAGGAGCGCAACTGAAAACATAAAAGGGGCAAGCTCAACTAGATTATCAAATCTTGTAACCGTCTTCGTCTCCGAGAAAGTAAAGAGCAAAATTCCACACATAAAGAACACAACTGGAATTAGGCTGTTCTTGTGATCTGAAACTTCACTATTCTTGAAAATAAGAAAAAACGCTATAAGTGGAATAATCACAAACCCACACGCTATTGAGCATGAGATTAAGTCAGTATTCTGAATAGAAACAAAGTTATTTAGAATGTCGAATGAAATGAAGCTTTTTACAAGAACTATAATAAATGCCGATGCCGATACAATCCGGGATAAAGAAAAGATGCTCTTCTTCGTAACTAATTCACTTACATTCTGAAATAACGGTTTTATTAATAACAATATGCTCACAAGTAAACAAAGAACTGGAATAACTAATACTCCCAGTTGGCGAAATAAGGCCTCATTAGACAAGTTTATTTCCCACCAAGTGCTAACCAAATATACAGGATTCTCGCTACTATAAAAAAACATGCACAGACCTGTTAGAAGAGATGCAAATACGCTGGCAATATTCACTCTGCAGTTCGCATGATGAATAGCAATATATAGAATTACAAACACAAACAAAGGTAAAAATAAAACAGCCTTAAGCGTCTGAAGAATTGCAAGAGAGTATGCGATTGACATAAGTATTGTCTTACCGAATATCCCCGTTTTTCGATCACCAGTTCCTTCCGCATCCACATCCATACTGCAAATAGCGAGATATGCGATGAGAACGACAAATAAAATACAGAAAACTGCCGGATTAGGATTCTTGACCGTCCAAAGAATGATTGGATTCAACGAGAAACACGCTATAGCTATTCTGCTCCCCCATTTGCTAAGTCCTAACCGCTCGCACATTCCAAGTACAAGAAGTCCAGCAACAACTAGACTCACCTGTCCAATTATTAACATTCCAGAAAGGCCAAAAACTGTGGCGCTCAAGGCGTACTCAGCACTAACTATAGGAGATCCGCTTGAAACCACAGCGTTACTGCCCTCGTACTCGTTCTCGCCAAATATCAGCTCGCTATTAAGCGGAGAAAAACAAGTAGATTGTGCAACGTCCCCTCGCATATTAGTTATAGGAGCGCCAGTATTACCATTTAGGAAGCTTATTGCTCCAACCTGATAGCTTCCATTCTCAGAAAGGCCCCCAACATATTGAGTTGAAATTATCGTGCAACAAAGTCCCAGAGCAATTATCACTAGTGCGACAATATCCATCTTGAAGCTAAGCTTTCTATTTTTAATATCTCTAATGATTCTTTTTATCGAAAATAGCTTACTTATCTTCCCTAGAACAACCGCCCTAAAGATTACAAATATCAAACAAAAAACAACCGAAATCACTGACGCTAGTAAAACATCAAAGAAATTAAAGACTAGAAGGATAGCACTCACTATGCCATAAATGCACAGATAGTAAGCAATGCTTTTCGCAAAACACAAGTAAAACTTCTCTTCGTTAAGTGTGGTCTCGAATATGAGAAGCATCGCTCCCACAACAAAGGCCAAAATCGTCAATAATGATTCCATCAAAACTTAACCTCAAAACTACTGTAATAAATCTCCACCATTCTTGAGCCTCGTCCAAGCAAAAGGCAAGAGCTCACTAATATCCGTCTTAAAAATCTTATTATCCTGCCCAGCAAGAATCACTTTAATATCTGGACAATACTCCATCATCATTTGTCTGCAATTTCCGCAAGGCGCGAAAAGCCCAGCTGGCCCTTCAGGATGAACGGCTACTATCGTATCAAATTCATGACATCCTTCGCTAATCGCCTTACCAATAGTAATAAATTCCGCGCAAGATCCATGAATACAATCACAATTTACGCCTTCGAAGGTTCTACCATCTTTAGTTCTAACACATGAGCCAACAGTATGATAGTAATTCCCTTCAACTTTGGCCTTGTCTAAAGTTGCATACGCTTTCTTTATTAGCTCCATATCTTCATTAGTTACTTCGTAAGTTCTCATAGCGCGTCTCCCCTTTCCAAACTAACAACATAGCCAGCTTCTTCTACTTCTCTAATAATATTATCAATTATCTCAGCGGCCTCAATTCCGGTCGAAACCTTGCCATCGTACAATTCATACTTCGATCGTAGTTGCACTGGAGAAAGATTTGGCATTATTACATTTGCTCCTGCTTTAAGTCCTTTATATCTTCCCGCCTTTGACAGAGTAACAAGACTAGTTGTTGCAGGTATTAGCGCCTTTGGGAAAAGCAATCTTAATATACTGATTAACCTTACTGTCTTATCAACTGAACCTGCCTTCTCTTTGCCAAAAGGGGTCTCATGATGTGGTACAAAGGGTCCAATTCCAATCATCTCCGGCTTAATTTCCAGCATTAGTTTTATATCTTCAACCANNTGGTATGGTGGACAAACCATGAAGCCCATCCCCGTTTGGAAACCTAATTCCTTCAGATCACGAATACATCTAAGCCTATCGTCAAAACTCATGCTACTAGGGTGAAGCTTCGAATAAAGCTCTTTACTCGCACATTCTTCCCTAAGCAAGTATCTATCAGCTCCTGCCCTCTTCAATTTAGCGTAGCTCTCGCGGCTTCTTTGACCAAGAGGCAGAGTAATAGCGGCATCTTGATACTTTGCCTTAATCTCCATAATGAGCTTAACTAATATCTCATCCGAGTAAAGGAAATTCTCCCCGCCTTGAAGCACAAAAGTCCTAAGTCCGAGATTATATCCGACTTCGCAGCATTCCATAATTTGCTCTGGCTTCAGGCTATACCTGGAAACATTAGAATTCGAGGCACGAATCCCGCAATAGTAGCAATCGTTTTGGCACACATTCGAGACTTCAATTAATCCTCGTAAGTAAACCTTCTTACCATAATTGGCTTGCCTAATCTGGTCAGCCTTGGCCGCAAGCTCTAGCTCTAGTTGTGGATCGTCCATGTCGATAATTCGCAAGAGATCTTCATCACTTGGCATTCTATTTTCGAAAAGACTCTTCAAAGCCTTATGCAAATCCATATTAATCCGTCTTTCTTCATTTTATACACTTATTATACTGATAACTGTTCCAAAAAACAGTTAGTACAACAAGCAATAATTACTTTGAAGAAATCCATCTTCTATATTTCAGGGACAATGTAGTTTCTTTTAATAAGTTCTTTCTCGATACGATCAAGAACGGCCTCGCTGTCAGCCCGAACGGTATGATAATGATATCCTCCCGTTATATGCATAAGCTCGGAAGACTGTCCCGTTCTGACTCCCTCCAAAAACTGCTTGATTTGGAGTTGAGAAAAGATGTTGAGAGTAGCTTCAATTTTGCCGTACACCTTATGCCATACGAAAACGTCAACTACAGTGCCACCGAGATCAACGATACAAGATAATTCGTCCTCGGTTTCTTCCGTCGTATGACGGAGCTTAAACACTCTCTCAGAGAGTGGAGATTTCTGCATAACGTAACCTTGGCTCGTAGAAAGTATTTCGTATCCCGTTCCTTTAAGCACAGTAATATCCTGCACAATTATCTGACGGGAAATACCAAATTGCTTCGCAAGCTCTCCGCCCGAAATCGGTTCTTTGGTACTCAAGAGGAGATTAACAATCGCTTTTCTTCTTTCGGCTACCTTCATTGATTTCTCCTTATATTGAGTGTATTGCGTGCAAATTCTTCAAAGAAAGATCCAGAATCGGCGAAGAGTGAGTAAGAGCGCCGCTTGAAATATAATCTACTCCTATATCCACAAGCTTCGTTACGTTTTCTCTCGTAACATTACCGCTACATTCCGTTTCTGCCTTGCCCGCACAAAGACTAACTGCCTTCTTCATATCTTCCACGCTCATGTTGTCCAGCATAACAATATCCGCACCGGCCTCAAGTGCTTCCATAAGCATATCGAGGTTCTCTACTTCAATCTCTATCTTACGTACAAAAGGAGCGTATTCCTTTGCCATTCTAACCGCTTCCTTAACACCGCCTGCTGCTCCAATATGGTTATCCTTCAAGAGAATACCGTCGCTGAGATTGTATCTGTGGTTATATCCGCCGCCAACCTTAACAGAATACTTCTCGAAAATTCGCATGTTTGGCGTTGTCTTTCTCGTGTCTAGAAGCTTTGTTTTTGTTCCCTTAAGCAAATCAGCAATCTCTCTAGTATAGGTTGCGATTCCGCTCATTCTCTGCAAAAAGTTGAGCGCTGTTCTTTCACCCGAAAGAAGCACACGAATATCTCCACGAACAAGACCGATTTTATCGCCATTTTTGACACTATCTCCATCCTTACAGTAGAAAACTACTTCGGTATTATCGTCAAGAATCTCGAAAACTCTCTTGAATACGTCAAGACCAGCTATTACACCATCCTGTTTGCAGATGATGTCCACCTCACCAGCCTGATAGACAGGCATTACGGAATTCGTGGTTATATCCTCACTTGTAATATCTTCTCTGAGAGCCATCAAAATCAACTCATCAGCGTTCATTCTCATCGTTATATTATTCATGGCTATTTCTCTCTTTCTCAATCGCCTCAATAATGGCATTCTTGTCTTCTTCCTTATAATTCTTGTATTGAGCTTCGTCAATGATTATATCCTTTTCGCTCGTAATTTTGGAGTAATCCTCGATGATTCGGTTAGCGGCGCGCTTCGCAAACACAAGACTTTCGAGAAGGGAATTACTTGCCAATCGATTTTTTCCGTGAACACCGTTACAAGCAGTTTCTCCAGCCGCGTACAAACGCGACATTGAGGTCTTGCTGTATCTATCTACGTCGATGCCACCCATAAAGTAATGCTGTGAAGGAACGACAGGGATAGGCTCTTTTGTAATGTCATAGCCCTCGTCAAGACAACGCTGATATATGTTTGGAAAATGTGTCTTAATCTCTTCTTCTGGAATAGGTGCAAGAGATAGCCAAACGTGCTTGCTTCCTTCTTTCGCCATCTCTGAATGGATTGCTTTGACGACGTCGTCACGAGGCAAAAGCTCATTGACAAAGCGTTGTCCTTTTGCGTTTAACAGAATAGCACCCTCGCCTCTGACCGATTCAGAAATCAGGAACTCTCTTCCTTCCTTCTCTGTGTAAAGCGTGGTGGGATGAATTTGAATATAGTCGATATGCTGAAGTTTGATATCGTATTTCAGAGCAAGAGCAATTGCATCTCCCGTCAGGTGCTTATAATTTGTAGAGTGTTCAAAGATTCCACCGATGCCACCCGTGGCAATAACAGTGTAATCAGCTTGAATTGCCGAGAAAACTTCATTCTCATCATGCCCGATAATTCCGTGACATTCGTTATCCTCAACAATCAAATCCACCATAGTGTAATTCTCAATTATAGTGATGTTTTCTCTATTTCTTGCCGTCTCAAGAAGACGAGAGGTGATTTCCTTGCCTGTTTCATCCTCGTGAAAAAGGATACGCGGCTTGGAATGTGCACCTTCTCTCGTGTAAATAAACTCTTCACCGTTTATCTCAAAATTGACACCGTAGGATACCAGGTCGCCAATAATCTCTTGCGAGGCTTGGATCATAATGTGGACAGAATCAGGATTATTCTCATAGTGACCTGCCTTCATTGTATCCTCATAGAAGGAATCATAATCCTGCTTATCCCGCAGCAC
>MTKZ01031226.1_pt1 | contig 21716 bp, 14 predicted proteins | sample 1042781 | NCBI WGS metagenome assembly MTKZ01 (sample SAMN06212207, study PRJNA360539) | anaerobic digester metagenome | biome: Wastewater treatment plant; material: sludge; isolation source: anaerobic digester fed with sludge from wastewater treatment plant | place: Denmark: WWTP Viborg ... | reverse complement strand
GCCGGGACGAAGACCTCGTTGTTTTTGAACTTGATGCCAATGACGTTCATGCCGGCAAGCAGCCCCTCCTCAAGGATCTGCTTGACCGGCAGCCCGTTGTCCAGCGCTTTCTGCACCAGTTCTTTGACGGCTTTTGCCTTTCCTTCCTGCAGTCTGGCGGAGATTTCGTTCAGCAGTGCGTTCATCCTTTATCCTCCGTATCTGAGTTGAGGTCATTGTATCATGGATTGACCGCCGCGCAACGGGCATGTTCCCAGAAAAACCGTCCTTCCGCCCGGCATATGGACGCGTTTCCCTCAGGCGGCCGCCGCAGCGCTTTATCCTTCTCGCGGATCGGCAGATCCCATTGCTGAGCGGGGCGGACGGCTGACCTTGCGGATTGATTTGTTTTTATGTAGAATAGAGGCAATTTCCAATGACCATCCCTTCACCTGCAGACGCTTTGGGTCATCTGACGCATTCCCGGTCCTTTCTGCCCCGGACATGATCAGGGTCTTCTCCTTCAAACAGCCAGGCCAGTCATTTTGGTATGAGCGATAAGTGAAACGGCAATCCGGCAGCCAGGCGGGCTGCGCACGGTCAGCAGAGTATATGGAAGGGAACCTGAAGCTGTGATGATGAATAATGGCTTTCCACGGGGCAGGGCAGTTCAGTCTTCTATATTGCTATTGCTGTTGCTTTGTCTTTTCCTCGCGTTGCTGATCCTCTCCGCTGCCGGGGACGGCGGGATCTCCTGGAGCGAGACGGAGCTGGCTTTCATGAAAGCCCATCCCGTCATCCGCCTGGGCGTTGACCCCGCATTCACCCCTTATGAGTTCATCGATAAGGACGGCGAGCACCGCGGGATCGCGGCGGAATATCTTTCCATCATCAGGGAGAGGACCGGGCTGCGATTTGAGGTGCAGAAAGGCCTGACGTGGCCTGAAGCATATGACAAGGCGCTGGCCGGGGAGCTGGACGCGATGCCCGCGATCTCCTGGACAGCGGCGCGGGCGGAGCGTTTCCTGTTTTCAAAACCGTACTATTTCTCAAAGCGCGTCATCGTCACCAGGGATTCGGAAACCGGCATTTCCGGACTCAGGGACCTTAACGGACTCACGGTGGCTGTGCAGAAGAACAGCTCACATCACAGCTTTCTTCTTGATTATCCCGGGATCAACCTAAGCCTGTATGATACCGCCGAAGCGGCTCTTACAGCGGTGGCAGGCGGATCAGAAAGGGTGTATGTCGGGAACCTTGCGACCACGAACTATCTGATCGTGACAAACGCCCTGACAAACCTGAGGTTCATCGCGTTTGACAACAACAACCAGCAAGCCCTGTACTTTGCCGCCAGAAAGGACTGGCCCGAACTGATCAGCATCGTCGATAAAGCGCTTGAGAGCATCACGGATAAAGAGCGGTTTGCCATCAACAGCAAGTGGATCGATCTTGAATCCGACGTGGATATGGGCTCGATCCTGCGGATTGCCGCGATCGCGGGCGGTCTCGCGGCGCTCATCCTGGCTGTTTCTGTTTTCTGGAACGTCCGGCTGAGGAAAGAGGTCAAGGAGCGGGAAAAGGTTCAGGCCAGCCTTGAAATCGCCAAGAAGGCTGCTGATGAGGCGAACGAATTCAAGTCGAACTTTCTGGCCAGGATGTCCCATGAGATCCGCACGCCGCTCAACGCCATCACGGGAATGGCTCATCTGCTGAAGAAAACAGAGGTTTCACAGACGCAGGGCATGTACATCAGCCGCATCAACCAGGCGGCCGGCAACATGCTTGGCATCGTCAACGACATCCTTGATTTTTCCAAAATCGAAGCGGGCAAAGTGGATTTGGAGATCACCTCCTTCAACATCGACCAGGTGATCCAGGAGGTCGTGAACATCATCTCCTATAAGGTCGAGGAACACGGCATCGCGTTCAGCCTGACAAAAGACCCCGGGTTGCCGGGCTGGTTCTTCGGCGATCCGAAACGGATCGAGCAGATCCTCCTCAATGTCCTCAACAACGCGGTAAAGTTCACCAGGGAAGGGGAGGTATCCCTTGTGATCGGGCTGGACGGATGGCAGGACGATCAGTGCAGACTTGTTTTCACGGTGAAGGACACCGGGATCGGCATGACGCAAGATCAGGTGAGCAAACTCTTTACGCCCTTTATTCAGGGTGACAGCAGCATCAGCCGCCGTTTCGGGGGGTCCGGACTGGGCCTGTCGATCGTCAAGAACCTGCTTGAGATCATGGGCGGGAGCATCGAGGTTTCCAGCGCCCCTGACAAGGGATCGACCTTTGTCATGCGCCTTTCCCTGATCGCCGATCTGGAAAAGGAGAAGAAGAACGCGGACATCGTGTCGGCCAGCCACCTCAGCAATATCAAAACGCTGGTTCTGGAGAAGACCGTCACGGACGTCAGCCTGACCGAGAGCTATCTGAACGCTTTCGGCATCCCCTGTGATTTGACCGATTCACAGTCCGCCGCGATGGACATGATGGAAACAGCCATGGACAGATCGGGGAAGGCCTATGATCTGCTGCTGCTGGATTACAGCACGCCGTCTGAGGGCGGTTTTCAGATTGCGGCATCCGTCAGGGAAAATGGAAAGATCGCTGCCAAACCAAAGATCATCATGATCCTGCCGATGATGAGGGACGACCTGTTTGAAAAACTGAAGGAGCACGGCATCGACGGCGGCATTGAAAAACCGTTCATCCCCTCCATGCTGCTCAATGGCATCATTGACCTGTTCAAGGAAAGGTCGATGCCGGAGGAGAAATCCGATCCGGACAGCGGTTCCGCCGCGGATGATCAGGGTCAGACCAATCTGGTGCTGCTGGCGGAGGACAACAGGACCAACCAGATGATTGCAAAGACCCTTCTTCAGCAGGCCGGAATCACTTCACTGATCGCCAATGACGGAAGGGAAGCGCTGGACCTGTTTGAAAAAGAAGGTCAAAGGATCGATCTGATCCTGATGGATCTGCACATGCCGGAGATGAACGGCTATGAGGCGGCTGCGGAGATCAGGAAGATATCAGAGGACGTCCCGATCATCGCTTTGACTGCCGACGTGATTCTGGGGGTTCGGGAAAAATGCCGGCAGAGCGGGATCCATCATTTTATCAGCAAGCCCTTTGACCCTGACTTTTTTATCAAAACGGTCAAGGAGATCCTTATGAAGCAGGGGCACAGGGAAAGGGCGACATCCGGGATCCTGGGCGTTTCTGCCGGGCTGAAGAATCTCGGAGATGACGCGGAAACATACCGCAAGGTCCTTTTATTGTATCATCAGGAGAATCAGCAGACGGCGGACAGTCTCTCCCGGGCTGTGACGGAGAAGAGATATGCGGATGCTGAACAGATCGCGCATAAGGTGAAAAGCAGCTCCGGCAGCATCGGAGCTGACGCCGTATACCAAGTCTGCGTCAAGCTGCAGGCTGCTTTGCATTCCGGCGGAGAAGATGAGATACTCTCGCTGGAAAAACAATTCACCGGCCTGCTCAGGAGGCTGCTTGATGAGATCCTGGCGTATACGGGAGATACTACGATCGGTACGGACTGACCGATCCAGGAGGAGGAATGATGTTCCCGAAGATTCTGGTCGTTGATGATTCCGCCACGGATCGCCTGATCATCAGCAAGATGCTCAGCGGCCATGACTTGCTCCTGGCGGAAGACGGTCTTGATGCCCTGAGGCTGATGGCGGAACACCCGGACATCGACATTGTCATCCTTGACCTGAATATGCCGAAGATGGACGGTTTCCAGCTGATCAGCGAGATGAAGTCCGGCAGATTGGGAATCATGCCACGCATCATCATCCTGACGAACCATGATGAGCTGGATAATGAAAAAAGAGGCCTGCAGCTTGGGGCGGTCGACTTTATCAGGAAACCTCTTCATTTTGATTCGCTCAACGCCAGGATCAACGTTCACATCGAACTGCTCAGGATCCAGCAAGCGCTTGAAAAAGAATTGTATGAACAGGGACTGACCTTTGACCTCATCTTCAATCAGGCGCCGATGGGCATCGCCATCAACTTCAACCAAAATGCTGCGCCCGGAATGTCCGGACGTGCACTGAAGGTCAACCCGATGTATGAACAGATCACCGGCAGGACGGAGGAAGAGCTTTACAGGATCGGCTGGGAGGGGATCACGCATCCGGATGACCTGGAAGAGGAGCTGAGGTACTTTGAACGCCTGAATGCCGGGATGATCGACGCCTATTCCATGGAAAAGCGGTACATCAAGCCGGACGGCTCCGTCGTTTGGGTTTTCCTTGTGGTCTCGCTTCTGAAATTATCCGACGGACAGCGGAACAACTATATCTGTCTTGTGCAGGACATTACGGGCCGGAAAAAAATCGAAGCGGAGCTCATCGAGAGCGAGCGGGCGAAATCCGTCCTGCTCTCCAATCTTCCCGGGATGGCCTACAGGTGCATGTATGATGATGAATGGACGATGGTATTCGTCTCAAAACGTTGCCAGGAGCTGACCGGATACCCGCCGGAAAGCCTGATCGGCAACAATGTGCTGTCCTTCAACGACGTCATCGCGCCGGAATACCGGGAAATACTCAGGGATGAATGGAAAGAGTTCCTGTCAAAGCATCAGTCCATGAAGGCGGAATATGAAATCATCACTGCCGCCGGGGAACGGAAATGGGTTCTGGAAATGGGGGAGGGAATCTTTGACGGGCAAGGCAAGGTCGAAGCGCTGGAAGGGATCATCATTGACATCACTGACAGGAAGATGAGCGAGAACGCGCTTAAATACAGCAACGAGCATGACAGCTGGACAGGGCTCCTCAACCGGAGAAGCCTCGAAAGCTTCCTTGATAGCAAAATGAACCGGGATGATGGCGGGAAGATGGCTTTGATCGTCATCAACCTGAGCGGATTTCAGTCATTGACCACGGCCTTTGGTTTTCATTACGTTCAGGACCTGATCAGGAAGGTCTCAGCCACGCTCAGCCTGCAGACTTCTCATCAGAGGCTGCTGTTCCGCACCTACGAAAACCGCTTTGTTCTTTATCTGGAAGACTATCAGGACATGGAAAGGCTGATGGAGATCTGCGAAGGCCTTGCCGGCACGCTGCAGCAGCTGCTGTCGAGTGAAAGGGTCGGCGGCGGGATCGGGGTTGTGGTCATAGAACAAGGCAGGCAGGAATCCGTAGACAGACTCCTGCAGCGGCTGTTGATCGCTTCGGAAAGAGCGATCAGGCTCCAAAACCGGGATTTCTGCGTCTGCATTTATGACGCGGAGATCGAAAAGCAAGTGCTGCGCGAAGAGGAGATCCTGCGCGAGCTCACAAACAGCATAGAGGATGTGAAGGACGGGGGACTGTTTTTGCAGTACCAGCCGATCATGGAGTTGAAAAACGGCCGGATCTGCGGATTTGAAGCGCTGGCCAGAATGCGTTCCGCCGTGTATGGCTTGATTCCGCCGCTGGAGTTCATCCCTTATGCTGAAAAGAACAGGCTGATCAAACCAATCGGCTGGAAAATCATGCGCANNNCAGCCATTCAGCTGCTGGACGGGGACTTTAGCAGGTATTTGTTTGACTTGATCAATGAGTTTTCGGTTCTCCCCGGCAACATCACCCTGGAGGTCACGGAATCCGTCTTCGCATCAAACTATGGGGCGATCAATCGGATCCTCGGAACGATAAGGGACAATGGCATCCATATTGCCATTGATGATTTTGGGACAGGCTACTCCTCGCTGGAGCGGGAAAGCGAGATGAACGTCAACAACCTGAAAATCGACAAGTCCTTCATCAGCAGGATCAAGTCCGCGGCATCTGAGAATGTCATTGTCAGCGATATCGTCTCCATCTCCCATAAGATGGGCCATTACGTCACGGCGGAAGGTGTGGAGCAGGAACTGCAGATCCAGTATCTGAGCAGCTGCGGGTGTGACAGGATCCAGGGATACCTGATCAGCAGGCCCCTTGATGAGGAGCAGGCGATCGGGTTTCTGAAGAAACAGAAATAATTAAGTTTCTGAGACAGGCGGACCTCCTATCATCTCAGGCTCCGGGAACAGCGGACGATGCGGATGTCACCCGTCCTTTCATTTCAGCACTTCTGCCAGGCTGACGAAGCGGTATGCCTTATCCGCCGGAAGCGTCTCCATCTGACTCAAGTAGATGTCCAGCGCTTCGGCTGTATGGATGCTGTTGTCGGACATGTGCATGACCATCACGGCGCCGCTTCTGGTGCTGCGTTTCAGTTCGTTTGCAAGTTTCACCGGGTCTGTGGCCTCATAGTCATTGGTGGTGTGGCTTCCGGAGACCGAGTGGGTAAAACCAAGCTCGAACACGGCGGTCAGGCCTCTTTTGCTGACTGCCAGCGTCGGGGGGCGGAACAACCTCGTCAGCGCCGGGCGACCGTCGATTTTGATGTCGCCGACGAGCGACTGCAGGATCTCATAGCTGGTCACCAGGTCCCGCTTCAGATCCTCCGCCTGTTTCTCGGTCAGGTCCGTGAACTTTCTTTCAGTGTCTGTGCTGTTGGACAGAGGAAAATGTGAGTGGGTGTGGCTTGCGATGCTGTGCCCTTCCAGCGCGATGGCCCGCAGCAGGTTTGGATTGTAGTGAACGTTGTTTGTCCTGACGAAGAACGTCGCTTTTGCACCATGCTTCCTGAGCACGTCAAGGATCCCGGTCACCGTCGCGTCCGTGCCCCAGTCGTCAAACGTCAGGAACACCATGTTCCCGTTGTTTGCGACCAATCCCTTTTTATCGATCCTGTTGATCTCCTGCTGGGTGAAACCGGGCAGCACCGAAGAAACATTGACCCAGAATATTCCGAAATAACGGGTTTGGATGGCTGTCATCGGATCGACGATGAGCTGGCCGGGATGGATGGCGTCCCTGATCTCAGGCAGGATGCTTTCCTTTTTCAAGGGATAGGTGTAAAGGGCGCCCTGGTTGCTGAGGATCTCCATGACTGGCTTGAGCGCATAAATGTTTCTTTCCTGAGCGACCAGCCTGACCAGCCCGCCCAGAACTTCACTGCTGTAATGGTACTGACCCATCCTGAAGTGAACGATCTCTCCCCGCTGAAGCGCGCCGCTTTTCCGGGGAAACCGCTTTTCCAGCACGGCGGCCGGATCTGTTTCCCGCTCGTCCTCAGGGTGCACCGCATCGGAGAGGGCGGTCAGCAGGGTGAAACCGCCGGCGCCGCAGGCCTGACGGAGGGCGTCGGTGACACCGCCGATGGCGGGGCGCACGGGCAGCGGTCCGGCATAGGCGTACATGCTGTACAGCGCTTCCTTGATCTGCAGGATCTCCAGCAGCGCCGCTTCTGCGCCCTCCTTTTCCGTTGAAAGCACAGCGATGCCCAGCGCATGCCCGTTTTGGAGGATGTCCTTTACTCCGGATGCATTCTGCGCCAGATCACGGGACGAGACAAAAAAGGTCGCTTTTGCGTTCACTGACGCCAGCGCGGCCAGCACCCCGCTCAGTTCCTTCTGATCATCAAATCCGGAAAAAGTCAGGGCGGCGGCGCGCTCCGTGGTATAGACCCGCGCTGTCTCCTGCGCGGGATAGTAGGGCGAGGCGAGCAGGGACTTCGCTTTTTGGGCATGATCGGTTTGAACAAGCGCGGCGCACAGCTGCCGAAGATAAGCCATGTTCTTTTGCGTCACGCCGTTGAGCTGCAGGCACAGAATGGCTCCCCTGGGCAGTTCATGCAGGACTGTTTCCGGATCCGGCAGTGCGGCGCCTGAGGAAAGCTGCAAGGTCTCTGTGGGAACCAAAACCGATTCCAACAGGGATGCGTAGGCAGCGGCCAGCAGCTCCTCATTCGGCGGCTCAAGGGTCAGCAGGCTGGTGGGCTTCAGCCCGATCATCATATGGAGGGCAACGCTCGTCTTGACAAGGTCGGTAATTGTCCGTTTTACCATTGATACCCCTGTGTCGGCGTTGTTTTCAGTATATGTGATCCCGACCATCTGGCCGCTTTCGGCAATGCGCTGAAGGGACACGCTGCTGGCAGGCAATTCGGAACCGGAGACATAGAACACGGCCTTGATCCCATATTCATTCAGTACCGACAGGATGCTGGCGGTGGTATCGGCGTTCCCGGTCCCGCAGAATACCATCTCGACCTTCATCCCGCCGCTCTTTTCGAAACTGGTTTGAAGGGCAGACCGTGCCTGCTTCCCGCTTTTCTCATATCGGCGCAGGGCATCATCGATCCCCTGGGCAACAGGCGAAACGGTTACGGAAACAGCAGCAGGCTCAACCTCATTGGCGCCGCGCAGGCTCGAAGCGCCCGCCAATACGCCGGCGATCAGCAGCAGCAGGATGACTGTCGTAATATACTGTTTCTTTTCGGGCATCAGCGCCACCACATGTCTGCCGTCATTTTCCTCCTGCAGGGTCACCGCCCCGGATCCTATAGCATAGTTGATTCCGCAGTTCCTGCATCAAGGAAAAGCAGGCAGCCTGCCTGCTCTATCCTGACCTAGGCAACAATGTATGCGGGCAGAACCGGAGGAATGTGTTCCGGAGGATCCTGAAGCTGGATCTGTCAGTTCAGCACTTCACCCAAACTGATGAAACGGAATGATTTATCAGGCGTCCTCTTTCCCATTTCGTTCAGATACAGTTCAAGCGCGCTGACTGTATGAACGCTTGCATCTGAGATGTGCATGATCAAAACAGCGCCATTGACCGTATTTGCTTTCAAGGAAGCGGCCAGTTTATTGGGATCAGTCGTTTTATAGTCCTGACTCGTGAAATATCCGGAAACGGAGTAGGTATAGCCGCTGTCCAGCACTGCGGCCAAACCGCTTTTGCTCACCGCCAACGTCGGCGGACGGAACAGCCGCGTCAGCGCCGGCCGCCCGTTGACGCTGATGTCACCGATGATGGACTGCAGATCCTGATAGCTGTCCACCAGGTCCTGCTTTAATTCTGCCACTTGCGTGGCGCTGAGCTCTGTGAACTTTTTCCCGTTGCCGGTGTCATTGGCCAGGGGATAGTGGGTGCGGGTATGGCTGCCGATGCTGTGCCCTTCCAGAGCGATCGCCCGCAGCAGGTTGGGATTGTAGATGACGTTTTCCGTTCTGACGAAAAAGGTTGCTTTAACGTTATAATTTCTGAGCAGATCCAACAGCGCCGTGACGGTTTTATCCGTTCCCCAGTCATCAAACGTCAGATATACGGCGTTCTGGGCGCCGGTGATCAAACCTCTCTTGTCCAGCTTTTTGATCTCATTGGATGTAAAGCCGGGTAAAAAGCTGACAGAGTTGATCCAGCTGATGCCGATGTAGCGCGACTGGATGGCGGTCAAGGGATCGCCTGTGAGCTGTCCGGGATGGATGGCGTCCCTGACCTCCGGAAGGATGCTCTCACTCCTTAAAGGATACGTATAGGTATACTGCTGGTTTTGGAGGATATCCATGACCGGTTTGATCGGATAGATGTTTTTCTCAGTCGCAATCAGCCGCACCAGATCGCCCAGCAAGCGGTTGCTGTATTGATACTGATTCATTTCAAAATGGACGATATGCCCGCGCTGCAGGGGCCCGTTCACCTCCGGGAAGCGTTTTGCCAATACTGCCGAGGGATCGGTTTCCCGTAGGTCTTCCGGTTTTACCACATTGGTGATGGCCGAGATCAGGGTGAACCCCCCTGCGCCGCAGGCTTGGCGGAGAGCTGCTGAAAAGCCTCCGTAGACAGGGCGTATCGGCAAGGGTCTGCTGTAGGCATACTCGCTGCTGAGGGTCTCTTTGATCTGCAGTAATTCCACCAGGATCGCTTCCGCGCTTGCGTTTCCCACAGGCTGTGAAGCGATGCCAAGCGCATGCCCCCTGCTGATGACTGCCCTCACCCGGGAAGAGTTCTGCACCAGATCTTTCGCTGACACGAAAAACGTCGCTTTCGCATCAAGGGAGTCAAGAACGTCAAGCACTCCGTTCAATTCTTCCTCGTTGTCAAGATTGGAGAAGGTGAAGGCGGCTGCGCGTTCCGTGGTATAGACGCGCATTTGCTCCTGCGCCGGCGCGTATGAGGAGGCGAGCAGGGATTTGACGTTTACGGAAAAATCGGTCTGCGCTAAAGCTGCGCTCAGCTGCCTGACATAGTCCAGTCCGCTCCTTGTCAAGCCGTTGAGCTGTATGCAAAGGATGGACCCCCTGGGCAAATCGTTCAGGAGTATGCCCGGGTTCTGTTGGGAAGCTGCAGAGGACAGTGTCACCGTCTTCGCGGGGATCATGACGGTATACAGATAGGAGGCATATGCGGCGGCGAGGAGGCTATTGTCCGGCGCTTCAAGCGTCAGCACCGCGGAGGGCTGCAGCCCAGTCAGCAGCTGGATGGAGCCTGACAGCCTGACAAAATCGGAAACGGCGCGCTTCGCCGCGGTCTTGCCGGCGACATTGGCAGTCCCGGAGTAGGCGATGCCGACCGGATACCTGCTTTCTGCGATAAGCTGCAAGCTCTGGGGATATTTGGCAACGTCCGCCTCGGTGATGAAGAAAGTGGAGCTGATCCCGCTTTCATCCAGCGCGGAAATGATTTCCCTGATCATCGACTCTTCATAAAGGCCCCAGAACACCAACTCTGCTTTGCGGCCCACGCTTTTTTCGATGCTGGTCAGAAGGGAGGCTCTGTCCTGCTCACCGGCATTGTCAAATCGGCTCAGCGCTTCTTCCAGTCCCTGGCTGACAGGAGCCAGCGTCGTCCCGGCAGATGCGGGTTCCGGAGTTTTATCCTGTGTCCTGAAATAATACACCACTCCAAGGCAGCAAAGGATAAGGACGATCAATATGACCGCAGTTCTAAACTGACTTCTTCCAGGCATGAATACCACCTCTTGTTACAGTTGCGCCGACCATAGCGTGTCTGTCAAGTCGTCCAGGTCATTTCCGCCCAGGCGGAACAGGTCAAAGGAATCATACCCATATTCAAGGCAGATATCCCGCCATATAGCAAGTGTTTGTCCGTCTGCGTACCACACCTCATGGCCGACGCCGTCTTCACTGTACGCGGCCTTCATCGCGCCGCTGAGTGGGTCCCGCTGCGGCTCCACGCCGGCCTGATCCAACTGCCGGATGGCCTGCTGCTGGGTCAGGGCTGTTGTTTTTCCGTCCGCCCAGTCAAATCCGCCCGTTGAAAACGCCATGCGGACGCGGCCGGGGACGTTCAGATACAGTTTGCAGACCTGCTCCAGAAACTTATAATCCGCCTTGGGTCCCGGTCCGCTGTGGTTGCCGAACAGGTTGTAGCACATCACGGAGTACTCCGGCCCCTCTGGAAACGTCGCGTATTTCGGCGCGTCCGATTCCAATGCTACCCGCAGTTTGATCCCTTCCCTCTGGCAGATGGACCAAACTTTGCTGATCATTTCCACGTATGAGGACCAGAGGTCCGGATCCCCCCTGAAGTTTTCATAATCCAGTTCCAGACCGTCCGGACTGTACTTGTCGATCAGGGAGATCAGCTGCTCTATATGCCTGCTCTGCGATTCATGTGACATGAACAGCCTTTTCATCAGGGCGGCGGACTTGAGTTCATATTTCCCGTATTCCACTTCAACATCGTTGACGATGGAGATATAGATCTCGGCATCAGAAAAGGCCGGATCGTCCAGTCCGGAGAGGATCTCATGCGTCTCCGGGTGAACGAAGACCTGGTCCCTGCTGTTGAAATGGCAGGCAAACGCTACAAAGGTATCCACCCTTCCCGACACCTGCCTGGCCTCATCCATCGCGGCGCCGATCTCCCAATACGGAAGCCACGCGCCGTATGAAAGCCCGCCCGCCTGACCGGCGGACGGGAACAGCAGTCCGAACAGCAGGATCAGCGCAAGCCAGATGCCCCTTTTCAACACATTCAGCCTCCTGATCAGAAATTATCGATGAAGAAGTCGACGACGTTCTGGAACCACCTCTGGATGGTGCGGTTGATCGTCTGCTGCTGCGCGCGCGCATAGGTGTACAGGAGCACGTTCGGGTTCTCTGCGTCCCGGATCTCGGGATTGACAAAGACCGCGTCATACACGTCATCATAAATGAATCTCTGGCTGATTTGCTCCTGAGTCATGAATACCCCGGACCCAAGGGCAAGGGAGCCCATTGGATTGGTGGAAACGAGCAGCTGTTCCACCATGACGCGGTCATCCACCCAGATGCTGAGGCGTGAACCCACCAGCCGGATACGGATCTTCCGGTTCCCCCGGTCGGACAGGTCCACGGTCGGGTAATAGGGGGCGCCGCCCATGGCCAGGGTCTTTGGCTGGATGGTCCGCAGCCTGGCGAGCTCTACCTTCGCCTCATCTGCCCTGATCGGATCCGTCTCAAATTGGATCAGCGCTTCCTGCAGCGCGACCAGGCCGTTGTATTCATCCTCCTGGAGCGAAACGAACGGCCCGCCGTCAAATTCGAACAGGTTTTTGCGGAAAATCTCCTTCGGCGTCATGCCCAGCTCACGCACGACGATCTCATTGTCTTCCGATGAGACCTGGATCCCCTGCTGCAGGTTGCGGTCCGTGCGCAGATAAATGCTCTGGATCCCCAGCAGGTTCCCCTGCAGGGTGACCGTCATGTCCAGGTCGGAAAACAGCTGGTTCTTCAGTGTGATCAGCCCTTCGCCCCGCGGCTGTGAGGTCAGGAGGATCCTGTCGTTCGCGTATTCCGCGACACCCACGTCCGCATACCATCTCTCCGCCTCTTCCTTGTCGCCGGTGTAAAAGGCCATCCTGTCGCCCGGCTCGTCCCAGATGCGCATCAGGAGATGATTGGTTGAAAAATAGCTCTGCACCTGAAGCCTGGAGAGGTCATAGATGGACGAATCAAGCGTGTTCAGCGCGGTTCCCTGACGGTTGAAGTTCATGGAGAACATGCTGGTCAGGCTGTCGCGGTTGGTGTTGCTGGCAAGAGAGGTCGTTCCGAAAGCGCCGGTGTTGGAATGCATCAGGATATACAGGCCCGGAACAAAGCCCGGTGAGTTTTTGTAAGCTTCTTCCATCAGCCTGTAGTCTTCGCGGATGCGCGCGGTGAGCTGTTCGTCGCTTTCCTCGCGCAGCCTGTCCTTAGTCCCGCTTGTAATCCATCAGGTAGTGGTTGTAATCGCGCCAGAGGTATTTGTAGATGTTGAGGAAGACGTTTGCGTTGAGGTGGCCGAAATAATTGCCGTATCGGTCAAAGACGTTGATGTAGGAGAGCCTGTAGCCGTTGGAGCCGGTCTCCCAGACAGCGCTTCTGCTCAGGGATCTCAGGGTCGAACCGGTGATGTACGAGCTGTTCTTTTCCCCCATGTTGTTGGCGTACGTGCTCGCAGTAGCCTTGTACCCGTTCTCTTCCAGGACACTCTGCGCCAGCGTGGTGGTGTTGCGCACCCCGTCCTCAAAGATCAGGAACAGCGCTTTCTCCGGCAGGCTTCCGTAAGACATGTAGTAGTCGATGATATCCTCCTGGGAGATCGTCACGTATCCGGAGGCTTTCAGCGCTTCTATCTGCTGGCGGAAGGTTTCATAGTTGACGATCTTGCTGTCAATTCTCTTTGATTCCGTGAGCCCCGGATAGGAAATGGCGATAAACCGGTTGCTCCCGGCGGCCTCAGAAATCAGACCCCCCGGACCTGCCAGTGACCCGCTTTTCAGTTCGGGCTGGGGCTTGGGCCTTGGGATCAGCAGATAGACGCCGTAAAGGACAGCGGCTACGATCACGACGATCTGAACCACAGTTCTGATCTTCTTGTAAGTGTTCTTGCGCCTCAGCATCTGCTCGGTCTGCGGAGCGAGCTGCGTGCGATCGCCGGATTCCTCCATGTTCGGGCATTGCTCCTTCCACGTACGGGGTTCATGCGTCGTTGCTATAAGACACCTGGCCGTTCAAGCGCAGGCAGGGCTCCTTTTGCAGGATCCCTGCCGCCCGGTCAGGTATAGAAGGTTTCGACCTTCGGCTGGCTTTCGATTTTTGCCTTCTTTTTCTTGTTGCTGCGCGTCCCCCAGTCAGACACCCAGAACGTGATCCAGGCGTAGGGCATCTGCCATAGCAGGATCGCCTCGTAATACAGGCAGAACCACATCCCGTATGCCCAGAGGGTGCTTTTCTTCAGGAGCAGCTGCGCGAAGCTCATCATCAGGGACATCATCAGGATGCCCAGCAGGAAGGTGATGGGGTAGATGTGGAGGACAAAGGGGACGTAGATCAGGTTGTAGATCACGATCAGCGGGGCGATCAGGGGGATCAGGAGCCCCATATAGAATGACAGCGACATCAGGGGCTCCTTGCGCCACATGAACGAGCCTGCCTTCAGGCTCTCCCGCAGCCAGGAGCGTTTCCAGCGCATCTGCTGTTTCAGGAACACCTTCTGGTTGCTGGGCACCAGGGTGGAGCAGATGGCGGTGTCCTGATAGTAGGTGCGGTGATTCTTGACCACGAAGTTCGTCAGGCTCCGGTCATCCCCGAAGGTGGCCTTGCGCCCCAGGAAGGTCTGGTTGAGCCATTCGTCAAGCACCTCGCTCACCGCTTCCATCCTGTAGCAGGACAGGGGGCCGGACAGGCACATCACGGAGCTGAAATATGCTTCCGCCGCTTTGATGATCCTGAAGGAAATATAGTACCGGACGGACTGCATCTTGGTCAGCCAGTTCGTGTAGGTGTTGGCAACGTCGGTCCGCCCGGCAACGCCAGCCATCTTGGGGTCGACCATCGGCTGGACCAGGTTGCGGATGGCGTCCGGTTCCAGGAAGCTGTCCGAATCCACAAAGGCCACCAGTTCCGTGTGCGTGTTGCGGATCCCCAGGGCCATGGCTTCGCGCTTGCCCTGGTTGCGTTTCTGGAAGAATACCCGGATCCGTTCATGGGTCTTGAAGCGGCTGCTTTCCTTCCAGAGTTTTTCGACCGTCCTCTTGATCGCTTCCACGGATCCGTCGCTTGAGCCGTCATCCACGATGATGATCTGAAGCTTGTCGACGGGATAGTCCTGGTCGATGCAGCTGAGGATCGTTCTTGAGATATAGGTCTCCTCATTGAAGCAGGGGATCACGATGGTGATGCTCGGGGTATAGTTGGGGTCCACCGGGACAGTCCGGTACAATGCGCCGAAGAGATAGCGCGACAGCAGGAAAGCCGCCGTCACGATCGAATAGGCGTACAGAAGGCTGTTCTGGCTGAAGTACAGCACGCTTTCAGCCCTCATCAGCAGGATCACCAACGTCACCAGCAGCATGAACAGCGAAGCAAGCATCAGGAGGAAATTGTCCCTGGACCTGCGGCGGTACTCATAAAGCGGCTTGTCATACTGCACCGCGAAGGAGTCCTGCCCGGGGCTGACCCTGGCGACCTTGGCCTTCACCCGGTAACGCTTTTCCGTGCCTTCCTGCAAAATGCCCGGCTTCAGGTTGAACGACAGGCGGCAGGTGTCCCCCGATTTCAGCGCGGAAGCGCTTTTCCCCCTGGGAAGATTGATCCGCATGCCGGTCTGGGATATATCGTCGCAGACCGCGTCCAGCGTCCTTGAGAACCTCCCCGTGAACTGCACGTTGACGGGAATCCGGACGTTGTAGCGCCTGCCGGCGAACCGCGCGTGCTGGGGCTTGCGCGGATCGCCCAGAAGATCATCGCGCCGGTCAGCCGTGGAACGGATCATGTAGGGGTCCGGAACGTGAGCCAGCAGCCGTCTGTCATGCTGCGGCTCAATCATCTGTTCCGTGACTGGCTTTCTGTTGGACATGAGGCTTCCTTTCCCCCGGTGAGTCGTCGTCAGGTCGGCCAATGACGAAGGATAAAGTCGAGCATGATCCGGCATCCCTCGTCGTTGAGATGGTATCCGTAAGTGTTTTGATCGATGCAAAGCGACAGCGGCAGGTTGCCGTCGCCGTCCCGCAGGGCGGATGCACCGTCGATGAAGGGGATCCCGAAGGACAGGCAGAACTTGTAGACGGCAAGGTTGTACTGGAAGATCTTCAGGTTGTCAGGTTTCCCGGCTTTCATGGACGTACCCGGGGGAACGGACTGCAGGAAGATCCGGATGCCGGTGTTCTTTTCGCGGATCTGATAGATCATCAGCTTGATGCTGTCAATGAGCGAGTTTGCAGAATACTGTCGTATGTCTGACAAACCGGGCATAAGGATGACGGTTTTTGCCTGAAGTTTCTTCAGCGCGTCCGCGATGGTCATTTTTTCTTCATCCACCTTCGGATGCTCCGACAGATCGGTGACCCGCATCAGGGCGCTCCGGATGCCAAACGAGGTCGTGGTCAGGAACTTTGTATCCCCGAGGAATCCGGGATCGCTCTGCCGCCGCCAGGCGACGTAGCTCTCCACGCCCTGGAGGATGGAATCGCCTACCAGGACGACGCCGCTGAGCTGGCTGGCGCTCTGCAACGGGCCTTCCGGTACGCCAAGGGGCGCTCCGGTCACCGGAAGCGCGTAAGCCGTTTCGTCAAGCGCCGCCAGCGTCAGCTCATCAAGCGCCGCGGGTGAATCGAACATGGTGATCCGCTCTGCCTGAAGCGCCTTGGGCAGCACCACGGAATAGCCCTCTTCCTTGAGCGATTCCAGCAGCCAGGAGAAGACCTGGGAAACGTTGATGTAGCGGACCAGGAGGAGCTCCTCCATATCATCCGACAGGTGCGGTGGAGGATCGATCGCCAGGTTGTCCATGCTTTCAAATGCCCGCTCATACTCTGAGGCGTCCAGTTCCTGCCCGAGCTTGATGGAGATGATGGAACCGGGCGTCAGCCGCTGGACATAGCTCAGGGCGGTGTCCTGCTTGCTGAAGCTTCGGTGGTTCAGGTAGACGGAGGGCAGGACGCCGGCTTCCAGTCCTGCCAGGGCGGCTGTCTGAAGCAATTCCCTGGTGTATTCCGAACCGTTGCTTCTGAACATGGTGGGCGTTTTCCCGGTGACCTTCTGCAGCTGTTCCTGGCCGCGGGTGAATTGCTCCAGATTGGTCTGTACGTTCTTCTCATGCATCTTTTTCGGCGCGTTCAGGCCGTAATTGCCGATGATGAAGCCGCTGTCCGAGATTTCCCTCACGACCTGCGGATGCTCGTCGGCGGCGATCCCGCTGATGAAGAACACGGCGGGCACCTGGAACGCCTTGAGCGCTTCGATCAGAAGCCTCATTGAAGCATCGTCCGAGTAGCCTTCCAGGATGATGCTGACGACGCGCTTGTTCGTCAGGACGCTGCCGTATACGTCCGCCGGCTCGTTGGTCAGCGCGGGCGCGGGTGATACGGTATACCTGGGCAGAAAGGTCGATACAGGATTTTCCGCTCCGGTTTTTGGCGCGCACCCGGCCGCCAGCGCGATGATGGCGCACAGCATCAGGCATATTGCAGCCGTCCGGGACACTCTCCTGGTTTTCTCACTGATCATGGCGTATACTCTTGCTCCACGTTCCTGATGGGAGTTTCCTCGTCCTGGGGAAGCGCGAAACGCATGCTTTCGGACTGGCGCAGCACGTCGATGGAGGCGTTGACGTCCTCTTCCATGCGGTGGAAGTGATCCGCCATGTCCTGTTTGAACTGCAGGGCGTGGTAATAGGCGGCGCGGCTGGCCGCGATCATACGTGAACGTTTCTCATAGGCGACCCTGAGGATCTCTTCCCGCTCGCTCTTTGCCTTGTCCAGGATCTGTTTGGATTTGCGCTCCGTTTCAAGCATCTGCTCAACCGGATTCTGGCGTTCCACAGAGGCCAGCAGCTCGCTGAGCTTGTCCGCCTTTGTCTGCAGCCTGGCGAGCTCAACGGCCTGCTGGGCCAGCTGTTCGCTCAGCCGGGCGTTATCTACCTGGCTTTTTGCCAGCTTCTCGCTCAGGCGCAGGATCTCCTGCGTCTTCGAGTCGGCCTCTTCCGTCGCTTTCATCGCGCGCTTGCCCAGTTCGGCAGCGGTGTCCATGTGGTTCTCCTTTTCCTGGAGGACCGCATCAAGCTTTTCGCGCAGGGCTTTGAGCTCCCTGCGTTCCGGCCCGATGGTCTGCATGACGCTGTTGAAATACCCTTCAACCTCGTCGGCTTTGTAATACTTGCCCCATTTGCGCTTGAGCGGAGCGGTCTGCAGGTTATCGTTCTTCATCGCGGTCGGTCCTCACTTCGCATTGCTTGTCAGAAAAGCGCCGGAATGATCTCCAGCTCCATCAGCAGATACACGACGGCGCCGATGCAACCCAGGGCCAGCAGGGCATTGAGGATGCTGAAGACTTTGGATTGGCGGCGTTCCGGCTGTTTTGGAAACTCGAACTCGAAGTAGTCCCTTACCGGTTCCTCCGCCGGTTCCTCAGGGGCGGGGGTTTCCGTCTCCATCCCCGGGACCCAGTAGATGGTGCTGCTTCTGTCATAGTTTTCCCTGTCCCTGGGGACAGAAACGGAGGCCGGCGCAGGATCGGGCAATCTTCTGCGTTCGGCTGACGCGCGCGGTTCCTCCTTGGGAGAGGGCGGCGAAGCAACCGTGTCCTGAAGGGGCGGGGCGGCAGTGACCTGAGGCGCTGTCGCGGCAAACGCTCGGTTGATGATCCTGGCGGCGTCTTCCCTTGAGAGGGCCGGCTGCTCAGCTTCCCGGCCGTATCCTTCAGCCAGGGCTGCCTGCGGTACGGCGGGTTCCCTCCTGACCCTTTCAGCCTCGGGCAGGAGGCTCTCATCGGCCATCCCCTCATGATCATCAGCCAGGCCTTTCTGCGCATAGGACAGATAGACCTGTCCGGCCAGATAGGCATCGATATGCCCGGTCAGCGGATCGCTGGCGAAGCGGCGCTCCAGCTCCTGAAAGACCCGCTCAGTAAGTTTCTTTGCCGGCAGATCGGCGCCGGTGACCCTGAAGGCATGCTGATATACGATTCCGTAGTACTTTTTCCGGAACAGATCGGAAGAGGGCAGAAAATCAAAGGATGCGGTGCGTGCGAAGGTCATGTTCCATATCCCTTTCTTGGCGGGAGGGAGGTAAGAAAACCAAGACAGGTCCTTCGGCCTGCAAGGGAGCAAAATCATTCGCTCTGATTCAGAAAGTTTACCGGCTCAGCGACTTTGCGGTGACCTCCTTGGGAATCAGTCGCTGTGCTGCTTCGGAAATGTCGATTGACAATATCCCACAAATATTATATCCACGATAGGGATGCTGTCAAACAAGGAAGGAAAAAACATTGTTCTGTCATGTGCTGTGCGTGCGGGACCTTATCCAACCATAAGGCATGCGGAGCTTCAATACAGACTGCATTCCGTGAAAAAGATAGAGATCAGGCGGATTCGAACGTTCCTGAAGTGGAATTGGCCGGATACGGGGACAGATGACGAGTGTCAGATGATTGATAAAACCCTAATGTATATTATATGTGCTTTTTATTTGACCGTCAATGATTTTTCTGCTTTCGATGGCCGTTTGCATGGATTTTCATATCATAATCCTTGCCTGTCGCCATGATGGAGCCGGAAATGAGCGGGAATCTCCGGAAATGCTTTCGGTTTCGGGCATTCTCGCGTCCGTCCTGTCCCACAAGCCGAGACAACCGCCGCGCCTCGCTGTTCCTTGCGGGCGTGCGCGAATGGTGCTGATTTGATCTTATGAACTGACGCGTCGCCGGATCATTACAGCACTTTATGAGGCCATGCCATTCGTTTCCGCTGTGAAGAGGAGATGCGTCTGAAATCAATGAAACCATCATTGCCCCCTTTGGGATGAACTGCGCGCTGTGAGTCCATTGCCACTGTCTTCAGATGGATTTGGACAGAAAGGGATTCCGCAGGGCGTGCCGCCCAGGCCGCCTTCCGTGGGGCAAGCATTGCCTGAACACGCGGGACAGCTGCGTAAATTTGGCAAAGGCTGAACTGCGCTTCTCCCATCTCTGCGGATCCTTCCCCTGCAGAAGGCTGAAAGCGCCTGACAGGCGGGACAGGGAGGAATACGGGCCGGGCAAGATCCAAAACCTTCCGTTTATCCGGTCAAACTGCACTGGAGCGTTCCTGGCGGAGGAAAAGGACAATGGCGCTGTCTTCCTGCGGCGGCACCGCCTTCTGCCATGCCGGCCAGTGCCTGCGCCGTCATCCGTCTACATCCCAACGCAGGAAACCGCCTGAGAGAAAGGGCGGTCTCCCGAACGGTACAGAATGACGGGAGGATCTCCCCATGCCGGAGGGGTCGCAGGGTCAACGGCATCGGGCGCAGAGGAGGCGAGCTATATGGAACAGACTGCCGATTGGCTGATGCAGGGCGACACGGCGATCCAGTACCTGGTCCACCGCTGGCTGCTGGATTCCGGCGGGAGTGTCCTTGAGCAGCTGCAGGAGCGGATCACGCAGGAGGGAATCGGGGCAAGGCTGCTCTCCTGCCGGGGTGCCGGCGGGCACTGGGGGGCTGCACTATTATCAGCCGAAATGGACCTGCACCCACTATACCCTGCTGGACATTCAATCCTTGTATGCCCCGCGGACGACCCCGCCGTGCAGGGAAATGGTCGGCCGGATGCTGGACGAGTGCATGAAAGAGGACGGCAGCCTCAACCTTTCCAAATACGAGCATCCCAGCGACACCTGTGTGGATGGCATGGCGCTTGATTACTGCGCGTGGTTCTGCCCGGACGATCCCCGTGTCAGGCGGCTGGCCTGTTACCTCCTGTCCTGCCAGAAGCCGGACGGCGGTTTTACCTGGGACCAGGGGTTGGAGGATGGAGACGCGCACACCACCATCTGCGTGCTGGAAGGCTTCGGGCAGTGCCTGGACGCCGGGTTCCGCGGGATGGAGGCAGGCCTGAAAACGGCGGTCATCAGGGGAACGGAGTTCCTGCTGTCCAGGGGGCTGTTCATGGGTGACCGGGACGCCAGGTTCCGCAAACTATCCTATCCCTGGCGGTACCGCTATGACCTGCTCAGAGCCCTTGCGTTCTTCGCGGACAGGCACCTGCTCTATGACCCCCGGATGCAGCCCGCGCTGGACTGGCTGAGGAGGAAAAGGAAGGCGGAGGGCTGGTGGGTGCTGGAGAACATCCACAAGGGGAACGTGAATTTTTATCCTGAGGAGCAAGGGGAGCCCAGCCGTTTGATCACCGCAAGGGCATTGCACGTCCTCAGGCAATATCCCAACGGATTGGACGGATAACGATATGAACGGAAGAAGGGCATCANNATCATATGGAATTACTGAATGACGCTTTCCGTGACTATACGGAGCAATTGGGCAAAGGGCAAATCCAGAAAGCCTATCGAGGCATATTGGCCTTTATGTCCAGCCTGGCCAGACGCCTTGGTGACAAATATCCAAACTGCTCTCCCGGTTCCCTGTACCCCGGGCTGATGGACATGAGCTATTTCACCTTCACGCCGCCGGAACTCAGGGACAGGAAGTTGAAAATAGCCATCGTATACCTGCATGCGCAGAACAGGTTCGAGATCTGGCTGGGCGGCATGAACCGGAAGGTGCAGGCGGAAACCATCAGCCGCCTGAGCCGTCAGGACCTGGGGAAGTACAGGCTGTCCAAGCCCGCCCCCGGCGTGGATTCCATCCTGGAGGCCGTCCTTATCGACCAAACGGATTTTGACCGCCCGGAGGAGATGGGCGAATCGATCCGGACAGGGGCGGCAGCGTTCATCAGGGACATGCTTTTTCTCGTGAAATGAACGGCCTGTGCGGCGGCGTTCCTTCTATTTTTTGCTTTTATAAAAGCTCTTGCTGAGTTTCGCGATCTCCTTGAACTTCTTCTCTTTCGCCGCCAGGTAGCTTTCCGAGTCCCGCGCGTAGGCGTTTTCCGCACTCAGCCGCTGGAAGGACAGGTAGCGTTC
>MTKZ01032676.1_pt1 | contig 21718 bp, 28 predicted proteins | sample 1042781 | NCBI WGS metagenome assembly MTKZ01 (sample SAMN06212207, study PRJNA360539) | anaerobic digester metagenome | biome: Wastewater treatment plant; material: sludge; isolation source: anaerobic digester fed with sludge from wastewater treatment plant | place: Denmark: WWTP Viborg ... | reverse complement strand
TATCAAAAGCGGCAGTATCGCAAGGGCGGCGTTTCGCGCCGTCCGCAGGTGCATTACACCGAGGAGCAGCGCAAGGCCGCCGAGGAAAGAGCGCGGGCGGAAATAGCAGAATGCAAAGCGCGGCCACTCGCGGAGCGCCGCGCAGAGATTGAACAGCGCATCGCAAGCGCCCAAGCCATGCGCGAGAGCGAATACAAACAACAGCTTATTGCGCATTACAAAGCGCGGCTTGCCGAGTTGGAGAAGAGTAATGCCTAAAACCAAAAAGCCCCGCAAAGATCAGCATGTTGTGCTTGAGCCGGGTGTTGGCTACGTTTGCCAACACTGCGGAGAGGTGCATGAAATTAAGCTCCCAATTTCTATTCAGATGTTCGCTGCGATTGCCAAGCAATTCGTCCGCGAACACGCCAATTGCAAACCAAAGGCGGAAAAGCCATGACAGACGACACGCTGACCATCTCCGCCGAGACCCGCCAAAAGGTGAATGACGCCTTTGCTGGATTCATCGGCGCCGCCAACGCGATCAACGCCATCAAGCGGGCGTTGATGGTGGCGCTGGCCCGCGACCCAGTGAGCTTGGACAAAACGTTTCTGCTGCAAGGCCCGCCCTCCACCGGCAAGAGCGAGATCGCCCGCCGCGCGGCCAGGTGCCTTGCCCTGCCCTATGTGCAACTGGACGGCAAGGCGCTCAAAACCCGCGAGCGGTTGTTCCAGATGATTGACGACGCGCTCTCGGCCAGCGACCTGATGCCGGCGCGAGAGGGAACGCGGGGCGGGGTGCCCATCATGCGCTACCCGCCGTTTGTGGTGAACGTGGACGAGATTCACCTGGCCAGCGAGGGGGTGCAGCAGGGATTTTTGACCGCGCTGGAGCGCGATGACCGCACGGTGCTGCTGGACACGGCTCATTACCGGCGCATCGCCAACGTGCGCGGGAGCGCGTTCATCTTCTCTACCACCCGCCCGGCGGATATTGACCGGGCATTGCGGTCGCGCTGCACCGAGATTGAGCTGACCCGCTACAGCGTGAGTGAAGTGGCGCGGATGACGCAAAGGCGGTTCTCATGGTTGACGGATGACCACGCGCGGCGCATCGCGCAGGCCAGCCGCCTCACCCCGCGGGTGGCGTTTGACCTTGCCACCGACATGCGAGAGGAGCTGTGGGTGAGCGAAGACCCCAGCGCGGGGCGGGCACTGGATCGGGTTTTGGCATCTCGTGGCATCGTGGTTGGTGAGACGCTGCGCGAGGCCACGATTGTTGAGCTGGGGCTTGTGCAGAACGACATTCGCTATCTAATCTTGCTGGCGCGGGAGCGCAGACCGGTGGGACGGGAAACCGTGCGTAGTTATTTTGGCGAGGTAGACCCGACTGTGATTGAGGATGACATTGAATCGTGGTTGATGCGCAATGACCTGATTCGGGTGAATGGCACTGGCCGCGAAATCACAGACAGCGGTAGATACACGTTGAGGAAGCTGAAGGAGAGCAATGGGAAGTCCTAAAAGAATCCAGCGCAAGCGCGTTAAGGGCTGGCGTATGCCACAGAACACAGTTTACGTAGGGCGCGGAAGTCGTTGGGGAAATCCATTTCGCGTTGGTATTCATGGCGATGCACAAAGGTGCGTAGCGTTATTTGAGAGGTGGTTTAACCCAGAATGCGCAGAAATTGGCAGCGATCTATACAGTTTTCGCCAGGAATGCCGGGATAACCACAACGTTGATGGATGGGCTGGCTTTCAACTTGCCATTGTTGCCCATCATTATTTGCGGGGTAAGAATCTGGCGTGTTGGTGCGGTTTGAATGAACCATGTCATGCCGATGTGATTCTGCGCATTGCCAACGAGGTGCAACCATGACCGCCCAGCTTGTTGCGACCATCCTCGGCGCGCTTGCCATTGCCGCCGTGCTGGGCGGCGGCTTGTATGCGGCGGCGTGGCTCATTTTCTGGTCGTTGGAAGAGCGGCCAGTTGAAGGAGAGAAGGATAAATGAACGCATATCCATTGACTTGGCCCGCGGGCTGGAAAAGAACGCAGCAGACACAGAGGTCGAGATTTGGCGAGTATTCCACCGCTCAGGCTGTTGACGAAGTGCTGAATGAATTGCGCCAGCTCCGCGCGGTAAAGATTGTGATAAGTACAAACTACATTTTGCGCAACGATGGCCTGCCTCGCTCTGGTCAGGCTCAGCCGCGCGACACAGGTGTGGCGGTTTATTTTGAATTGAGCGGAAAGCCGCGCGTGTTGGCCTGCGACCGCTGGCACAAAGTGGAGCACAATCTTCATGCCATCGCCATGCACATTGCTGCCCTGCGCGGCCAAAACCGCTGGGGCGTTGGGACACTTGACCAGGCGTTTACGGGATACGCGGCGTTGCCAGAACCGCAAAAAGAATCGTGGTGGGGCGTGCTGGGGCTGCCATCGCAGAACGCAACCCAGGATGAAATAAATTCAGCGTGGAAAAGACTGGCGTTTGCCAATCACCCAGACCGAGGCGGCAGCACTGAGGTGATGGCGCGTATTAACACGGCCCGCGATGAAGGGTTGAGGGCGACTGGATGAGTTACGGAAACATTAACACGGATTTGGGCATCGCCAGCCGCCCCATCCGGCGCATTGCGGGGATTCGGGCGACGCGGGGCAGCAACATGTTTGATTTGAGCGCAACCGGCACCGTGACGATGGCGATTGACGACCCGCGAACGCGCGACGACGCGGAGAAGTGCGCCGCGCGCATTTCCAGCGGGCTGGGTTGGGCGCGCTTGTATCTCTCGCATGAGGGATACGCGGTGGAGACGATTTACGAATGAGTTTTGACCCGCTTGACATTGCCCGTTACTTCGACCCGATAGACCGCATCGAGGGCGCGATTTCGACGTTTCTCAACGCCGACTGGCGCAGGGCGTGGCGCAAGGCCGGGCTATTGGGGGTCGTGAGCGAGATGGTGGCCTGCCTGACCGCCCGCAACGCGCCCACGCTCCGCGTTCGGCGCGGCCTTGGCTGGAACGGGCAGATGGTCGAGGGCTTGCTTGGTCGCTACGGCATAAAAATCTGGGATCGCGGCGCGTCCGGTGAGGAGTTGTATTTTTGCGTCAAACGCCGCCAGGTGAAATGGGCGGAGTATGTTTTGCTGCGGGCCGGTGCGCCGGTGACCAGCGTCCTAAAAGAATCGCGCAACACGGGCTGGGCCGCGCGGCACAATGCGCCCGTGCCTGCGTGGAAGGATAAACGATGAACCTATCACGAGAAGAAAAACTGGTTGCTATCGCGGGCGCGATTTTGGATATGCCGCGATTCGTGGATATTGGCTTTGCGCTTCACAACGCGAAAATTACGCATGAACTGTGGAGCGCGGCGCATGGCGCAACGAGCGGCATTTTTTCGCTGGTTGTGGCGACGAGCATTATTCTTTCGTTTAGTGCGCTGGCGCGGGCGAAACAGCGCGGCGTTGCGTTTTATGCGCTGCTTGTTTCGTTGATGATGATGCTCGTTTCGGTCGGTGTTGCGGTTTATTGCGCATTGCGCGGCGAAACGGGCGCAATTTTCACCGCCGCCGCCGTTGTTGCGCCTTTACTGGTGATTAGCAATGTGCCGCTTGCCGCAATGTTGCGCGAAACAGCAGAAATTGCGGCAGTTACGCGGATAAAAACGGAGAGCGACGAGAAATTGCCGGTTCTGCGGAATCAGGGTGCGCAGGGAGAAGCGCAAACGCTCAAAGTGGACGAATATGCCGCCGTGGAGGATGACGCGAAAAATGCCCTGTTTCGCTACACCAGAGCGCAGCAGGCATTTATTGACGCGGTGAACGCCGGGGCAGACCCGGACAACACGGATGCAATCGCAGATGTGTTGCGCGTTTCGCCTGCAACGGTTCGCGCGTTGCGCTCCAAATTGCGCCGCATGGGCGCGTTGCAAACGAAACAGGAGGCACCGTGAAAGGATTTTTGGGCGTCATTGTGTTTGTTGCATTGGTTGCGTTTGGGTTTGGATTAAGCCAAAGTGGCGCGGCGTTGCTCGCTGTTAGCCCGAAACCATCTCAGGAAGTGGTAGATCAGATTGCCAAAAAGAAAGCCGATGAGGAAGTCGAATCTAAAAAGGCACAACGCGAGTGGTTGGCGGGAGTGGTGCAAGTCTTGAAATATGGTCTTGCCGGAACGTTCGTGTCAGGCTTTTCTATCGCCGGAACATTTGTTGCTGTGCGCATTATTCGGCGAAATGACCGCCCACTGGACAAAAACGGTCACGCCCCTTTGGTTCCGGCGAAGGCAAATCTCACTAATCCGAATCTGACCGGTGCGCAGACGAGCGATCCTGTGGATAGAGAAGCAATGCTTCGTCTAGCCGAAATGAGAACGAGGGTGGACATGGCCCGCGCCATGTTCTCTGGCGGAGTCAACGGGCGCATGGCTGGCAATTCACAAAAAGAGGTTTTGCCGAAGTGGGATGGGGAGATTGAAATGCCTAGTGATTCCGCTCCCGGCGCAGATCACCCTGAATTCTGGCTGACAGATGACAAGACGAAAACGCCAGCCCTACCCGGCTCGCCTGTGTCGGGGGTTGTGTTCTGNNCGAGCGCATTGTGGCGGGGATGCGAGACATTGGCATCGGCCTGCGGTTAAAAGCGCCCGGCGGCCAGCACTGGCCGGTGTGTGGGTTTGTGGAGTTGTATTTTATGCCGGAGCAGGGCGTGGCGGTGAATCGCGTTCTTGCCAACCTGCGTCAGATTCAAATATCCGCCGGAATTGCAGATGCCACAATCAGGCAAGGGAATGATCGTTTGATTGTGCAAATACCATACGGCGAGCGCCAGCGGGTCACAGTAGAATCGTTGCTGGATGCAAAACGCCCGCCGTATACCGCGTTGTGCGGCATGGATATGTACGGCACGATCATCGGTCACAATTTTGCTGACCCCGGCAGTTATCACTGCATCGTGGCTGGATCAACCGGTTCGGGTAAGACTGTGTTGGCACATTCGATGGTGATGAGTTTGGCGCATCAACATCGCCGTAGCGAGTTAGCCTTGGTGGTTTACAACCCAAAGGTGGATGACGAACCCTGGTTATATGGTGCGATTTCCAAAAACATGCCCTGGGATACTGCCCGCACAACGGATGAGGCGGTTGCTCAACTGCGACAAGTAGTGGCGCGGATGCAGAAAACCGCCGCGCCGGTTTCGCGCATCATCGTTTACGTGGAAGAAGTAGCTGATTTGGCGATGAACGGCGGCCAGGAGGCGGTGGCATTGCTCACACGCATCGCCCAGCGCGGGGGCACGGCGGGCATCCATCTCATCGCCTGCACGCAGAAACCCAAATCGGCCATCATGGACAGCTTGCTTACGGCCAACATCCCCACCCGCTACGTGGGCAAGGTGGACAGCGCAACAACCAGCGCCAATATTTGCGGCGCGGGCGTGGGCGCACATCAATTGCGCGGCAAGGGTGATTTCTTCAAAGTTGGAGGAGAAAAGGTCATTCGCTTGCAGTGCGCCATCCCGGACAAATACGTGAGCGGCATGGCCAATGTTCTGCCTACTCTGGATAACAAGACAGGGCAGGGCGCATCCACATCTTTTTCCTTCCCTACCCTATCTGCCCCAAAGCCAGTTGCGCCATCTGCGGTCTCTGCGCTCCGCGATGCATGGAATAGGGCGGGAGAAGAAGACCGGCGCTTGATTGTGGCAGAACACATTCTTGCCAATGCAATAAAAGCTGATGTGGGATTGGGGGATGCGCGTGGTCAGTTGAGCAAATCTATGTTTGTGCGCGTGGTGGCTGGACGTGCGCTGGCGGGCAATTTGGTTGAGGGCGGGCTGTCAAAGTTGTATGACGCCGCAACTTCTACTCATACTTCTACTTCTACTGCTACTCCCGAAAACCCTCCCCCACCGTCTTAAATGCGCAGTGGGGGAGGTAGAGGTAGCAGTAGCAGTAGGTAGTAGTTGCCCCGCCGTAAGGTGAGGTTACGGGACATTGCGATCCAGCGGCTCAGAAGGCGAGCGTGGGACCGAAGAAATTGCAAGCGCGGAACTCCAGCTTATTTTTGCTGCAGTGGCCTTGCCAATATCCACCAAATCTGCGATAGCACTCATTTTGTCCAGCCCAATATCCCTCGGCAGCTCCGGGTTAAAGCGATACGCGCCCAGCGTGGCAAAATGCCGCTGCACCAGCTCAGTTTGTTGCTCGGCGGGAGACCGGAGAAAGCTGGACATCGCCCATTTGGCCCACTCAATAAACGTGATGGGATTTGCGGCGGCATGATATATGCCTGTGCCAAGTGAGACCACCACCGATTCCAGGGGGGTATATGCGCCGGTGTAATAAAAAGCTTCCACACATGCTTGATATACCGGGTTGCCCGCGATACCGGTGCCACCATCCACACACCGGCCAATGCCCGGCACGTCATACGGATCAAAGAAGGTGGGAGCGGCGGCGGAGGCGGCCACGCAATCAGCCAGTTTGAGGCAGCCCATCGTGCCTGCGTTGTATGGGTTGTCCTTTACCGCGTAAAAAGGCTTGCCGTCCTTCACGCGCACCATTGTGAGCATAATGTCAATTGGCAGATCGTTGAGCGTGACATCGCCAATAATTTCACGGCACACCGCCGCGCAATCCTTACTGTGATATTTCATCCCTCCCAACGTGGCAATAACCGCCAGCCAGTCGGTTTTGAAGATGCGGTGGCCCAGGGTTTTGTACAACTCCAGCGTTTTCTCGGCGGTGATGCCAGCGGCCACTGCCGCGGCGATGATGGCCCCAGTGGATGTACCCGCCACCATGTCGAATATCTCGCGGGTGAGTTTGCCGGTTTGTTTTTCCAACTCAACCAGTATGCACAATGGAATGATGCCGCGAATGCCGCCGCCGTCAATGGAAAGAATGCGTTTCATGATTAATAAAAAAGCGGGGTCGTCTCGAAAGAGGCGACCCCGCAATCAGCGTTTGAGTCTATTTGGTTGCTCAAATTATAGTCTCGTAAAATCCGACTAGAAAATTAGAACAAATGCGCTGTTTTTGTGTTACACTTTTTATGTGCCAGGCATTGAGGCCAGACCCATCAATGAAACGGAGTACGCGGCAGTTGTCGCTCTGCTGGGTCAGATGCGCCAAAACAAGGACCAAACAGGCAGCTATGACGCGCAATATCGCATTGGCGTGAAGGGGAGAGGCGTGCGACATTCGCGGGAACTGCATGGCGGAGAGATAACTGTGCTGCCTCCGCTTAAATTTGCTGAATTGATGTCAACCAGATGAGCGTATAATCTTCTGCACAGATCAATAGACCGATACGCACAAAGCGCGGTCACACTTAACCAGTGTGACCGCGCTTTTTTTGTTTTTCACTATGAAAATAATTCTGGCGCTCTTAGCATTCATTTCCTTCATTGCGCAACCTGGCGCAGTGAAGGCCGGCATCAACCACTGTGTTTCTGCCTACTCGTTCGCGGATGAATCGCTCAAGCGATTTGAGGTCGAGACCGGCCTCCCTCGCGCGGCGGTGTGGTCAATTGTGTGGAAAGAATCACGGTGTCAGAGCGATGTTGTCGGCGCCAGTGGCGAAATTGGTCTGGCCCAGATTGTGCCGCGCGACACCACGCAACTGCCCGCCGCGTGGTTTACGAACAGGCCGACCGCGCGGGAGCTGATGAACCCCCTGACGAACATCCAAACTGCCGCGAATATTTTGCGCGAGAACCGAGACCGCTACTGTAAAGGCGATTTGATGTGCGCTCTGCGCGTTTACAACGGCGGCACGTCCAAGTGTGTCATTGGCGGCGGGCGCGACAGCCGCGCCATGCCAGTATTTGCACAGGGCAACGACATATGCGCCCGCGCGTGGCGGTATGCCATCGCCGTGTGGGATGGCATGAGGACGGTGAAGTGATGCCTGACCCTCGCGGCCTCATTTTTCGCTTGGTAGACGCGCTTTTGTTGCGCGTCCGGCGCTGGAATTATCGCGTCAACTACCTCAAAACTCGCCACTGGCAGGAAACGCGCGAGAAAGCCATTGCCCTCGCTGGTGGGTGTTGTCACGAGTGCGGCAACACGCGCGGGCTGGAAGTTCATCACAAAACATACGCCCACCTGGGCGATGAGCAACCACAAGATTTAGAGGTGTTGTGCGGCTATTGCCACGCAGAGCGGCACGCCCTCGCCAACGCAAAAAAGAAGGTGAAATATGCTTAACGGAATCCTCAAGGCTGCGTCCGCGGCGATGACCGTCTGCCCGGCGGCCAACGTCCGGGTGGTGGACGGCGACACCATCGTGGCAGATGTAAAGCTGCCCGCGTGGACAAAAGCAACCATGCGCGAATACGTGCGTTTCACGGGGGTGGACGCGCCGCCGGCGGGAACATCCAATGGCGACAAAGCCACCGCATGGCTCAAGGAAAAGTTGGGCGACAAACCGGTGACGCTGGTCGTCAAGAACAGCCGCGACCAGCATGGACGGATTTTGGCCGAGGTGTGGCTGGACGGCGAGGACAAGAGCGTGAACACCCAGCTAGTCGAGGCTGGCATGGCCGTGATTTACAAAGATTTGGAGGCCCCCAATGAAGTTGCTTAAATCCCGCGCATTTATCACCGCAGTAGTGGACGCCATTGTAAAAATCGCGTTTCTGGTCGCTGGCAAATACGCCGCGCCAGACGCGGCGGACATGCTGCATCAAACCTGGCTCATCGCCCAGCCGATTGTGGGGCTATTGATCGTGGCGTTCACCATCAACGATGAGGCCGCGTCGATTGTGCAACGCGCCATTGGCCGCGAGTTGACGGCGCGCGGGCTGCATCTGCAAACTCCAACACTGGCAGGCCCGCTTTGGCGAGGTGATGAATTTGTAGATGTGAAGATTATTGGCCGCGATCTTCACGACATACCCAAGCCGGAGGAAAAAAATGGGGAGTAGCATCGCCATGTGCGTGGGTCTGAACGCATTCCTCAGTCCGCAAATTCCGCGCCTCAATGGCTGCGAGAACGACATGCGCAACATGGCCGCCTATCTTGCCAAAGCGGGCTACGATGCGCAGACCGCCACGGGCGAGGCGGCCAATCTTGCTCGTATCACCGAGTGGATGGGCAAGGCCGCGACTGCCGCCCTGCGCGGTGAAGTGAAACGCATCGCCTTCACCATTTCCTCGCACGGCACACAGGGGAAGGACAAAAACGGTGATGAGCCAGATAAGTGGGATGAGGCCATTGTGACATGGGATACCTACGCCGCAAACGGGCGTTGGGTGCAGGTGTTGTTGGATGACGATATCGGTAAGTGGATAGACAGCATCCCCGCCGGAGTGGACGTGCGAATGTGGGCGGATTCGTGCCACAGCGGCACGGCAAGCCGCGCGGCGCTCCCCTACGCCATCCGCTACCTGCCCCAGCCCGATGGCCGCGCCATTACCCAGCCGCGCCCCCGCGGCCTGCTCACGCCGTCTCACGTGGAGACGCTGGAACGGGCGGGCCGCATCAACCGCCGAATTTGGAACGCGTGCCGGGCCGATCAGACCGCCGCCGATGCAGTGATTGACGGCAAGCCGTGCGGGGCGTTTACCTATGCGTGGTTGAACGCCGCCGCCAAACGCGGCACGGACGCGCAGATTTTGGCTCGGACACGCACGCTTTTACGCAAGGGCGGATTTGATCAAGAGCCACAGGTGGAGGTCGGGTAGGCAATGAGCGCGGCGGATTTTGATGTTTTGACGTTTATGCGACTGGTCGTGGCGCTGGCGGCAGGCGGACTGTTTGCCTGTCTTGTTTATGCCTGGAGAAAGCGTATCGTTGATGGCCGCGACTTGCTAGCAGCGTTGACGATGGCCGCGCATGTTTTTATCTATCGGCTTTACGTGTTGCTTGTGCTGGACTTAAATCTTTGGGGAACGCACTTTTTACCGGGCGGCATGATTGAAATGTGGGCAACACTGGCCTATTTGCACGGCATCATCACCTTTCTTGGCTACGTGTTACTTGTAATTCATCGTGGCAAAGGAGAGGTGTGATGGATTTGGGGGTAATTCTCGGTGTCATATCTCTGATTGGGCTGCTCGTTTTAACCGCCGTGCTGTTTTTGAAACCGTTTCAGCGGAAGGGCGGAGAGGACGGGGGTGAGGTGGTCAGGTATTACAAAAAAGAGAACGAGGAGTTGCTAAAGCAAAACAAAACCCTCGCAGCCGAAAAAGACACCTTGAAGGCTGAAAAAGAAACCTTCTTGCTGGAAATGTCCAGTATGAAACGCCGGGTTGCCGATCTTGAAAAGGAAAACGATGACCTGCGCAATCGGGTTGATTTTCTGTTTGAACAATTGACGGGCGGTAAATCGCCGCAAAAACAATCGCCCTCGGCGCCGCGCCGCGCCGTGCTGTTTGTATCCACATCACCCATGTCGGGCGCGATTCTCAACACCGGCGTGGAGGCGCGAGTCGTGGAGGACGCTCTACGCAAGACGGGGTTTGAGTTCCGGGCGGTTCAGGCTGCGCGTCCGCACGACATTACCCGCGCAGTTTTGGACTTTCAGCCGACCATTTTGCATTTTGCCGGGCACGGCGCGGGCGGCGAAATTTATCTGGAAGATGAGATGCAAAAGCCGAAGGCGGTCACACTGGACGCCATCGCCCGTCTCTTAAAACCCATGCCTGTAACGGGCGTTGTCTTAAACGCCTGCTACTCCGCCCAAAACCTCGCTCCGTTGATGAGTGTTTCGCAGTGGGCGGTGGGGATGCGCAAGGCGGTGCAAGACCCATCCGCCATCGGGTTTTCGGACGGGTTTTACATGGCGCTGGCCGAGGGGAAGGGCGCGCAAGCCGCGTTTGATATTGGCGTGGCAAACGCCGGGATGCAATCCGCCGGGCAGATGGATATACCAATTTTGGAGATGCGCAGATGACAACCGTTCCTTTTATTTCTCAGCTCAACAATGCGCCGCGCAACGACTGCGGCCCGGCTTGCGCTCTCATGCTGGCGCGGTCAGTCGGCAAGGGGCTGACCGACACGGTGGAGCAATGGAGCAAAGAACTGCCCACCGCGCGCCAGATTGACGCGGAGGACAACGGCACGACCGCTAATGAACTGGCGGCCATGCTAAAAAAGATGGGATGCGACCCGGTTCTTTCGCCTGTCGCGCCTTACCCTTACATCGCGCTGGTGGATTACGCTGTGTTGCCAGCAGCGCAACGTCTGGACACGTCCGGGCGCACATTTGGGCACTGGATTGTGCGCCTGAGCGACACCGAATATCATGACCCGTATGCCGCGCACGGCAACCAGATGGCGGACGCGGCTACGCTGGATACGGCCATCAGAACCGGTGCGGGTAAATACTGGGGCGGGTTTGTGGTCAAGGTTGGCATCCGCGACACTGCGCGGAGTTTGCCCGCCGCGCTGATTGTCACCGGAACGGATGGTATGGGTGTGAATGTCCGCGCCTCTGGAGCCATCAACGCGCAAAAAATTGGGGTGATGGGCGAGGGGCGAGCCATGACGGTGGTGGAGGAACAAAGTGGCTGGTCGCGGATTCAGCTTGTAGATGAGCCGCCGAGCTGGGCCAAGGGATGGGTGAAATCCGACTACCTCGCCGCAAATCCAACTCGTCCTGCGCCGGTTGAGGCCGCGCCGCGCAAGATTCTTGTGGGCGTGAATGTCATCACCGACATTGGCGCATTGGCTGAGGCAGAAAGGGCGGGCTGCAAATTTGCAATGGTTATGGGCGCCAATAGAGAGGCATCTGATTTTGCGCGCAACCACCCGGATGGCTACTGCATGTTGAGGGCGGATGTCGGGCAGGGACGTTGGGGAGCGGATGATTTTATTCGCGCTCTTGGCGTGTCTGCCGATATGCCGCCCAACCTGGTTTTGACCTTATTCAATGAAGCAGACAGTTGGGGTTCGTCACCGCGCGAGATGGAAGAGCGCATGAGGGTGGAAGTGGAGTTCGTGCGCAAAGCGCGGGCGATGGAATGCAAGGCTGTTATCGCGCTTGGCACGTTCAGTGTGGGAAACCCGCAATTTGCGCTGGGCGCGCCTGAATACGCCGACACCGTGCGGCTCATTCGACAATACTACGCTCCACTCTGGAATGCGGGCGAGATTGGCCTGGACTATCACGCCTATGCGCCAAACATGCGCCACATTTACGGCGAAGACTTGATTTGGCATGAGCTGCGCTGGCAGTTCTTTTTTACCGATTGCGACCTTGACCCTGCAAAGGGGCAGGGCGTATTCATTGGCGAGTGCGGCGCGGATGAGGATGGCATAGGCGGACTGCCTGCTCACAATGCGACCAGTGACGACGTTGTCTCTCACCTTGCGCGCCTGGCCGAGATACAGTCGCGTCCGCTTGTGGTCAACGGCCGGTCTTACCCATCACCTGTTCGAGGATGCGCCATTTTCTGCTACGGCAACAACGGAGACCCGCGCTGGCGGGACGGATACGACATTCACAAATTTGGACCCGCGCCATTTATCAAGGCGGGGGTGTGGGCCGGCGCGCGAACGCTGCGCAAGACAAAGGCGAACAAGCCAAAGGGGTAAAAAATGGAGCAAAAAGTAGAGCGCGTTTCATTGAAGGAACTGAGCCTGATGCCCCCGGCTATTGTGCCCATTGACGTGAGTGATCGCGCCATTGGTGTAACGCTGGCTCTGCTTACCGAGCACGGCCAGCCCGTGCCTGCGCTGGCGCAAAAATCCACCGGGCGCATCTTTTTTGGCGGAGAGTTTTATCTTGCGTTTCAGAAGATGGGCGTGGAGGAAATGCAGGTCATTTACCGCGATTGCGACGACGATGAGGCGGCCAAAATCGCGGTGCGGATGCGCCGTCAGGTGGAACTCTCCGGCTGGCATGATGAGGAGCTGACGCAGTTACTGGCCAAGTGGGAAGACCCAGAGGCGTTTGGGTTTAGCGATGAAGAGTTTGGGGAGATGCTGGCCGAGCTGGAGCGGGCGGATGTGACGACCAATGATGCCGCCGACCCCGGCCCGGCAGTGCCGGAGAACTTGAAAGCCTTGCAGGAGAAATGGAAAACTGAGCGCGGCCAGCTTTGGCTGATTGCCAGTAAGAGCGTGCCGGGAAAGTGCCATCGTCTACTGATTGGAGATAGCGCGAATGAGGCAGACGTGATTCGGGCGATGGGCGGGCAGAAGGCGGCACTATTCGCCACTGATCCGCCGTATTTGGTGGATTACACGGGTAATGACCGCCCGGGCGATACAGCAGGAAAGGACTGGAGCGCGGTGTATCAGGAAGCCTCTCTTACCAAAGAGCAGGGCGAAGACTTGTATCGCAATTACATGCGTTTGGCGATTGAACATGCCATCAACCCCAGTGCTGCGTGGTATCAGTGGCACGCAGATAAAAAGCGCGGTTTTGTTGAGGGGCTGTGGGACGAAAACGGTGTTCTGGCGCATCAAACTATTATTTGGAACAAGACTCGCGCCATTCCAACGCACTCCATCTATATGTGGAAGCATGAACCATGTTTGATGGGCTGGCTCAAGGGGAACAAGTCAGAGCGACTTCTTGAAATGGGCGGGCTTCATACCGTCTGGGAAGCAGATAACCCGCAGGGAAGTTCGGATAATCTGCATCCCACCAGCAAGCCTACGGTTTTGTTTGAAACGCCGATGCGAGTACACACGCATCCTGGCGAAATTTGCTATGAGCCGTTTAGCGGAAGCGGGTCACAGCACGTAGCCGGGGAAAAGCTGGGGCGGCTGGTGTTTGGAATCGAAATAAGCCCGTATTTCGCCGCTGGCATTCTTGAGCGTCTAAGCGGAATGGGGTGCGAGGTTAAGCTTGCTCAGGAAGCCGATTCGTAGCCAGTTTTGAGGAGCTTTTCGCCATGTGCCATCGAGACCACCCAGAATTTGCCATCATCGCCAAGAATCACCATCTTGGCCCTTGCGCATCCAGCGGCGAAGCTAAAGGCGTTGTTGCGGTTGGTGAATTTGTAGGTTGTGTATTTCATGATTTATTGAAGAAGAGCAATCATCTTGGCGAGTTCTGCGTTGGCTTTTTTAACGTCCTTGATTTCGTCCTCGCCTATCAACCCCGGAATGTCCGCAAGTCCATCCATTTTTACCGCGAGGCGTTGAAGAATGGCGAGGCTGCCGCGCAGGGTTTTTACCTGGTCGGCGTATCGGTCTGGAAGGCTCTTGGTTTGTTGTTTGTTTGTTGTCATGACTTAACAATAACTCTTAATCGGCAAAAAGCCACCCCCTCCATGTGGAGGGGTTTTGGCGCAAATTTCGCAAATACGTTCACATCATGGTGTCACATCTGGCATCCAGACGCTAGGTTTTGCGAAAAGGTTTAGCGAAATGGCAGCTACAGCTCAACAGCGTGATTCCGCTCTCGATTTAGAGCAAAAAGCGTGGGAACTGCGCCAGCAGCTCTGGACGCATGAGCGTATTGCGCGGTATCTTGGCGTTGATCGCAGCACGGTCACCAAAGCCCTGCAGCGCACATCAAGGCGCATCATCAGGGAGCTGGAAGGCAAACAAAGTGAGGTTGTGGCGCAGCAGGTCGAGCAGTTGACCCACATTGCTGATGAAGCCATGCAGGCGTGGAATTCATCCAAGCAGCCGGAGAAGGACTCAAAGCGCATCAAGGGAAGCCCGCGCGGCGNNGGAAGCCCGCGCGGCGACGCGGAGGAAAACCGCCTCAAGAGCCAGAACGCCGACCCGCGCTATCTGGTAGTGGCGATGAGCGCGCTGGAAAACATACGAAAGCTGATGAAGCTTGACAGCGTTAATGTGGAGCACACCATCAAGCTCAGCCCCGGCGAGATGGCGAAGCGCGGGCAGGAGCGATGGCGCAAGACCGCGGCCGCGCTGGCAATGGTGTTTACCGAGGATGAAGTCAGCAAAGATGGGCAACCCGCCGACGAGCAATCCCTCGATTAATCCCCGGCTGGCTTTTCTTGTTGAACACTTGGACCTGCCGGAAGCCACTGGCGACCCGGACGCGAGCTGGGAGGTATTTCAGCTTAAGCACCTCAACAACGCCAGCCTGTTTGCGATAACGGATAAAACCCGCCAGGGAGGATTTTCATTTTTGACTGCGGCGGAGGCGGTTGCATCCAGCATTCTTACACCGCGCGACCTCAATGTCTTTGTCTCAATTAATCAGGACGAGGCCAGGGAGAAGATTCGCTACGCCAAGCTGGTGATGGAAGCGTTGGACGCCCACGTGCGGCCCGCGCTGACGATTGACAACAGCTTTGAGCTTGAATTTGACAATGGAAGCCGTCTTGTAAGCCATCCGTGCCGTCCTGTGCGCGGTAAGCCGCGGGCGAACATCTATCTGGATGAGTTTGCCCACTACGCCAAGGACAAGGATATTTATAAGAGCGCCCTGCCCGCGGCCACGCGCGGCGGCCGCATCCGAATCGGCAGCAGCCCGCTGGGCGCCAAGGGCGTATTCTGGGAGATATTCTCCCAGCGCATGCGGCCATACCCGGGCTATGTGCGCGATCTGGCGCCCTGGTGGGTGGTGAAGGCGCTATGCAATGACCTGCCAGCCGCCCGGCAGCTTGCGCCCGGCATGGCAACGAACGAGCGGATGGAGCGGTTTGGGACGGTGCGCATCCGCGAGATATACGACAACCTGCACCTTGAGGACTTTCAGCAGGAGTATGAATGCGCATTTATTGACGAATCCACCGCGTGGATTACCTGGGAGGAAATAAAACTAAACCAGGCGCAAGATCAATCTGGTGAATTTCTTTGCTGGAGAGCCAAAAACGTGGATGAGGCGTTTGTGGCGATAGACCAGGTGGCGGGCGCCATCCGCAACCGTAAGATTGAAGGCGCGCTGGCGGGCGGCATGGACGTGGGCCGCCGCCGCGACCTTTCGGAGATATTCTTTGTCGGCAAAACAACGACGGGGCAGATGCCACTGCGGCTGATGATTTCGCTGGGGACAACGCCATTCGAGTCGCAAAAGGCCGTGGCTGACGCCTGTCTGGAGCGTTTGCCGGTTACGCAAATGCTGATTGACCAAAATGGATTGGGCATGCAAATTGCAGAGCAATTGATGGCTCGGCATCGCTCAAGGGTTCAAGGTGTAGATTTCACAAACGCCTCTAAAGAATTGTGGGCGGTGGAGCTAAAGGTGCAGATGCAGCGCGGCAATGCACCAATTCCGGCAGACCGCGATCTAGCCTATCAGTTGCACTCCATCAAGAAAACAACCACGGCGGCGAAGAACTCTGTCTTTGACACAAGCGCGGGAGAGACGCATCATGCCGATAAGTTTTGGGCGCTGGCGCTGGCGCTCTGGGCCGCGCGGGCCGCGCAACCCGCCGACAAAACGGTATCGGCCAAGCCTTCTGTTAAGAAAATGACGAACTTCTAAAAAGAGATATAATCAAATAAATCAATAGACCGACACGCAGCAAGCGCGGTCACTCAGAAATGGGTGACCGCGCTTTTTTTTTGTTTTAACCAAAACCTATGAAACGCAAAATCGAACGCGGCCAGCCGCTTAGCGAGCAAAAAGGCTCTCTGGACTACATGCGCTGGGAGATTGGCGCGGCATGGCGCAAACAGTTTGACCCGCTGGGCGACTCGATGGAATACATCAACGAAACTTTTTTTGATCATGTCATCGTGCGTTCGCCCAACTTGAAGCCGGAAGAGTATTACTTCGTGCCCTTCACCAAGCAGGGCAATGAATATGTGTTTGCCGAGCGCGCTCAGTGGGAGGTTGTGGAGCTGGCCTACACGCCGCAAACGCGCGAGCAGGCGCTGGCGGCCGAAAGCCGCGCCGAGCGGGCCGTACTTGGGAAGCGGGTAAAAATCATCGAGCGGCGCGAAAATGCGCTGCTGCTGGAAGAGGGAGCGGCGCAGGGGTCGCGCCGCGTCAGAATAAACGAAGCCATCGTCGCCGGCGTCATCAACGCCAATGGGCGGCGTTATGCCCTTCCCGTGATTCGCGCGGCGGTGGACGAGCTGTCCGCCCATCTGCGCGAAAGCGCCGGGAATGGACGCGCGCTACTGCTCGGAGAGGCCGAGCATCCGACCAACAACGCATCCGGGCGCGGCAGCCTGCTGGAAACTGTCATCAAATGGGACAGCGTGGACCTCAACGAGGAAACCGGTGCGGTATCCATCGCGGGGCAGATTCTTGAAACCAGCAAAGGCAAGGACATCCTGGCGCTGATGGAGGGCGGAGTGCTGCCGGGCGGCAGCCTGCGCGGGTGGGGAATGTCTAAAACGGTGGAGGAGGGCGGGCAGCGCATTCAGGAGGTAACCGAACTGCACCTGACCGGCTATGACCTGGTGCTTGAACCCAGCTTCCTAAATCAAGCCATTCTCGAATCCAAACAAGACAGCAGTGATATTACGGAGGATGCAAAAATGAAACCAGAAGAGTTGAAGGCACTGATTGAGGCCAATCCCGATTTGTTCAAGGGGATGATCGCCTCTGAGGTGGACAAAATGGGCGCCGGCCAGATGAAGGCGCTGGAAGAGAGCGTGCGCAAGGCGCTGGGCGTGGACGACAAAACGGATCTGTCGGTCGCGCTCAAAGAGGCCGCGGCGGCCAGGCGCACCCTTGAGGAGCAAAAACTCAGGGGCGACATCGACGCGGCCATCACAGAGGCGACAAAGGGACTGCCTTACAACAAAGAGCTGAACACTCAGTTTGCTGAGGAGTTGCGCGAATCGGTTTCCGCCCCGGGCGAAGTCAAAGGCCGCGCGGACACCCTGCGCAAGCGGTATGACAAGGTTGTGGCCGGGTCGCGGTTGGGGCAGATGGGCTTTGCCAAAGTGCAGGTGACCGGCCCGGTCATCGAAGAGCAGACCGGCGCTCCGGCGTTTGCCAAAGTGGCCGTCCTGCTCAACGAATCCATGCGCAACCGCGGCACGATGCCGGACTTCCACGAAGGCAAGGCCAAAACCATCAACGAGCGCGCGGCCAAGGCTATCTTGGAGCGTTTCGACCAGGTTTATGCGGCTCAATTGATGGCCGAAGCCGCGCGCTTCGAGGAGGCCAACACCACATCCGACTTGAGCCTGCCATACAGCGTGTCCCGCGCGATCGTGGCCGCCGTGTGGCCGCGGCTGGTGGCCACCAGCATTTTTGACGCCGGCACGATGTCCAACTCGCCCGAAAAGTTGTTCTTCGAGAAGTTTGTCGAAGAGACGGGCATGTATGTGGATGTGACCGCCGAGGTGGTGGCCGCGCCGGCGACGCTGGGCGGCGACAACTGGGCGCCTCTGGCAAATAAGCGCATCAAGGTGGGCGGCACGATCACGCTGACCAACTCCGGCGCGACGGTGACCTACGTTGAGAACACCGATTTCATCGTGGATTNNGATTTCATCGTGGATTACGCCAATGGCCGCATCTATGTGCCCGCCACAGGCAGTTCCATCACCGCGAACCAGTCTCTCAAGTTCACATATCAGTATGAGGCCATCCGCAAGGGCGAGAATCAGCCTATTGAACGCGCCAAGGTGCAGTTGGCCAGCGCAGACATTTCCGCACTTGCCAACCGTCTGGCGGCGAGCATCACGCGCGAGGCTGTGGTGTTCAGCCAGTCCCAGATCGGCTACGATGTAGTGCAGCGCGTCCTCGCCAACCTGGCTAGCGAGCTTGCCCGCAAGATTGACCAGGACGCTATCTACAAGGCATTGGCCAGCGTGCGCAGCGTTTCGTCCAACAGCGGCGGGGCGTGGAATGGTTCGGCGGCCGCGCCGGACTACAACGACGCCGTCTTGAAACTGGGCAAAGCGCGTGTCAAGGTCGCCAACCGTATGTATGAGCCGACCTTCTACCTCGCTTCCAGCAGCAACAGCGATCTGCTGGCGAACTGGGCGGGCTTCACCGCCGCCGGTGCGCGGGCAGATGCCACCCTGGATGCTAATGGCTATGTGGGCCGCATCAAGGGTTTGCCACTGTATACCAGCCCGATGATGCCGGACAACATCATCGTAACGGGCAACCGCGAACTGGTGCAGTATCGCGTGTTCAAGCCGTTTGTCCTGAATGGTCCCTACCCAACTTACGATCAGGCGACGATGAAATTGATCGCGGCTGACCAATACTACCTGGAACAGTTTGACGCGACAGAGTCTCTCGTTCCTGGTAAGGGTGCCTACATCACCGTGACCTAGTTTGAGTAGTTTGAGTAACGAAGTTGCGCGGGCCGGGACAACCCGGCCCGCGCGTGATTTGAGGAGATACGCATGCAAAACATGGTCACAGCGCGATTGTCACGCGCAGGTTATGCACTAATCGCCAACCGATGTGCCAGTTTGGGTGATGTGGTGACAGTAACACAGGACGAGTTTGAAGTTGCCCAGGCTGCCGCCCAAGGCGCATGGGATATCGTTGAAACTGCGCCCGCTGCGGAAGAACTGCGCATGGCGGTAGATGACGGACAGTCGCCCGCCGCAATAAAAGAAGCACCCGCGGAGGAATTTGATGTCAGTAACTATAAACGTGCTAAAACAACTGTTACAGAGCGACGTGCCGGCGCAGGACGGCACGCCAAGTGAGGAGCAGTACGAGCGCGCGATAAAGGACGCGGTTGCCGACTTTGGCCGCCGCGCGCCCTATCCTAAAACAGGCACGCTCAACGTTGTTTCTGGCCAGTCTTTGTATGACGCGCCTTTAGATGCGGTGCGTGTGCTGAATTTTGTTCCCGTTGAGCCGACTGGCGGCCTGCTGGTGACAGACATGCTGACGCCCGTATTCACCACGACGCGGCCAGACAGCGTATCTCTCGCTGGAGCCAAGTTGGTTGTGTCTCCAAGGCCGACTTATTCCCTATCTCGGTCATATGAATACATGGCCTCCTATGCATTGACGGACGGCCAATACGCGGACTTGCCCGAAAGCGCGATTTCACTCATTTTGCTGAAAGCGCGCGCGGCGGCCACGCGGCTAAAAGCCATCAAGGCGGGCGGCGCGGCCATCAAATACGCCATTGGCGACGAGAGCATCGACAAATCTGGAATTGGGCGTTCACTGTCGGACGCCGCGCAGGAGCTGGATCGCCTGTATGAGGACGCCATGCGGCAAATGAAGCCGCAGGCGGCGATTCGCTCTTCTTACTGACATGGCTATCTGGACGGATGAATTGTGGAATGAGATGGCGGCGGATATCGCGGCCATCGTCGCGGACAACCCTGTTGTCATCAACATTCGGCGCGGCAATCAGCAGGTGGCCGCGCAAACTGCAAGGCTGGCCCAAAGCGCCGGCGGGCGCAGAAGTGTCGGCAACGCTTCATCCGAACGACGGGCGGCTGTGGTCGTGGTGGGTGGCAAAGATTTTGATGTAAGGGTGGGCGACCGATTCACCAACGCTGAAATTGTTTATTCGGTTACGTTTGTCCGCCCCAATCGCCGCGCGGCGGTGGTGGCGGAAGCCGAGGCGGTGGAATAAATGTCCGTTAATTTTAAGTGGAGCGTCCCGCCCGCGCAAATCGCGGTGAACATCGAGAAATATGGCGAGCGGGCGAGAATCGCTTTGAAGGCTCTTGCCGATTTCATTGCCCAGAAAATGCAGGACGACTTGCGGCAGAGCGCACCTTGGACAGATCGCACCGGGGCCGCGCGGCGCGGCCTTTTTTCGGTTGCCGAGCAAACCTCAAAGGAGCTGGTGACCATCTGGCTTAGTCATGGGCACACGGTTAAGTATGGCGTGTGGCTTGAGGTCAGATGGGGCGGCCGCTACGCTGTGATTGAGCCGACCATTCAGAAATGGTTGCCAGAAATCAATCGTTTATTGAAGGAGCTATTTCGCTGATGGGTATACGCGATTACGTCAACCGCATTTTTAGCCGGCAGCAGTCCAGCGCATCTGTCATTGCGTCTGCGCCTGGCACCACGATTCAAGAAATGCCGCAGCCGCGCTCCTCTATTCGTCTGGCGGGTGGATTGGCTGCAACGCGGCAACGCAGACAAACGATCATCGAATGCCGCGACATGTATAAGCTGGACACGCGAGTCAAGGTGGCCATCAAGACTGTGGCGCGAGATGCCGTAAAGGGTGGGTTTGTTGTCAAAGTGACCAATAACCCCCTGGCCGAGACCATAGCCAACGACTTGACAAAAAGATTAAACCTGCGCTATGCGTTAGAAAACTGGATGCGGCTTACGCTCAAGGAGGGCGATTCTTTTTTGGAAATAGGCGTTGACGCTGACGGGGTCATTGCCCTGGTAACACGCAAGCCTACGCTACAAATGCACCGCGCGAGCGACCGCCACGATTTATTCGAGGACTCGCGCCGCGCCTACTGGATGTCGGATGAAGCAGCCATTGGCCTGGGGGATGAGCCTCCCGACAACGCAATCTGGTTTGCTCAATGGCAAATTATCCACATCCGATGGGACCACGAGGAAGGTCAGAGATACGGCGAACCATTGTTTGCTGGCGCGACCAAGGCTTACCGTCGCATGGATGATGGCGAGTTCAACATGGCTGTGCGACGCAAAACGCGCGCGGGACGCCGGTTTTTGCACGTTGTGGAAGGGGCAAATGAAAACGAGCTGGAAGCCTATCGCGTCAAAAATCAAGACGCTCTGGATGACCCCTTCGCCGCGGTCAGCGATTTTTTCTCCAATAAAGCGGGATCCATCTCCGCCTTGGATGGCGACGCCAACCTCGACCAATATGAAGATGTGATGCACCACGTGCGCACGTTCTTCCTGGCGTCGCCCGTGCCCATGGCGCTGCTTGGCTACGGTCAAGACTTAAACCGTGACGTGTTGCAGG
>MTKZ01011917.1_pt1 | contig 21720 bp, 17 predicted proteins | sample 1042781 | NCBI WGS metagenome assembly MTKZ01 (sample SAMN06212207, study PRJNA360539) | anaerobic digester metagenome | biome: Wastewater treatment plant; material: sludge; isolation source: anaerobic digester fed with sludge from wastewater treatment plant | place: Denmark: WWTP Viborg ... | reverse complement strand
CATCCGCCCCCGCCCGCGCGGCTGCCAGGGCCGCCCCGAAACCGCCACTGCCGCCGCCCACGATACACACGTCGCAGGAGAAGGATTCCGCCGCGGTATCAAGAGACAACATCACCGGAATAAGTACTGTCCCGAAGAAACAAATAAGCACCCCATAAGGTCTCATGAAACTCCTTTCCCTGGCCACATCCGCCCATCATAACAGCGGCGAGAGGAGCCTGCAAAAATTTTCCGCCCATGCGCGGCTCCTGCTCACCATATCCGGCTGCATAAAATGGGAAGCGCGCTGCAGTTCTCGGATAAAGGTTTCCGTCCGTTCGATATCCACCGGACTGTAATGAAACAGGGCAATCTCGAAGTTCAGATAGATGCTGCGCATGTCCAGATTGGGCGATCCGGTAATGGCCAGGGAGGAATCAAACACCATGGCCTTGGCATGCACCATGACGCGCGGATAGGCGTACAGGGTGGCGCCGGCAGCGCAGATTTCCCGCAAGGCGGGGCCGCGCGCCAGGTCCGCCATGGGATGATTGGAACGCATGGGAACCAGTATGCGGACATCACAGCCCATCCGCGCCTTAAGGGCCAGCGCCTTGAGCAGCGAATCATCGGGCACAAAATAGGGCGTGACCATCCAGATGCGTTCCCGGGCCTCCATGATAGCCGTCAGCAGCGCATCATGGAAGGTATCCTCAGGCACGTCGGGACCACTGGGAATCACCTGAATGGTGCAACCGCTCATGAGAGAATCCGGCACGTCATGCGTATGGATAAGGGGCGCATATTCACAGAAGCAGCCGTTCAGTTCCGGGGTGTCGTCAACACCTTCATCGGTGGCATAATTCCAATCGTCATAAAAAATTGTCTCTATATCTTCCACGGCGGAACCGCACAGGAATACTGATGCGTCGATATAGCGTTCCGGGCGGAAAGAGGGCCCCATGAACCGGGTGGTGAGATTCATGCCGCCCACCATGGCGGTCGCATGGTCGATCACCACAATCTTGCGATGGTTGCGCAGGTTGGCCGACCACTTATATTGAAGGGGTAACACGGGCATGAACCGTCCCACGCGGCCGCCCGCATCACGCAGGGGCTGCACGAAGGAGCGGCTGGACCACAGGCACCCCAAGCCGTCGAGGAGCAGGCGAACCTGGACACCCTCACGGGCTTTGCGGGCAAGGGCGTCCACTACGGCGCGGCCCGTTTCATCCCGGCCCAGAATAAACGTGGCCACGTGAATGGATTCCCGGGCAGCCTCAAAGAGCCGCATCATGGCGGCAAAGGCCGTTTCACCGCTGGTATGGACCACAGCGTAATTGCCGGACCGCGGCGACGGAAAACCAGCGGACATGACGACACGGGCCGCGGCGACGGGAGCTTCCGATTCGGGGCCGGCAGAACCGGACACGGGGAACAGTTGCCCCTTCATGCGGATGAACTGCTTGAGTTTGCGCCCGCCCAGCAACAGATAGAGGGGCACCCCCAGGTACGGCACGAGTGCAATGGCCATAAGCCATGCGGCCGTGCTTCCGGGGGGCCGTTTTTCCCGAAGGACCCGCGCCGCCAGCGCCAGCGCCAGCATGAACCCGGCTACCGTCAGCACATGGTCCAGAACGAGTTGCATAACGTTTACGACAATGGCATTACCCCTTCGGCTCAAGCACGATAAACGTGGGCAGACCCATCACCTGAAAATACTCCACGACCTCTTTAACCGGTGATTCTGACAGCGATTCCGCCTGAAATTTGATTTTAACGTGGTTTTCCAGCCGGGACAAGACCTCTTCATCCTTCAACACCGTGCGGTCCATGGCGATGCAGCTTTTACACCAGGTTGCCCAGAAATCAATGATGACCAGGCGCTTTTCTTCCAACGCCTGCTTCAATCCCTCCTCCAGGGAAGGGGTCCATACGCCGCCCTCCTCCACCTGCGCGGTCTGCGGCACGGCCAGCGTGTAGGCCAGATGCATGTAATAGGAGGCAAAGGCAAGGATTAAAAGGCCGAAGGCCTGCTTGACCCGAACCATCCACTTGCCCGGCTTGGGCAGGAATGACATGCCCGCGCCCAAAAATGGCCACGGCAGCGCCATGCCTACGCCCAACCCGAAGGGAAGCAGCAACGCGAACACGTTGCCCTGGCTGTACAGGTCCTGGGCCTGAAGAATGGTCCAGATGACCACAGGCGCCACACACGCCCCGGCGAGCAGGGCGGACACAGCGCCCATGCCCAGTGCCGCCAGGAAGTGACCGCTGCCGCCGTTCTGGAACCCCAACCGGGACTGATACTTGGAAAAATCGATTTCAATGACATCAAACATGGCCGCGGCCAGCAGCACAAACAGCGCCGCGATGATGGCATTGAACCAGGCTGTCGCGTTGATGGCGCCGAATGCGGAAGAAAGCCCCAACACCACCACCAAGCCCAACGCGCCGTAGACCAATGCGATTCCCAGTCCATAGGCGCCACCCAGCGCAAACCCGCGCGCACGCGAACCGGCCCGGGCGCCTGCCCCGATGATGGCAACATTGATCGGGATTAACGGCAGCACGCAGGGAGTCAGATTCAACATGAGCCCCCCGGCCACCACCACCCAGACCATCCACCACCAGCCGGAGGCACCGGCGGGCGGCTGTTCCTCCACCCCGCCGCTGCCTTTGTCCAGAAAGCCGATAAATCCCTGTTTATCCACATATCCCGCGAGGGTATCCTTCACCTTGAACTGCTCCACAAGGGTGCGCCATTCCGTTGCGGAAGCCGCAGTCGGCGCCTCGACCGCCGCCTTCGGCTTTTCCCCAACGTTCCCCTCCGGCATAGACGGCACCGGGGAAGTGCTCGACAGAACTATCGGTTCCGGGGCGGCAGTTTCCTCCTCGGGTACCACCGTTGCCGCAGGTTCCGGGACGGCAGTTTCCCCCTCGGGTACCACTATTGCCGCCGGTTCCGGCGCGGAAGTTTCCTCCTCGGGTTCAGCTGGTAGCGCCGGTTCCGGTACGGGAGTTTCCTCCACGGGTTCCACCGATGTCACTGATTCCGATGCCTCAGACGCGCCAGGCTCCGCCTGGGCCAAAGCGATAGGTGCTTCTTCCAATTGGTCCCAAGGGGCCTGCGCAAACCATTCCGGGACAGAAGATTCGCCGACGGCCTTTTCAGCAGCCACGGTTACGGGAATAGTAACCGGCTGTTTGCTTGGCTGGGCACAGGTCTTGTCGTTACATGCCTGATACTGAAGTTGCCCCTGAATTTCATACGTCCCCGGCAGCACGGTATCATCCACATGGATCAGGAATCCCAGCACGAATTCATCTTCATAGACAGCCATGGGGTCCGGGGAAAATGAAAAGGTCGCCATCTTGTGTCCGGGATATGCCACGCCCCGGGGGTCGAATCCCGGGATTGCCTCGATTTCCAGCACGGTGGGTATAAGAAATTCATCCAGGGTTTCATGGGCGTTTACATGCCAGCCCTTACTGATGGAGACACGAACCGCCCCTCGCAAGGTGTTCCCCGGATCTACCGCTGCGTCTTCCAGAGCGGACTCACAGGTGATTTTCGGACCCGCCTTGCCGGGCATGAATTGTGCCTGCGCAAGCGCAGCGAACAGAAGGGCGATACAAACCATTAATAAGATACGACGCATGTTTACCTCTCCTTATTCCGAACCTATTGCGGAGGACAGGCGCGAAACCGTGTCGCGCAACTCCGTCCCTTACCACAATCATTTTACCAGGCGATACCCGGCGCGTCAGAAACCGCCCCCGATAGAGAACAACTCCAAGGCGGTACGGCATTTCCGCACATACTCATCCTGTCCGGCCGTGACCGTCACAAACGGAAGGGGCGGGTCATCGGCCGTACGCTGGCCTGCGCCCTGCTCCCAGGCTTCCCGCGCCGCATCTGCCCGGCCGAGGGCGAGTTTCGTTTTACCAATCCAATACCATATTTCCGAGTCGGTCACCACATAAGGACGGCCGACCTCCAGGTTTTCCGGATAGGTGGTGGCCCGCTCGAAATCCTGTAGCGCGGCATCCAGCCGACCCGAAGCATGGGCCGCTTTGCCGCGTGCCAGCAGGGCGGCCACAAAAATATCCCGCGGCGCGGTCTGAGCCTCCCAATTGGAGAAACGTGCGGTCTCCAGCAGGGCAATACAATCATCGTACCGCGCCTCCGCCAGATATGCCTTCGCCAGCCACGTGGTAATATCGTAACGTACATCCGCCATCTTGGGCATGGATTCCACCAGGCGAATCGCTTCCCGGCGGTTTCCGGGCTCCAGTACCAACGCGAGATCGCGATAGAGGACCTGGTCTCCGGGCCGCGCTTCCAGGGCATTGCGCAGGTACTGCGCCGCTTTTTCAGGCGCATTTTCCTTCTTCCAGGCATGCAAGGCCAGTAACCGCCACGCGCAACCGAGAGAAGGATCCTCTTCCACCGCCCCGAGCCACTGGATCACCGCATCGTCCAGGCGGCCGAAGTGGGCATAAGCCAAGCCCAGCGACAAGCGCACACGGCCCGAGCCCGGCAATGCGGCAATTGCATATTCCATCATGGGAAGTTCTTCGGGCCGCGAAGGTAGCGCCTCCACCTCCGTCAGGGCGGCCGCCTGCTTTAGGTGGGCGGCGGCGGCGGGGGCATCGCCCGCCTTATGAAGGCACCATGCGGCGTGATACCGGGTGAGGGGAGATTCAAGGCCCTGCCGAAGGGCGGCCTCCAGCAAACGCGCTCCCTGACTGTATAAACCCATGCCGGCAAGAAAACACGCCGCTTCCTGAAGGGCGAAAGGCACATCCCCGCAATCCCGGGCCAACGTTTCGGCATAGGTGTCACAAGTGTCCGTGGCGAGCGCGTACAACGCCTTCAGCGTAAAATCCGCCGGGTCTTTCTCCAGTGCGCCTTGGGCCGATTGCGCCGCCTCGGCCGCGTTGCCCACGGCCAGCAGCGCGGCAAGCCGTCCGTTTCGCGCCGCCGCGTCACAGCCGTTACCCCAGTACGCGCGGTCGAACACCCGAAACGCTTCGGCGTAGTCGCCCAGCACCATTGCCGCCCGCCCGGCCAGATAAAAGCCCCGGGGGTCTTTGTCCGGCGTGAGCGCCGCCTTGTATGCTGCCGCCAGTGCCGCGGCCGGTTCATCCAGATGCAGCAGGGCGACGCCCAGGGCATACCAGGCTTCCGTACTGCCAGGGTCCCGGTGCGCCGCTTTTTCCGCATATGCGCGGGCGTTTGTCCAGTCCGCACGTCCCAGCGCAAGCCCGGCAAGGCCGCACAGGGCGGGGGCATGCAGCGGGTCCTGTTCCAGCACGGCCAGGTAGGCATTCCAGGCTTCGTCCGGTTTCGTCTGGCTGTGCAGCAGGAATGCCTCGGCATACAATTCATCCGCCGTTGGCCCGTCCTCTCGTGCCGGTAAAACGGTCAGGTCCGGTGCGTCCACCTTACGGAGTTCGAGCGGCGAAACATAGTGCATCAGCACCGAACCGTCCGCAGCGGTTACGGTAATTTCCACCGGGCTCTCCCCGGAGGCGATATCCAGGCGCGCCGCCTTGAGGGGGCTGAGATCGACGGCAGCCTCCGACAAATTCTTCCCCCCGCCTGCGACCGTCACGCGAGCGCCGGGATATTCGGCCGTGGCCAGCAGGCGCAGCTGCAGCATCTCCTCCGTGCGACTGGTCTGCGCTACTATGTCACGAGTCGCGAATTCGAAACCGTCTCCCAGCCCATGGGCGGGATACCAGAATTCGCGCCAGCGGATTTCCCGGCCCGGCTTCAGCATGCCGTAATCGGACTGGGTCAGGAGCGGCCCGCTTTGCACTTCGATATATTGTGCATTGACCGGACCCGCGTCGGACAGGGACGTCTGGCTCGCGATACCGAATTCGTCCTTGCCCCAGGTCCAGGCTTTCTTGCCCGGCAGCTCATGATGATTGGCGTAGGAAACGATGCCCTGGTCCAGGTTCTTGTCATAGGCCCCGAAGAAATCATGATCGCATTCGTAGCCGAAAATGGAAGACATGGTCTCGTAGTTTTTAAGATAAGACAAATCCTTGCCTTCATGCACGGGCCATTGATAAAAGGAGGTGCCGTTATGGTCCGTGCCAAGCGTCATGGGATAAATAAAACGGGTACCCTCGAGGTTGGGAAACGCCGTGCAGTTCCAGAAATAATAGGGCGCCACCGTATCAAGCGGGTTGTAGATGCGGATGGTTTCGTCCAAATACGCCCGGCCCGGATGGAGCGTTACTTCCACGGTCCAGCGGGTGCGGAATATCTTCTCCACGTTGCCGATGACCAGGGTGGCCGACCCGTCACTGTTTTCGCGCACGAGGACATCCACGGGCGACACCACGGTTACCGTATGGCCGTGGGGCCCGGAATTCCACTCGATGCCGCCGCTGATCCATGCGCCTCGCATGGCTATCAGGGCGGGTTTTACAACATCGTTGCGGTGGAACATCTCCCGGCCCGTCGCTTTAACCAGCACGGACCAGATGCGTCCGCCGAGTTCGGGAACGCAGGTAACACGGAGATAGTCGTTCTCGAGAACCAGGGCGCGGTAATCGCGGGGCGCGCCTGCCTTGCCGATGAGGTCCTGCCGCGAATAGGGATAATAGATATCCCCCTCATAGGCGCGCATGACCGGATGGGGGTCATCATACCAGGGATAGGTCTGCAGCGTCAGCACTTCTTCGCGGTGTTGCACCGCGTCCGCAACGCCGTCCGCCGTCCAGGCCGCGACATATACAAAAAAGACCAACAGAAAAAAACGGACCGCGCTCCGATTGTGTTTCATCGCTCCTACTCCTGCTTGTAACCGTACACACCCCGGGACAGGCACAGGCCCCGTTCAGCCCATAAAATCATCGCATAGCGGGAACCCGCGCTTCAATACGCCCCACGCCCCCCCAAATCCGCACGTAAGACACCGAGTTATTGGCGTAAAGCCAATAAGGACAAGGAACGATAGAAGCGGCATCCCGCCGCGTTGCATCAAGGCGGACATGCGGGATGCAGTCACGATGGAATCTGCAGGATGCCGCTTCTACAATCTCTCCATTACTTACGTGCGGATTTAGACGCCCTGGGAACGATTGAAAAACGGGCGGCGCTCATGATAGCCTTAATTTCTATGTTGCGCTCTGAACGCGCCAACATTCATGTCACCAGGATGCAACCTGAAGGAGGTAAAACGATGCGGTCTATGTTTATGGTGTGCTCCGCCCTGTTGCTCGTGTCGGCCGGTTGTGCCACGCTTCCGGTGTTTGTGCCGCCTGCGGGCGTGGCGGTAATCGCCCACCGGGGCGCCAGTCACGATGCCCCGGAAAATACACTGGCCGCGTTCCGACTGGCCCGGGACATGGGCGCGGACTGGTTCGAGCTGGACTGTCACCTAAGCCGGGACGGGCTGGTTGTCGTCAGTCATGACAATGAGTTGGAACGCACCACCGGCGCGCAGGGCACGATAACGGAATCGGATTACGCCTATTTACAGAGCCTGGACGCGGGCGCCTGGAAGGGCGTCCAATTCGCCGGTGAACGGCTTCCCTTATTCAGCGAATGCCTGGACTTCGCGAAGAACAGCATCGGGGTGTATGTAGAAATCAAGAATGAAGCCGACGACACGGCCTTGATGGGACAAATTCTCAAGGAAGCGGAACCGTATCCGGTCATGACCCCGGAATTTGCCACCTGGATGATTAGGGCCATTGAAGCAAACGGCACGCGCAATCTGGAACTCACGCGCAAGACCATCGCCTTGATTCGCGAACGCGGCATGGCACAGCAGGTGGTTATCCAGTCCTTCTCTCCCATCATCTGCGCGATTGCCAAAATCGAGGCGCCGGAGATGCGGGTGGAAGCCTTGTCCGGCGTCAAACTGGATGAACACGACATATGGGAACTGGTAACGCGGTGGCTGTTCCTGCTCGACCTTGACGGCCTAAATCTCAGTCATGAGAGCGTCACCCCGGGCAGGATGGCGACGGTCAAACAGTCCGGTAAGACCGTGGCCGTGTGGACGGTGGATGAGAAACCGATCATGGACCGGGTTGTGGGCCTTGGTGCCGACGCCATCATCACCAACCGGCCCGATGTCGCGTTGTCCGCCCTCGGCCGCCGCTGACCGGAACCGCGAAACGCGCCCGGAGCATCTTACCGTTCAACTCACAGGGGCTTATTCCATCTTTCCGGTCGCGGCGAGGGTCACGGCCCGGTACGCTCCGTTATACAGGCCCAGGTCGCGTAGTTTTTTGATTTGCGCGCAATACAGGTTAAGCAGGTCGTTTTCCCGGAGCAGCAGGTCCAGGCTTTGCAGGGTCAGGGCAGTCCCCCGGCATTCCGGGGTGCCGTCCCCCATTTCGGCGGCCCGGATGGCGCCCCACGCCTCGTGCCCGCCGACACGTTCCAGCAGCAGTTTTGGAATAGGGTAAAACGCCAATTCGCTGGGTTTGGTAATCAATATGTCCGCGATGCGCATGAGCAGGTTGGTCGTATAGACGGCCATAAAAGGATTTTCGTGGAGGAACACATGCAGGCCGGATACCTCTCCGGCATCCGCCGCGCGTATGAATGCCTGGCTTTCTTCCCAGTTGGTATGGTGATGCGCTATCTCCCCGAACCCCGGAATACGGGAAGTAAAACGTTCCAGCGCATTCCGGTGGTCGCCGCAATTCAGGAACAGGGCCGTCTCCCCGGCACGCAAGCGTGGCATGAGGCGCCCGATAAGGGTTAGCAGCAACTCCTGTTGGGCACCGGCGCCGCCGATGGAGATTAGCAGTCTTCGGGGCGCCCCGGCGCGCGCGCGGGCCAACCGGGCGTCACAGTCCGCATCGATGTTTTCCACCAGTTCATGGTCCACATAATGGCCGGCCAGAAACAGCTGGTCTTCCGGGATGCCTTGCTTTTCCGGCACCGAGGCGCCCAGTTCGCGCAGGGTTCGGAAAATAAAATATGCGGACGGGGACTGCACCGTGTGCAGCGCGCCCGGCGCGATATGAAATCCCAGGGGGCAGTTGTCCGGAACCACGTTAACCACGCGCTTCAACCCGGCATGCAAGGCACCCTGCGCATTCCAGGGATGGGTTCCGAGAAAGGGCGTTTCCGGGGGAATATCACGATGCGTGTCCGCGAAGATGGCCGAGGCCCCCATGATGGGGTAGTTTTTTTCAAGGCGCTTATACCATTGCCCCATCAGGGGATCCCAGAAAAAACGGTTGAACAACTTTGACTTCTGGGAGATGCGGGAACCCAGGGAATACCACTTGTCCAGGTCACGGATCATGCGCGCACCGGCGGAATCAAAACCGAGCAGGTCAAACCAGTAGGGGATATACCCCTGGGCGCGGGCCGCCGAAGCCAGCGCCATGCCGATACGGTAATGGCCGTATCCCATGCGGATGGTGCCGATAAACACGGCCTTGTCATACTGAATGGCTTCACCCTCTGTTCCGGAAAATACCTCCTTGAGTCCGATAAGGGGCCCCAGCACGGAGTTGTCTCTGGCCCGTAGCGGATACACGGCATCAGGGCGCGAACCATATTTCTTCTGAAACCTTTTCAGGGTCCGCGCGGCTTTTACACGCGTCCGTTCGCTGATGGGGACGCCATACAAGCCGCTTTGGGAGGGATATTCATTCGACATGGCGCGACACTATCTCCTTATCATGGGCGCAACGAAACAGTTTCTCGTCGCTCTGTTTTTTCTATCTTCTGTAACTGTCTGGCGCGGTCTCAAACAAACATGTTTCTACTCCCCAGGTAAAACGATATACGGGCGAAAGCAGGGACTGACTCCAGCGCACGATGAGGACCGATGTTGAACAATAAGAGTAAACCGCGCTGGCATCCCTCAATTAACCTGAATAAACCCAAACTATTGGCATATAAACACCAAGTAGGTAACTAAAATACTGCTTGACAAACAGTACACTTTCTGATACAATACCTTCTGAAGGTAATTATGTTACTTCAATAAAATATGAATCTTAGTGGAACACAAAAAACCGATGGCGCAAGGTCACGGCGTCGCGGAAGCGAATACCGACCACAAAGGGCAGGCATCCAACGTCACAGGAATAGTCTAGCCAATTGGAGAGCATAAGTCAATCTGTACCCCATGAACGGAGGTGGTCCGTCACACACAGCCGTGCACGGGTTTATAACCATGGCGGCTTCGACGCAGACCGGGATGATCTTTGGACTACTTTCCTGCGCAAAGGCTGCGACGACGGTTCGGGCGGCGGCAACCGCTCGCCCGAAACGTCTACGTGTATAGCAAGACGACTCAGACCAAGCCGTAGACTGGACAACGAACGGTGGCGGGACGGTTCCCTGTCCCGCCACGTCAGGAATACAACAGTCATGAAATTGACCATAAAACAACTGGTAAAGCGCATGCAGATGGGCTACCAGCCCCGGCAGGCCGTCAAGGCCGACAATGGGGGCACCCACTGGCTGATCCAGATGCGCGACCTGCAGGAGAACGGCACCCTCCGGCGCGAGAGCCTGACCCAGTTTGTGCCGGAGCGCGCGCCTGAGCCGTATATCGTCCGCGAGGGCGACGTGTTGTTCCAGGTGCGGGGCTGGAATCATTGGGCGGGCGTTGTCCGGGGGCTCGATGATTGCACGCTGGCGGCGAACCATTTTTACATTCTCCGCCCGGATACCGGTCGCGTACTGCCCGAGTACCTCGCATGGTATATCAACCAGACGGAAGCCCAGCGCTATTTTCAGAAAGGCGCCCACGGCTCAGGAAATGTCACGGTCGTGCCTCGGGCCATCTTCGAGAGTCTTGAGATCCCCGTGCCGTCCCTCGCGGTGCAGGAATACATCATCGCCCTGGACCGGCTCCAGTGGCGGGAACAGGAAGTGACAACACTACTGCAGAAAAAGCGCGCCCAGTGGCTGCACGCCCTTAGCCTGCGCGCGGCCAAAGGCCGTTCCGGAAACAAGGAGACTGATTTATCATGACCGACGCCCAAGTGGTAAAAGACATCCAGAACATCGTCTGGCGCGCCTGCGACACCTTTCGCGGCATTATCAATGCCAGTAATTACATGGACTATATCCTGACCATGCTCTTCGTGAAATACCTGAGCGACGTGTGGCGGGACCGCAAGGAGACCTACGAGAAGAAATACGGCGGCAACGCCGAACGGGTTCGCCGCGCGCTGGAACGGGAGCGTTTCGTTATGCCCATCATCGAGCTCCGGGACGGGTCGGGCAAAAAAATCACGGACGCCTTTCCCGCCAGTTTCGACAGTCTCTATGCGCGCCGGGGCGCGGACAATGTCGGCGAACTCATCAACATGGTCCTGGCCGCGATTGAAGATGCGAACAAGGCTAAACTGGAGAAGGTGTTCCGGGACATTGATTTTAACAGCAACGTGCTGGGCGATACCCGGGAACGGAACCGGCGCCTGGTCCACCTGCTCCAGGATTTCAATGATCCCAAACTCGACCTGCGCCCGTCGCGCCTCCATGACCGCGATATCATCGGCGACGTGTACGAATACCTCATTGGCAATTTCGCCGCCGGCGCGGGCAAGAAGGCCGGCGAATTCTACACGCCGCCTCAGGTGTCCACGCTCCTGGCGCGGCTCCTTGCCCCGAAGTCCGGCGCACGCATCTGCGACCCCTCTTGCGGTTCGGGCTCGCTTCTGCTCAAGGTGGGACGCCAGGTGGCCGACGGCAATTACGCTCTCTTCGGACAGGAACTCAACGCCAGCACCTGGGCGCTGTGCAAGATGAACATGTTCCTCCATGAAACCGACAGCGCCCGCATCGAGCGCTGCAATACCCTGACCGATCCGGCCCTCATCGAGGACGACCGGCTCATGAAATTCGATATCGTAGTCGCGAATCCGCCCTTCTCCCTGGACAAGTGGGGCGCCGAAAACGCCGCTGCCGACCGCTATGACCGCTTCAAACGGGGCATCCCCCCGAAAAGCAAGGCGGACTACGCCTTCATCCTGCACATGATCGCCATCGCCCAGGCCGACACGGGCAAGGTCGGCGTCATCGTGCCCCACGGCGTGCTCTTCCGGGGCGGCAGCGAAGGCAAAATAAGGCAGGCCCTCATCGAAGAGAACCTGCTGGACGCCGTCATCGGCCTGCCCGCCAACCTCTTCTTTGGCACCGGCATCCCCACGGCCATACTCGTATTCAACCGGGGCCGGAAAACACGCGATGTCCTTTTTGTCGACGCCAGCCGGGAGTATCAGGACGGCAAAAACCAGAACTTCCTGCGGGAGGCGGATATTGAAAAAATTATCAAGACCTTTAAGGCCTATAAGACGGTCGAGAAATACGCTTACCGCGCCGCCTTCGACGAGATTCAGGAGAACGACTTCAACCTGAACATCCCCCGGTACGTGGATACCTTTGAGGAGGAGGAAGAAATCGATATTGCCGCGGTACAACAGGAGATTGAGGACTTGGAGAAACAACTGGCAGAGACAAGGAAGGAAATGGCGAACTATTTGCATGAACTCGGGTTTATAAAATCATGAAGCGGGAGCGTATGGTTTTGTATCACCACAGAGACACAGAGGACACAGAGAATAAAAAACTTGAAATGCAATTAATCTGTGCCCTCTCTACTGTTGCGATAAATCTTATCCCTGCTTTTCTTCTCTGTGTTCTCTGTGCTTCTGTGATAAATCTTATTCCTGCCTTTCCTCTCTGTGTCCTCTGTGCCTCTGTGGTAAAAGTTACTAAACCTGCAAGAGACGAAGGAGATGGGTATGCATCCACCTGAATCGGAAATTCTGATTTATCAACCCGAAGATGGGAAAACCCGGATCGAAGTCCGGCTGGACGAGGGGACGGTCTGGTTGAACCAACTGCAACTGGTCGACCTGTTCCAGAGCACCAAGCAAAACATAAGTCTTCATATAAGAAATATTTATGCGGAAGGGGAACTTGCCGAGGACGGAACTGTCAAGGAATACTTGACAGTTCAAAGCGAGGGGACCCGGCAGGTAGAGCGCTCGATCAAATACTATAACCTGGATGTCATTATTGCCGTCGGTTACCGTGTGCGGTCCCAGCGTGGTACCCGGTTCCGTCAATGGGCTACCGCGCGCCTGAGCGAGTACCTGGTAAAAGGTTTCGTGATGGACGATGCGCGGCTCAAGAACCCGCCCGGTCCCGGTGTTCCGGACTATTTCGATGAAATGCTCGAGCGCATCCGGGATATCCGGTCGGCCGAGCGGCGCATGTATCTGCAGGTACGCAATATTCTCGCCCTCGCTGCTGATTATGAACCCCGTGAAGAGGAAACGCAGCAGTTCTTCCAGGTGGTCCAGAATAAGCTCCACTATGCCGCCACGGGTAAGACCGCCCCGGAACTCATCGCCGAACGGGCAAATCACCTGCTGCCCAACATGGGGCTGACCGTATGGAAAGGGGAGGTCGTGCGGAAAGGTGACGTCACCATCGCAAAGAATTATCTCAACGAGAACGAGATCACCGAACTCAACCGTATCGTCTCCATGTTCCTCGACTATGCCGAAGACCAGGCGCGACGGCGCAAACAGATTTTCATGCGGAACTGGCGCGAAAAACTGGATTCCTTTCTCGCATTCAGTGAGCGGAATATCCTGAACCATTCCGGACGGGTCTCACGAGAAGAGGCCGACCACACCGCTCAGGAACAGTATGAATTGTTCCACAAGCGACGGCTGGAGACAGCGGAAGAACAGGCGGAGGAACGGTATATCGAGGATTTAACAAAAGCAGCAAAAAAATTGGAGAGAATACCTGCAGACAAAAAGAGGGGAAAGGGGAAGAAGCAAGAACCAAAGACAGGCGATGAGAAAGGGTAGTTGATGAGCAAACCAACAAAACCAAGAATGGCCATCTGTTATGACTTTGACGGTACGCTGGCGGCGGGAAACATGCAGGAGTACGACTATATCCCACAACTAAACATGTCTTCAAAGAAGTTCTGGAAGGAAGTGCAAAAACGCGCTCGAGAGCAGAAGAGCGATGAGATCCTTGCTTATATGGGGCTCATGATAGAAAAGGCCAACGCTGACCGTTCTCCAAATGGCATTAAGATAAAACGTGAAGATTTTACAAACTACGGCAAGAAGGTAAAGTTTTTTCTGGGAGTCGAAAAATGGTTTGAAAGGATTAATAAGGTCGGGAAAGACAGCGGCATATCTATTGAGCACTATATCATTTCCTCGGGGATTCGGGAGATGATCGAAGGCACATCAATTGCAAAGCATTTTAAGAAGATTTATGCGTCATCCTTTATGTATGACCAGAATGGAGTTGCCTATTGGCCGGCACTTGCGCTTAATTACACGACAAAAACTCAGTTTCTGTTCAGAATCAATAAAAACTACCTTGATGAATGGGATAATTCAGAAATCAATGCCTATAAGGCCAAAGAAGAACGCCCTGTTCCATTTGAGCGGATTATATACATCGGGGATGGAACTACTGACATTCCATGTATGCGCCTTGTAAAAGACCAGCGTGGTTACGCTATTGCCGTTTTTCAGCCAGGAAAATCAAGAGCCAAAGCGTGTGCCGCACGTTTACTTGCCGATGGTCGAGTTAGTTTTGTCGCACCTGCAGACTATAGGGAAGGAAAAATACTTGAAAGGCAAATCAAATCAGTCATAAAAAAAATACTAGCCGACTTTGAGGTACACCAATTCATTAAACACAGTAAAAAAAACTACGCAATAAAAACCGCTAAGCCTGAAATGATGACTACCAATATCTCTGAAGCATCGCTTGATTCTGTTATCAAGGAGGAAGAGGAGGTTCCAAAACAGGGAACAGAGGGTATATGAAACAAAGCAATGAAAATAGCGCGGGATATAAAAAGACTAAAATCGGGTGGCTCCCAAATGACTGGGAATGCTTGCCGCTTGAAAAAATAATATCAAAATTGTGTGCTGGGGTCAGTGTAAACTCTTATGATGAACCAATTCAGGGCAACGGGGACGACGAAATAGGAGTACTAAAAACAAGTTGCGTTAATAAAGGTATTTTTCTTTCGGGGGAAAACAAAAGGATATTGCCTGATGAAGTCCAACGATCACGTGTTTCTCCCCAAAAAAACACAATGATAATGTCTCGTATGAATACCAAGAATCTTGTTGGTGACAATGCATTAATTGATAAAGACTATCCTTCTTTGCGTCTACCTGACCGCCTTTGGTCCTTTGGTATTCTAAATAAAAGTGAAAACTCTATTTTATGGTTAGCGCACCTATTATCATCTCCGCGAATGCGCAGTAATATTTCAAGTCGTGCAACTGGAACAAGCGGGAGCATGAAAAATATTACTCAAGAGGACATTATGGGGCTGTCTATTCCTCGCCCCCCATTTCCCGAGCAGGAGAAGATTGCAGAGGTGTTGTCGACGTGGAGAAGCGCGATAGAGCAGAAGATGCGGCTGATTGCGGCGAAGCGGCGGCGCAAGCAGGGGCTGATGCAGCAATTGCTGACGGGGAAAATGCGGTTTAAGGAATTTGTGAAGTCAAAGTCTGTACGTGAAACGAAGTATGGGACTGTTCCAATGGACTGGGAATATCTCAAAGTAGCAGAGGTCGCTTCGGAGGTTTCGGAGCGAAATGCAGAGCGCGCTGATCTGCCGGTTTTATCTTGCTCAAAATATGATGGCCTTGTGGAATCCTTGAAATATTTCGGCAAGCGCGTTTTTAGCGAGGACACCACGAATTACAGGGTTGTCCGACGCAATCAGTTTGCCTATCCATGTAATCATGTCGAAGAAGGGTCTATTGGCGTTCTAGACTTTTTAGATGCAGGCATTGTCAGCCCCATTTATGCCGTGTTTCAGACTGACGATCGAATACACGACCCATTTTTATACGCACTATTCAAGACAGATCTCTATCGGCACATTTTTGAAGTGAGTACCAGTGCATCCGTAGATCGGCGCGGAAGTTTGCGCTGGAATGAGTTCGCTAAGATTCATATTGCGCTTCCGTCAGTTGACGAACAAAAGAAAATTGCATTGTGCCTTAACGATAACGACAAAGAGATAGAAACTCTTTGCCGAAAACTCGATGCGTTGAAAGAACAGAAGAAAGGTCTGATGCAGCAGTTATTGACGGGCAAAGTAAGGGTAAAGTATGACGCTAATGGGTAATTACCACAGAGGCACAGAGTACACAGAGAAGAAGAACCTAGGCGTTCTTTGTATCTCGATGGTGAAACACCTTGAATAGCTGAAGGAGCACAGTTATGAAACGTGACATGGACTTGGTTCGCAAACTTCTGCTGTATCTTGAAGAAATGAATCCATACAACAGAGAAGTTCCCATTTGCATTGACGGTTACGGGCTGGACCAAATCGAGTATCACGGTTTTCTTCTGGTAGATGCAGGTTTGGCAACAGGGGTGGATACAACCACTTTTGAGAATCGTCAGCCCGAATACTTTCTTACGGGGTTAACCTGGGCGGGTCATGAATTTCTGGATGCCGCGCGGAATGAAACCAACTGGAAGAAGGCGAAGGAGAAGTTCGCGGGTGTCGGTGGTTTTTCACTAGGAGTGTTGCAGGCGTTGCTGATCGCGCTCATGAAGGAGCAAATTGGTCTATGAAGAATAGATACCACACAGAGGCACAGCGTACACAGAAAAGAAGAAACTCGGTGTTCTCTGTGTCTCGGTGGTGAATTAAAGCCAACAATCAAAGGAGAACACAGATGGAGCGGGATGCGCTTACAGGCAAGGTCATCGGGTTCGGGATAGAGGTACATCGGGAAACGGGTCCGGGTCTGTTGGAATCGGCCTACGAAGAATGCCTGGCGTATGAACTGAAAGTAGCGGGGCTTAAGTATTCCCGCCAATTGGAACTTCCCGTGAAGTACAAGGGTATCTTGCTGGACTGCGGTTACCGGATTGATCTGTTGGTGGAAGACCGCCTCATTATAGAATTGAAGGCGGTGGAACGATTGCTGCCCATACACGAGGCGCAATTATTGACCTATATGAAATTGTCAGGGATTCAGAAAGGATTGTTGATGAATTTTAATGTCTCCGTTTTGAAAGACGGTGTGAAGCGATTTGTGTTGTGATCGGATTGCACCACAGAGACACAGAGGCCACAGAGAAGATAGTATGATAAAAAAAATATCACACAGGCACAGAGTACACAAAAATAAAAGAGGATGTTCTCTGTGTTCTCGGTGTCTCTGTGGTGCATCTATTTAAGGACGTATAATAACGATGAATTACGCACATCTGGATGAACTGGCAAGAAAGGCCTTTGCGGTGTATTTCCGGGCGGTGGATCAGGGACAGCCGGATCCTCCCCCCAAAAGGGTTGCCCGATGATGAAAGATTCTTTAAACGCCTATGCGCGCATTACCCCCCCCCTGGACGAAGACCGCGCCAGCAAGCTGCAGGCACTGCAGCTGCTGCAGCAGCTGGGCTATGCGTACCTGACCCCTGAAGAGGCGGACACCCACCGGAACCGCCGACGCTCGGAGGTGCTGCTTTTCGGCATCCTGGAAGACGTGCTGCCCCGCATCAACCGGATACGGTACAAAGGCGAGGAACAGCCCTTCTCCGGCGGCAATATCGCCGCGGGCATCGCCGCGTTGCGTGATGTGCTCTATGACGGCCTGGTCCGGACCAACGAAAAGGTCTATGACCTGCTTATGCTCGGCAAGGAACTGCAGCAATCCGTCCTGGGGGACACGAAAAGTTTCAACCTCCAGTACATGGACTGGGACCATCCCGAGCGGAACGTGTTCCACGTGGCGGAGGAGTTCGCCGTGGAACGCGTCAACAGCCGGGAATGCTATACGCCTGACCTTGTGCTGTTCGTGAACGGGATTCCGCTGGCGGTCATCGAGTGCAAGCGCGCGGTGCTGGGCGGCCAGACGGAACCCGTGGACCAGGCAATCTCGCAGCATCTGCGGAACCAGAAGGACGACGGGATCCCCATGCTGTTCGCGTACAGCCAGCTGCTGCTGGGCGTGGCCCCGGCGGAAAACCAGGCCAAGTACGCCACGACGGGAACGGCTTCCAAATTCTGGGCCGCCTGGAAAGAGGAGCGGGGCAAGGATCAGGACGATGAAGTGATTGCGGCGCGCATCAACACCCCCCTGAGCGAGCAGCAGAAGGACAAGGTGTTTGAATCACGGGCCCCCTATGTGCGTGAGGAGTATGAACGCTACGGTACGGCGGAACGCCAGGTGACGGATCAGGACCGGCTCCTGTATGCCCTGTGCCGTCCCGAACGGCTGCTGGACATCACCCGGCGCTATGTCGTCTTCGACGCCGGCGAAAAGAAGGTGCCCCGCTGGCAGCAATTTTTTACCGTGCAACATCTGCTCACCCGGGTTCATGAGAAGGACACCACCGGCCGGCGGCACGGCGGCGTGGTGTGGCATACCCAGGGCAGCGGCAAATCCCTGACCATGGTAATGCTGGCGAAGGCGTTGGCCCTCGAGCCGGGGCTGCACGACCAGCGCATTCTCCTGGTGACGGACCGCACCGACCTCGATGATCAGATTCACCATACATTTATGCACTGCGGGCTGGCGCCCGTGCAGGCCCAGAGCGCCGCGCACCTGGCGCGTCTGTTGAAAGAGGGCAAAGCGCGCGTGATAACCACGGTCATCAACAAGTTCGACTCCCTGGGCAGCGTGAAGAGCACACTGCGCCAGGACGACCCCAATATCTTCGTGCTGGTGGACGAGAGCCATCGCACCCAGTACGGCACCTTTCATGCCAGAATGAAGAAAGTGCTCCCGAACGCGTGCTACGTGGGATTTACCGGAACCCCGCTGATGAAACAGCACAAAACAACGGTCGGCAAGTTCGGTGGGTTCATTCAGCCCATCTACACCATCCGCGACGCCGTCAAGGACAAGGCCGTGGTGCCTTTGCTGTATGAGGGGCGCATGGTGCCGCTGGACGTGAACGAAACGGCGATTGACTCCTGGTTCGACAAGATCACCGCTAATCTCAGCAAGGCCCAGGCCGCCGACCTGAAGCGAAAGTTCGCCACTTCCGACCACGTCAGCCGCGCCGAACAACGCATCATGGCGGTTGCCTGGGATGTGAGCTGCCACTTCCGGGACAACTGGAAGCATACCGGGTTCAAGGCGCAGCTGGTGACGCGACGGAAGCAGATGGCGCTGCTCTACAAGAAATATCTTGACGAGTTCGGCATGGTGACCTCCGAGGTGCTCATTTCGGGCCCGGATGAACGTGAAGGCCACGAAAGCACGCAGGAGAGCGAGGAGGAACAGCAGGATAACCGGGATCGCCGCGTGCTGCTGTTCTGGAAAGACATGATGGCCCGGTTCGGCACCGAGGACGCTTACAACAAGGCCCTCATCGGCGGGTTCAAAGGCGAGGGCGACCCCGAAATCATCATCGTGGTGGACAAACTGTTGACGGGCTTCGATGCGCCGCGCAACACCGTGCTCTATCTGGACCGCGATCTGAAGGAGCATACCCTGCTACAGGCGATCGCCCGCGTCAATCGGCTCTGGGAAGGCAAGGACTTCGGCTATATCCTCGACTACCAGGGTGTGCTGGCCAATCTCGATGGCGCGCTGGCCTTGTATGAAAAGCTGCCCGATTTCGATCCGGAGGATCTCGAGGGCACCCTCACCGACCTCAGTGAAGCCGTGAAACAACTGCCCCAAAAGCATTCGGACCTCTGGGAACTCTTCGAGACTATTGCCAATAAATACGACCGGGAAGCCTACGAGCGGCTGCTGCAGGACGACGCGGTGCGCCACCAGTTCTACCAGCGCCTCAGCGAATACCTGCGTGCGCTCAAACTGGCGCTGGCCAGTGTGGAGTTCCAGGAAAAACAGGCCCACCGCATCACGAAATACACCCGTGACGCCAAATTTTTCCGCGAGCTGCGCGCCTCCGTGGAACGGCGCTACTCGGATACCGTCAATATGTCCGAATACGATGCGCGCATCGAGAAACTGATTGACCAGCATGTCGGCGCGCATGAGGTGGAGCAGGTGACGGAGCTGGTCAATATTTTCGAGCGAGAAGCCTTCGAGGCGGAAGTCGAACGGGTCGTCGGTGAGGCCGCCAAGGCCGATACCATCGCGTCCCGTACCTTGAAAACCATTACCGAACGCATGGACGAGGATCCCACCTTCTATGAGAAATTCTCAAAGATGCTCCGCGACGTAATAGAAGCGTGGCGCAACCGGCGCATGACGGATTCGGAGTACCTGTCCAAGGTCAAGAATATTGCCGAACGGGTGCGCACCCGCACCGGCGACGAAGTGCCGGAACAACTTAGCCATTCCGACACGGCGAAAGCCTTCTTCGGCCTGGTGCGTGAAGTGTTTGAAAAACACGGCGCTGTCCAGGATGCCCCGCGCCATCACTTGGCCGAACTTGCCGTTGACATCGAGAAGGTTATCGAAAAACGGGCCATCGTCAACTGGGCCAACAACAGTGACGTGCAAAATCAAATGAAAACGGACATTGAAGACCTGCTGTTCTCGTTTCAGGAAGAAAATAGTATCGAATTATCCTATGAAGAAATTGATTCCATCCTGGACCGTTGCATCAGTACGGCAAAGGCCCGCGCAAAGTGAGCCGGGGGGTGTTAAACTTGGAGTACATGCGTCAAGAGACTGTCTGTTTCGGCAAAACAACCATCCCGTTTTCGGTGGAATTCCGGCCGCGCAAGCATATGGGGATCACCGTGCACCCTGATCTGCGCGTGCATGTGGCGGCACCTATAGGCACGGATATGGAGGAGGTGCGTCGCCGCGTGCTGAAGCGTGCTCCGTGGATCCTGAAACAGCTGCATTGGTTCAATCGGTTCCGGCCCTTACCGACACCGCGCCAGTATCTGAACGGCGAAACACATTGGTACCTTGGCAAACGGTATCATCTGAAAATTTTTAAGGGTGATGGGGTGGTTGTTAAACTGCGTGGTCAATACCTGGAGGTGGCAACGAAGTTTCCAAAAGACAATGAGAATGTGCGCGATTGGGTGCAAGCGTGGTATCGGGAACATGCACAAGCCCTGTTCCAGCGCAGAATGGAAGTCTGCCTGGCCCTGGTACCCGGATTACAGCACGCAAATCCGCCGCTTCTGGTGCGGAAACTTCGGGGACGCTGGGGCAGTTGCAGCAGGGAAGGGCGCATCCTGCTCAACGTGGAACTTGTGCAGGCGCCGTTGGCGTGTATTGACTACGTTCTCGTACACGAGCTATGCCATCTCAGGGTGCTACACCATTCTCCCGAGTTCTACCGGCTGCTTTCAAAGGTGATGCCTGACTGGGAACAAAGAAAGGCCAAACTGGAGATGTTTCAGTTTTAGGCTACCTTCCGAAGCTATTCAGATAAATCAGCAATTCAGAGACACTTCATGGATGCCCCTACTCTCGCGGCCTTGTTGCAGTTGCAGGCAGACCGTAACCTTTTATCCATGGAAATGCCCGCACTAAAACAGGCGTTCCACGTTGGAAGGCTTCAGGGGAGTATCATTGTCTGTGTAAGATTCGGTGGGGTTTAATCCCATTTCGAGTTCTTCCTTCCCAGATTCGTATTCTTCAACGGAAATATTGCCTATAACCGTGACGTGCAACCGCGTTCCCGTGCTGACAAAAGAAACGCCCGTGCCCTGCTGCGTGGTCTCCGGAGGAGACTCTGATTTCCATTTTTTAGCCGGACGGCCGCCGGACCACATGGTAATGACATATACGGTTTTCATCGGGAGCATCCTTGACACGCCG
>MTKZ01001517.1_pt1 | contig 21720 bp, 19 predicted proteins | sample 1042781 | NCBI WGS metagenome assembly MTKZ01 (sample SAMN06212207, study PRJNA360539) | anaerobic digester metagenome | biome: Wastewater treatment plant; material: sludge; isolation source: anaerobic digester fed with sludge from wastewater treatment plant | place: Denmark: WWTP Viborg ... | reverse complement strand
GGATATTGGTATCCAGCAGATATCTTCTCATGCTCTTGTCCATTCATCCCGCAACGCAGCACTCTCTTTCTTCACATCGATCTTGAGATCCTTATACATCCCCCTATATTTCGATGGATCCCAATCTGATTTATCCTTATGGCCTTCTTTCGCCAGACGGCTCATCTTACTCCAGAGATGGATGGGAACGATAACTGCGGTCTGCCTGCCATCTTCATCATAAACATACTGGACATCCATTTCAACCACAAGCCAAACTATAATCGATTTACAGGTACAAATACTTATTTTGCCGCCTCCAGCAGCTCGATCTCCTCCTCCGTCAGGCCGTACAGCTCATAGACCAACCTGTCGATCTGCCTGTCCTTGGCCTCTATCCTGCGGGCGAGGAGAGTCCTCTCATGCTCCGGGCCTGGAGATGAGATCTGCCGGTGCAGGTCGAGCATGGCCTGCACCAGATCCACCAGCCGATCGTGGCGGGCGACGTCGGCGGGGCCGGCAGATCTAGCGATATGAGACAAAATCAACTGCAGAAAACGTCATATGTTGTATGCGTAATCGTGATGATCAAAGTTAACGAACCAGATTTCTTCAACAAGAATCTTATAAATGATAACCCAATTTCCGACATGGACGCTTCGATAACCAGCAAGGTTTTGTGTAAGTGTTTCTCCAATCTCAGGATTTTGCAGGATTTCCCGAATCTTTTTAAGAGTTCTTTCTTTCAAAACAGGATTTTTTTTGGTCAGGCGCTTAAAATTTTTATCGAAAAGAGGTGATGATTGCGGCGAATAATTCATGATCTACAGGTTTGAAAGGTGCTCTATGAATTCGTCCGCATTTTTAAAGCGCTTTCCAAGGCCTGCCCGAAGCTCAGCTTCCCCTTTTAAGGTATCGGCTACGATGCGCTCGTCGTCTTCGATAGACCTGCATTTCGTTTCAGGCTTCTTGATAGTCTTTGCCATCATTTGGGATCGCAAATATCTACATGGCCCAATCCTTTAAAGACCTTTGCCAAAGGCTTCTACCGGCTCGCCGCCTCCACAATCTCGATCTCCTCTTCCGTCAAGCCGTACAGCTCATAGACCAGCCTGTCGATCTGTCTGTCCGTGGCCTCTATCCTGCGGGCAAGCAAAGTCCTCTCATGCTCCTGGCCTGGGATTGATAGCTGTCGGTTACAAAAATAGCATCCTTTCATCCAATTTCCTGATTGCGCCTTAAATGCTCATCCTTTAGAGCTTTCGCCATCGAGATCTCCGACCATATCAAAGTCAGGCCCTTTAAAACTTATGGAAATCTTATTTGAAGCGCTATCATCTTCAACTTCGCCTGCCCTAAGTGTGGTTGAAGCCATCTCGCTGCTCAAACCTTTATAATCGGCATCCTCCCTTTCATTGGATATATTCATGGCTGCATTAAAGGCCTGCACAGCATCATCATACCTGCCACTGGCACTGAGCGCTGCCGCTTTTTTGCGCCATGCTTCCGCAAAGTTGGGATCGAGCCTGATGGTCTGATCATAAGCCTGGATGGCTTCATCATACCTGTCCAGGCTCTTGAGAGCATTGCCTTTGTTGTACCAGGATACAGTGGAGTTTGGATCTAGCCTGATAGCCTCATCATAAGCCTGGACAGCTTCACCGTACCTTTCCTGGTTCATGAGTGCATTGCCTTTATTGATCCAGACATCAGTAGAGTTCGAATCAAGCCTGATAGCCTCATCATAAGCTTGAATGGCTTTATAGTACTCCCCCTGGCTCTTGAGAGCATTGCCTTTATTGCTCCAGGCCGGGGCATAATTAGGATCAATCCTGATGGCTTCATCATAGGCTGCTATGGCCTCGCCGTACTCGCCTTGGGCAGTCAGCGAATCGCCTTTGTTTTTCCAATCCACTGCCGTTTGCTGACAGTATGCAGATGTGGTCAACACAAGATGAAGAATGAAAATGACGCAGATAATTCTCATGCGATCTACCAAGTGCCCAGCGAAGATATGTCTTTCGTCCTATCAGCCCATTTCGAATATCTCACTGGAAATCTAAGCTAACGTCATCAGCCTCACATATCTCTGCTATCCATTAATCCTGGGCATCCTTTCTTAAGATGCTGTGCACCTTCTCCATCCGCCCCACCGTCTGGCCATCCAGATGGAAGGCAGCATCAAAGAGCCTCAACTTGAAGCTGCCCGGACCGGCGGCATCCTTTGCTGCCAGCTCCGCCGCCACCTCGTAGCAGACCAGGCCGGCAGCGCTGGCGGCCACAGCATCGTTCTCCACCGCCGCAAATGTGCCTATGATTGATGCGGCCATGCATCCCGTGCCCACGATATTGGCCATCATGGGATGGCCATTCCTGATCAGCAGCGCCCTGCCGGCATCAGCCACTATGTCCTCCTGGCCGGTAACCACAACTGTGCAGCTCCTCCGGGAAGCCAGATCCTGAGCCAGAGCCACCAGGTCCTTCTCCACCGCCGAGGCATCCACTCCTTTGGTGGAGACGCTCTCTCCCGCTATGCGTGCGATCTCCGAGGAGTTGCCCTTGATTATGCTCACGGAAATGCTGTCCAGGATCTCAAAGCATTTCCGATCCCGGAAAGGCGTGGCTCCCGACCCGCAGACGTCCAGCACCACCGGGATGCCCTTCTTGTTGGCGCTCCTGCCGGCAATTATCATGGCCTCGACAAAATCGGAGGTTAGGGTGCCGATATTGAGGACTAGGGCGTCAGCTATCCCGGCCATATCCGCTACCTCTTCCCGGGCATGGGCCATGACCGGAGAGCCGCCGAGGACTTTGACAATATTGGCGCAGTCGTAAATGGTCACCCAGTTGGTGAGGTGATGAACCAGAGGCTTCTTTTCTCTCACCCGCTCCAGGCATTCTGATGCTATATTATTCATTGATAGGACCCCTTGTCTCATTGGGACAGGTCGCTGATCTCGTTCTCATGAGGGCGACACGCATCCCGAATAATGTTTTCTATCAGTGAGAATATCAGAGTTTATGGATTTTTCTTTGAGAGGCTGGGTAGAGCTGGCCGGGCGGCGTCTGGAGCAGGAGGAGATCGAAGCCATCCTTGAGCAGGACCCAGCCAGTGTATCCGCATTGGGCGGCGAGTTCTTCCTGAAGTGGAATGGCTGCCGAGCCAGAGATCATTTCGGCATCATGCCCGGAGGCTGCCCGGCGGGAGAGATCACCTCTGCCGTCAAGCTAATGGGAAAGGTGAATCCGATCTATCCTCTGATGGACCTGGACCGGGCCATCGCTAAAGCCGTCGAGCTGCGCAGAGATGAGGGCGTGGTGGCCCTATCCGGTGGGGTGGACTCGGCACTGGTGGCCCGACTGGCCGGCCTGGAGTGCGTGGTGGTGGGCCTGCCCGGCGCGCATGATTTGCGCAGGGCTCGGCTGGCTGCCAGCTCATTAGGTCTGACCCTTCATGAAGTTCTGATAGACCCTGCTGAGATAGAGCCGGCACTGGCGGCGGTGCTGCCGGTCATACCGGATAAGGACCCGGTCAATGCCTCCATCGCCGCCACCCTATTCTTTGTCTGCCGCTGGGCCGGGGATAAGGGTGTAGAGCGCATCCTGGCCGGACAGGGAGCAGATGAGCTCTTTGCCGGTTACTCACGCTATCTGCATACTGCGACCCTGGCCGAGGATATGGAAAGAGACTTTTTGGCGCTGCCCCGCCAGCTGGCCCGGGACCAGGCAGTGGCCGGGCTATTCGGGGCTTACTTTTCCCTGCCCTATATGGATTGCAGAGTGGTCAGAGCAGCGAGGGCTATTCCTGCCGAAATGCGAGTCGTAAATGGCGTCAGAAAAAGGCCCTTGCGGGAGGTTGCCGCCCGCTATCTGCCGGAATCGATTGCCTGGCAGGAGAAAAAGGCCATGCAGTATGGCAGCGGCATCATGCGGCAGATAGAGAGGCTGGCCGCCCGGCGGGGCTACAGAAAGGACCTGAGAGGATATCTGAAGGAGATCATTGGCTGAGAAAAAGCTAATAGAATAAATCAACTTCAAAAATTAAATTAATATAAATAAAGGGGCAAAGATGGACTTGACGAATTAAAGTTCCTAGCTATATCGAATAGGCAGTAGAATAATCGAGATCTCTATGAGTTCTCCATGCGTTCGTGGCTCTGTGGTGGTAGTTCGTCGCTATTTGGGCATTAACCTATAGATTAAGACCCTTGGAACGCACGGAGTTCACAAGTAATCCCACAGAGGCAAATTATTGAATGCAGACCATAAAAAACTGAAGTTAACCATTGGAAATAGCGAAGATTAAGAATTAATAAGTGTGCTGGCGTGACCAGGAGTCGAACCCTACGGCAGATCTAGTTTTACGCTTTAACTTGCGAAGTCTTTGGGCAACGCAATCTCAAACGCTACTTCTAAACACTCCGTTCATACCACGTCTCGGCAGCAAGCCGTGCCACGCCAATGTTAATTGGTTTCAATGATATTTAGAATTTTTGGTCAAAATAGCCCTTTGTAGTCTTAAAAATTTCTTAATATCCCTGTTGTATTACGCAAATGCATAACCGGTAATCTGCGGCCATAAAGACGCGTTTGCAGATTCAGATGGAAATGGGCATCTACTGACAGGATATGCTCGAATTACAGATCCTGGACACTAAAAAACATTTGGGACTCTGCAGTCAACATAGCCATTTTTCTCCTATCCAGGATTCCCACCTCAGACTTATGTATCCGTTAATCTCTTTGAGTTATTGGGGTAATTGTTCTCAATTTTGATCAGAGCATAAAGGGCATCCGGCACTTTGGCAGGTATTAAGATAGCGTTAATCGATCCGGATATCATATTTTCCGCGACTACCCATTGAGGCGGGAGACTTTCTTCGTAAATGCTTCTTATAGGGGCAAAATTGACGCCAATAGAAGCCTTTTCAATATAATTCTGTCTCACTATAGCCCTCCTGCCTATATGACCGTAGATCCTTATGCCATCGATGGATTCCTCTTTGGTTAGACCTGACTTCCTTATTTCTATATGATTATCTTTGATGTGCAAGGCATGGCAATTTCCCACGAATATGCCATGGCGCTCCTTTGCTCCTGGAATCAGGTTTATCTTCACCTCATTGCCCGAGATCCAGACATCTTCAGCGGAATCAAAATCCATAGGATTAGCAGTGCGTTTCCTCATTCCGATATGAACTCCTTGGATGACTCCAATAATGCTGTTATTTATGATGCGAACCTCAGAAGCCGTGCTCCCGCCAATGACTACTCCCTGCGCTGCCGTAACTGGGATGTCTTCCAGGTCTTTGTTAAGACGTTTGAATTGAGTAAACTCAGAGCTTGATGGAGATGTAATAGCTCTAACTGCCACATTCTTAACATAGCTCAAAAGAGCGGCATTGCTCTGGATGCCTTGGGGTGGCGGATATTTCTCAAACTGTGCCCTCCATGCACCAGCGAGCTTGGGATGAGTTCTAAAGCTAATAGCGTATTTGCCGGATTCAACAGTGATAACATTAACATCTTCTGTATTCTTCTCAGGCTTTCCAAGGACAGGAGCCCTTATCATCTGAGATCGGATTCCTGCTCTGAACACCGTATCCTGGAGGATTGTCTCCTTATCAGATACACCTGGCATCACTTTTATGATGTTTCTCTCAAGACATGTGAAAACAGCATCAACTACAAGAATTCCCACCTGCATATTTCCCGGCATTATATCGCAATCCATAACCCGGACAGATTCGGCCTCAGCTATCTTGATGCACGCCATAGTCTTGCTGGTCCCATCGCCGCAAACCAGCTCCAGGTCTTTCAGGCTCACTCGATTGCACTTGGTGAATGTCAGTGTCCCGTTCAGATGCTCAGGTGACCTCCCGCTTGCGCCCACCTGTTTCAAGGTCGATTCCATGTAGAGGCTCTCTACATCCACTCTCTCCAATCCCTCGAAGCTAAATGCAGTCTCTGCATTGGAGACTATTATCTTCGTGCCCTTGCCGCACCCGCAGATCTTGATATTCCTTTTCTTGTATATGTTTAGACCATTTTCATCTTCTGCCACCAAATTGTCAGTTCTTATGTTGCCGACTGTCAAGACCACCTCGGTTTTTTCGTTGTTTAGCACCAGTGAGAGAGTAGGACTCAGAACGGATAGAGTGATAGTCTTGCCGTCTTCGCTCTTAGCAATGTCCGCTCTGTTCACCCAATCAATGCCATATGTCTTGCTAAGAAACTCTCTGAGCCTTGCCTCGTCTGTTCCTGGAACCTTATTCCAGCTGAACGCATACTTTTTCTTAAAGGATATGGGCAAATCTAGCTTGAAGGTTCCGACCTGGAAGAATATGTAGATGTCAATGCATTCTTCAATTTCATTGAATATATCTGCCCATTTATCTCCGGGCCATACGGTCATAGTACATTTGCTTTTTTCTTTTTTGCATATATAGTCCAGAGCATCCTGGACGGTCACAGCATCTGGGAATTTGCAGACGCTGTTGACCAGTTCAACATCTTTCGCTGTGATCTTCGTGAGAGGTGGAAATTTAGGCCTGCAATCAATGCCGGGCAGGAATCTATCTTTGAATTCCAGCAATGCCAGAGGGCAATAGTGGTGATATACGCCATGTCTGGGCTGAAAGAGAGCCTGGGTTGGATCATTCTCATCCTTGGGCCACTCAATTTCTCCTATCTCATCACCAATTGCTGCCCTGGCCGGAATCAGCCAGAAGTCGCCTGGATAATAAGTCCCCTCCTGGAAGCTGACATAGATTCCGCCCTCCAATTCTATTTGTTCCGCTGAATTCAGGCGGATCCCATCACAGTCCCCATTCTCCTGGTCCCAGCGACGGAGCCTGGGGTGAAGCTTCTTATCCTCTCTATTCTTGTCGTCGATATCTATAAAGATCCCTGGGTCTGATTGCAGAGGGATTTCAAGCTTGGACCCGTCCGGAGTGTATGACTTGACCATCACCCCTTGCGGCTTCATGATCTCATCTTTTATCAGGACGCCTTTTCCTAGCTCCATGTTGTCCGACACTATCTCTATCCACTGATTATTGCCAAATCCAAGTGCTTCGTCGCGGCTCATCCTCTCCAGAGCAATCGTCTTGCCGGAGACGCTCCTGATGGGAGCCTCTATTGAACCATTCTCCCTCGACCATTTGAATGTGGCCAGGCTCCTATCCCCGCCCTTATGAATCTCCACCCTGTAGAACTGGTTCTCCAACTTTCTGTAGCCGGATGCAGGTGGTATGGGAGTGCACAAGTTCCCTGGATCTGTGACCTGAGGTATCTCTGCTTTCATCTCCCCCGATGGGGGGTACTCGAGTGGCTGCCAGGATGAGGAGGAGAAGGTGCTGCATTCATCACCTTCTTTGACCCGCTTGAGCTTCACCTGCCAGACGGTCTTCTCCCGGATAGATGTGTCTGCACCCCCCAGGGCCTTCTCCCTGATCAGGGGATCGTCTATTGCTGTTATGCTCCTGGAAAATACATCCAGATAGACGAGATAGGTGCCCTGTTCTTTGGGCAAAGAAGGTTGAGGTAAGTCATCCTGTTTTAAGTAGGTCGTCCCTGGCTTCTCATTCCGGCATAGAATGCCATCGACGTAGATAGTCCCTGCGCTGATGGCAAGATCAGTATTAGAATCTATAAGGCTGATCTCAAATCCTCCGCCATTCTTGGGAACCCCTCTTGGTCCGATTATATCACAGGTCCTGTCTTCCGCCTGGCCCTGAACTATCGCCTGCTGTTCATTGATATCCGCGTCGAGCTGAACCCGTCCCTGTTGCATCAGAACGCGTCTATAATGCTTCTTCTCATTGAAGGTGAAACGACTGAAATCCCCTTTCATCATAAGCCTCCACAACCGCCTGATAACAATATAAGATCAATTTACGTAGAATATTCCGGCCTCCAGGCCGAAACGAAGATGTCCTCTTAGCCTCTCACATAGATTTGCCTCGCGCCTCGGTTGTTGTAGATCATGGAAGGCTCCCATTTCCGATCCGTCTTCAGCGCCAGTGCAAATTTCCAATGGACATGAGCCCCGAAGCTGGCCATATCCCGGCCTGGTGCAGACGAGATCGGTAAAGATCGGCTTCAGCCAGAGCTTTATCTTCTTCTCTATCTCAATATGTTCTGCCTGACTGATAGACGCTACATTCTGAACCCTGGCCGCCTCATCTATGGCATGACTGATGGCCATGTCCGGCTGGCAGGAGCACCTCTTGGGGACCTCGGATTCAATGGGCAGATAGCAGAAACGAATGCATCTGCTCTGCCTCCGTTTGCTCCTGACGATCCCTGTGAATATGCTGTTGGTGGCATCTATCTCTCTGACATCAACCCTTCCGATGATAGTGCTATCGGAGATGCTCGCTCTGACTGCTTGCCCTCCGTCTTCGATGGCGTTTAGGGAATCGTTCAAGGCATCGATTATGCAGCCGATGATCCTTAAATCGATATCCGTTCCCAGCATCAATCTGCCACAGATGGTCCTCTCTAAGGATAAGGCACTGTTTGCCGCCGATTTTTCCCAGATTATGGAAGCCTTCGGAATTATGTGATCCAAATCCATGTCCATCTCTTGCCCTGGGTCAATGGTACAATGGCAGATCTTCAGGGACATGGCGGCACCGCCCAGAACACTGATATTTCCTGAGATCAGCAGGCCATTGAGAGTGAGTTCTGCACCCTCCGCCGGAGTTATGATTATCGAACCATCTATCACCGGCCTCCCATGCCTCTCTTTGCTCTGGCTCGCAACAGATAGCTTCTGGCCCGGTTTCAACTCGATGTTCAGTGGTCCTGATACAGTTCTGCTCTCCTGCAGCGTCCAGATCTCGGCATTGGCATCCACATCGGTTTCTGAATTGCTCTCTCGATCATATCCGCCACCTCCCATCTGGAAAGAGAAGCCATAGGAGTAATCGACAGCAACGTCGTTTGGATCTATTCCCGGGGGAAATGCAAGCCTGCCGAGGGCCGGGTCGACTGCAACCTCATCAGGCTTCAGAGCAGGACGGTCCCATGCAGAGAGGTTGCCGACAAAGACTTTACATGATGCAATAGGCTCGCTTTTCCCGTTGACATAGATATTAAGCACCGGAATGCCTTTGAAATAGACGCTTTCCTCTTCAGCTTCCAAGGATGCCTCCCGATTTCTGCGAAGCTTCTCCAGATCTTCATATAGAGACCTCCTATTCAATGACTCAGGTACATTAGAATGCTCTGCAATGTGAGCAATCTCCCCTTCTTCTTGAGGATTATTGAAGAGGGGTATATCTTTGCCAAGAGGATGGAAGGTATAGCATCCCTCTTTGATCTTCCTGGCAGTACCTCCTTCTATCCGGAAGGATTGGAGCCGCCAGAGGAAGATACCAACATTTGGGATGTTATATCTTCCTCTGCGCATGGCAATGCTTCGAATATCGGCATTATGAGCCAAATCATCGAAGGGAGTGCCAAGGTCCTCAAGGTCCTTCCAGTCCCTGAGGCTTGCCAGAGATCTATTTTCCGGGCGGATGTGGTTCATGTGCTGGGTCGTGGCCAGGAGCCTGAAATACTCTACTACTCTCGCCGGCCAGCCAGTTGATGAATGGGCCAGCTCTTCCAGTGCAGAAGCGGTTCCCTTTCGGCGTCTGAGAGATATGGCATTGGCTACCTCAGACCTAGGAATGGAAGAATCAGGTGAGAAGCCACCAGCAGAGCGAAGCCCAACCAGGTCGCCTATATATGGAATTGCCCAGTCGGCACATGTCTCAATGAACTGGTCGTCGTAAAGCTGAGATAGATCTTCTTCTATAACTTCCACCTGCTCTGCGATGATCGAGATAACCGCCTTGAGAGGCTCTCCCTGCTGGGCATCGCGTAGTCTGTAGATGGCAGGCAAGAGACTGTAAAGCCTTTCCAGGTCGAAGCTCATGGGATCATCACCACTATATCCACAAGGGGAGACGGATCGAGAATTATCAGCTCGGCCGGTATCACATTGCTCTTCGATCCCGCTTTAGGGACGCTTGCCACGAGATCATCAGGCTGAGATGAACCTTTGCCCGGTCCTTCTTCGCTTCTGTAGAGCTTGGTGACGCTCACCGCCTCCACTCCATAGATCCCCTGAATCGTTGCCACGACCTCGCTCAGAGCCACGCTCTGTCCCAGTGAGCGGGCCTCGAAAGAGAACCTCGACCGGAGAGCCTTCTCCGTATCTTTCAGAACAATCTCCTTCAGATGACCTTTTTCTATCCTGATGCGGGCCGCTATCCTGAAGAATGACTTGGTATAGGACTGAATGTTGATGGGAACAGTGGGATCTCCAGTCTTCAATATGGCACTGCAAAGGTTGCTGTGAACCGGGCTCTTCTCATCGATCTCAGCCCCCTTTGGCCCGGCCACTGTTATCAGGATCTCCCTGCCATGACCTGTCCATGTCCAGGTGGCATGGGCCTTGGCGATCCCGGCAAAGGACCTGGCGAAGTCCTCATAGTCCTGCAGAGAGACTATTCTGTCCAGGGTGATCACCCGGAAGGGAGCATTTGACCTGGCCTCCTCGATGCTCTCTGGATCTGCTCCTCCCTCAGTTGCCAGGGGATTGGTCACCTCCTTAATTCCCAGGGGACGAGAGAGGAGCATGCTCAGCTTATTCCTGCTTATCAGCCCCTCGGTCCCTATACCGCTTCTGTATTTGGCCCGAATATTTTCTCTGCCCGTCGGCAGCCTGGCGCCTGTCTTTCCATCGCCGAACTGAACTGTTGTCCTGCCATCATCTCCCTCACCAGTGACATAGACTCTATCATTTGGACCCTGATCGAAGAGTGATTCGACCTCTTGCCAGAGCACCTCGTTTACCCTCACCTCAAGAGTGGATTTGATTCCGGAAGGGCTGGATGAGCTGAGGTAGGTGAGAGGCGGCTGGCGGAGAATGAACTTCTGGTATTTCAGCCCTGCGTCCCCGCTTCCCAGAATCTCTTGCTTTGTCTCGCCATGGCTTGCGCTGGATACATTGGCCCGGATGGAGACAGTGGACCGGACATATCTGTGCTTCAGACCGGGAACGAAGATTCTGGTGCAGCCGTCATCCGTCAGGATATGATCGACCTTTTCAATCAGAGCGATCTCAGCAACCCTCGTCCCTCTGGCAAGGTAATCCTCGCCCAAAACCTGGATCTTCTGACCAGATCTGAGGCCCTCTATCCAGTCATCCAGTTCTATCATCTCCTCTGGCGGCTCCTTTTGCAGAAAGGGCCGGTCCTCTTCCATGCGCGCCAGGGGCAATAGCTCGCTTTGGGCATAGACCGCAGTATTGCTTATGATGAGCTTGTCGAAGTGATCATTGCGGTCCAGAGTGAGCACAGTCACTTTGGAGCTGAGAGTGAAATCCGAGATGGAGAGATCCTTGACGCCTCGAACCTCGTAGGACGACAGTATCTTATTGTCATCGTCTCTGAGCACAATGGTGCTGCCTTTTGCAATTCCGGGGTAGATGTTATCTAGATAAACATCTTTGCGTGGTGGATTTTTATCCATCTCGCCTGGGGTCTTCGTTTTCATTTCGTCCAGCATCTGATTTTTCGGCGCTTTGATATTGGGGTCTTTGTCAGGATTTCTTGAGCCTTTTCCGATATAATCACGAGCATTAAAGGTCTCTGGCGGGCAATCCAGGAAGGTCAGATAGTTCTGAAGGCTTCCGTCAGACCAAGTGCTTTTCAGAGTGCTTTTCCGAGACTTATAAGGACCTGGATTGGTACCGGATATAAAGATCTTCCCGCTGTCATCGGTAGCATAAATAGGCTCGTCTCCTCTCAGTATCGATGGCAGAGACTCCCATCTGGGAGCATTATGTCCGAAGACCGCAGCGCGGGCGCGAAAGACCATGACCATCTCCGGACCGGCTTTGCAGGCCCTCAGGTTATCGAAAATATCCTTGGCCTGCAGTCCAATTGCTTTGGCCCTGGCCTGGAGTTCGGGCTCAGTGATAGGGCCGTCCCCGATCTTCTTATTCAGCCGTTCATTGCATAATGATTTGCTGGAAGGGATATCTACATTGCCAACAAAGCCTGACAGGACCTGGATTTCGACCTCCGTCATCGTCTTCTCAGAAAGAGGCGTGACAGCAGATATTACTGCAAAGACGCCCGCTCCGAAGAGCACGCCGTCGCCCGGATTGAGCCCGGTTGCAGTTCCCTGGAGGAAGAGCTTGCCGTCTCTCCTGGTTAGCTCTTGCCACCTGGTCAGCCTGGGCTTGATATCATTCCATTCCGCCCGGGACTGGATCTCCTCATCGGTTTCAAATGTCTGAGCTTTCTCTCCAGGCCCGGGCATGCTCTGGACCTTTATGCCCAATTCTATCTTAGAGACCTCAGGGATATATGTGCTGGGCATTGCCGCCACAGGGATGGAAGTCGCCTGGAGGCCCAAAAGAGAATATGTCTTGGGCAATTCATCCAAGGTGAAAGCCAGGCAGGCGCTGGCAGCCACTCCCGGCCGGAGTCTGTAGCCGATCAGTCTGGCCAGATGCATAAGAGATATCCTCTCTTTGGCTGTTCGGAGGTATGACTCATTGGCTATCCTCTCCTGGTAGAAGGTGAGGATATCGGCTATGATCGCCCAGCAATCCAGCAGAGCAATGGCCAGGTCATCGTCCTCTCTGGTCTTCAGATCGATGAGAGCCGAGCTGAATTCAGTTCTGTCCGGGCCCGGTGAGGATAACCTGGCAAGCATGGACTGCTTGAATCGGAAAAAGTCTCCAGACCGATAGCTTATATCATCGAGGCCAGGCCGGTTGTAGATCTCCAGAGGCGTCTGGGCATCAAGTCCCTGACAGCACTCACATCTATCCCTAATGCTCCCAGCTACCATCTTCCTCCCTCCATTGTTATCCTCAATAGACCTCGATCAGGAAAGTTGGAATCGTTATCCAGCCGGGCGATCTCCAGCCGATTCATCTTCAGCTCGCCATTATTGAGAGGCTCATCGCTCGGAATGCCCTGTCGCTGGAACTTGCTTATGCGTACGGATGCCACTCCAGGCGTTCCCTGAGCCCCCCTATAAAGCGGGCTCAAAAATACCGACTGGCCAAAGGTGAACTTGTCCGGATGGAAGAGGCCCTTCCTGCCATCGGAGAGATTGCGATTGCTGAATACCTCCAGGAGCGCTTCTTTTACTGAGCTTCGGGAGTAGCCTGGATGCACAGTGACCTCCATCTCGATCTCCAGGGGAACTGATCTGGGATCGTCTATTTCCAGGTCGTGGCCTGTCAGCCTGTACCTCTCCAGGTAGCTTCTGAGGCCTGCCTCAAACTCTGGGTCAACCCTCTTGCCCTCCAGCCGGTCTACAGTCAGAAATACGGTGTTCCAGCTTCCAGTCCAACGGAATGTGGCAGCAGCCTTCTGGACACCTGGATACATCTGGGCTCTTGCTTCATAATCCTCGGGGGTGACTGCTCGCTCCTGAGATCGAAAGGCAACGGGAGCCCTCTGCCTGACATCCTCTATCTCCTCAGGCTCTCTCCCACCACGGGCCGGCAGGGGATTGGATATGGCCTTTATTCCCTTGACATCTGTTATTACATAGGCCAATGAATCTGCGCCGATGTTTCCGCTGGTGCCATTTCCAATGCGATAGGTAGCAAAAAGCTCAGAGCCTTCCGTTGGCCTGGCGCCGAATACGCCGTCTCCAAACCTGATGCATGCAGTTCCATCGTCCTCCACCTCTGCGACGAAGATATTCTCTCCTCCTGATAAGAGATCCCGCCGCGGGCTCCATATCTTGCCCTCGCTGTCCAGGATGGTGACGACAGGGATGGTATCTCTCATATCCCAGGAAAAGGCTGAAGATGCTGGTCCTTGTGGATTGAATGGTTCAAAGATCCCTTTTCCTGTAATCTTCCCTGCTGCCTGGGTCAATGGGCCCGTCTTCAATCTGGGCCTGAACCTGGGTGGAGCTGCTATGCGACCAGGCCTCTCACAAATGGTTACTTCTTTCAGCGGAATCCTGAAGATCCTCTTTCTCGGCATTGTGCCGAGGCGCTCCAGGTTCTCTCTCTTCAGACCAGGATCCTGGAGAAGGGGCAAATTCATCTTTTGCATCTCTTCTTCAGTCGGTGGTTGATCTGAGATTATCCTCTGTCCGTGATCGACAAGTAGATTGTTTCCCAGAGCAATACTTGTGTATCTGCTCTGAGGCGTCGAGAGACATAATGGAAAAGGCAGAGCATCCTCTGCGTTCCATTCAATCTCAGTGATCAATGCCTCTCTGTCCTCGATGGACGGATCTCTAAGAGGTATCAAATTGCCCTGATAATCAGTCTCATCGAAAGTGACCTTCGTCAGCCGGACTGCATGGCGGTGAGTGGGATCGGCGTCCGCCTCTCTGCCGCTTTTTGGCCCTCGCTCCTCCTTGAAGATCAGAACATCCCCAGCCTTCAGACGGACATATCTTCCTTCAAGCGTGGCTTTTGTCGAGCCAGCTGCAAGGCAGCAGTGACCGGATCCCCAGGTATAGAAGTTCATCATGTTCTGCTCCGGGAAGAGCTCTATATCATGCATGGGCTCGAAGACCTCAACATGGAGATCCGAAGCTTTCTCCATCTCCTCTTGAGATACGTAGGGAGGGTAGGGAGGAAATCCTGGAAGCCGGGTGAGGAATCGGATCTCTTCCCTATGCAGCACCAGACTATGACTATCCTGACCAGCTTCGAGATCGATGTGAACCCAGGTGCGGGCATTGCTCCCATCGTGCATGAAGTAGTCCACCAGTCTGGCATGGCGGCGGACTGAGACCCTTCGCCTGGCTGTGCCCAGATACGCCTCTGTGGCAATGGCATCCTGAGAATAGCTTAGATAATCTCCCACGTAAGCCAGAATCTCAACCAGGGCTATGCCTTGATCAGAGGCATTGCGCTCCTTCCATTCAGGAACCAGGCAGGAGATGCGGTCCAGGATGATCTGGCGGAAGCTTGCATAATCCTTGGCCAAGTAGTTGATGTCCATCGGAGGGACTGACTCTACCGGGCAGACGACCTCCTGCCGGTAGTCCAGATCGCTGGGACATCCCGCTTTGAATGAAAATTTGATCTGGGATAAGATCGGGTCAAAGCCAGCCAAGGGCCTTGGATCCTCGTCACTTCTCACCAATCTGAGAGTATAAGTCGAGAAATCCCCAGGCCTGTCCACTTCTACTGTCAGCCACCGGGAGGGATTTTCTTTGGACGGATGGATATCCGACACAGCCAGGTCTCTTATCCTCTCGCCCCCTTCAATCAGCACATTCTCTTTGGAGATAGAGATGTGATCATCCAGGGGCTTGAGGAAGTGAACCTCCAGAAATCTCTGGGAATTCTCTATGGGCGCTTCAGGGATGTTCTGGACCTCAATGAAATCTATGCCGTTGAGGCTGCTCTGTTCCTCTATCAGCGTCCGGCGAGCCTTATCATCGCAACAGAATTGGGTCATAGACCTCCTGGGGCAAACTGGGCAACCTGGCGCTGCTGCGTCCGCCTGACGGTATACTGGACAGTGACAAGGAATGTCGATTCATGGCCCTCCACCTTCACGCTCTCGACCAGGATCAGGTCGCTCAGCCATTGTTGAAGAGCTCCCTGAACCAGGAACTGAGAAGTAGCTGCCAGTTCGTCGCTGTTGGGAGCGAAGACGAGCTGCAATAGACCGCTGCCAAAGTCAGGTCTGTTCACCCTCTCCCCTGGCCTGGTAAAAAGGAGCTGCTCTATGAGGTCCCTGATATGATCGTCATCGTCCGTCGAGGCAGTTCGCCCCCGTCCATCGAAATGAAATGGGTAATCGGGATTCATCCATCCTCCTAGATCCCGCTCACGCGGGGCTGAGTTGCAGAGACTATGGGCGGGCCCTGGGGCGCCTGCTCCGGACTGAGGCAGAGAGCGGCACTTGTATTCAGTATGGCTGGCTGGCCATTGACGAGAACCCTGGTGGCCGGGGCCTGCCACTGCACCTTGAGACAGGGCTGGGGCTTGCCCGGAGGCACAGTGAAAGCACAGCCTGCCACCAGGCACTGATCGGCAAGAGTGGCCACCGGCTGGCCGCTGACCAGAACGCGGGCATTGGATGTGATGACATTGACCATGCCGCCATGGGGACAGTTAGCAGCCGCCCCAAAATGGAATAGAAATCCAGGCATATGTGTCCTCCTCAAGTTATGGTGAGAGCTCCCTGGTTTATGTCCACCATTTTACCGAGCATGATGATGCTGGCGCCTTTGCCGTTCTGGATGTAAATCCCGGAGTCGTTTACAATCAGAGCTGCCCCGGCGCTGCTCTTCAGGACTATTCCACCTGTCGGTCCAGGCACATCGCTTATGACTATTCCATTCTGAAGGACGGTCTGCATGGTGATGCCTGGGACTGCAGGCGGCACCAACTTGGCCATGGCCGGAACCNNATCCGGGTCACCCTGCTCAAACTCAATCCAGACGCCTGCGCCTATGGGAGGTACTGAGAAGATGCCCATTTGCATGCCGCCTACAGGCAGACAGGGCATCGCCCAGCTTGACAGATTGATGTTCAAGACATCAGGCACTATGACCAGGAGCCTGCCGATCTGCATAGGATCTACATTGTTGACAACAGTGCCTCGATACTTGCCATAGTACTTCTTTTTATCAGAACTACTGCTCTCGGTTGCCGCATTAGGACTCATACTGGCACCTTCTGTAATGTGGATATCAGGCCGTTGCGGCTGAGGGTGAAGCTCTGCTTGTACTCGCCGCGCTTGATGTTGTGGGTCACGCTCTTAACATAATATAAACCGTCGAAGGCGTTTCCGGCACCCCTCACGCTCACCAGCTTGCGGGCCTTCAGGACATGGCCGTATCTCAGGACATCCAGGTTCCCCGAGGCTGAGACTGCATCTGAGCTCCTGGCAGCCTTGGCCAGTCCTACTGCAGCAGCACGGATTGGTGAGAGCTTAGCTGTCCCTGTAATCCACTCTATGTCATTGGGAAGCGGTGGAATCAGTCCCAGTGGAGGGCACAGGGGAGTTATATCCGGCACGGGAATGGGGATCAAGGCCTTCGATATGCTCTCCTGGATCAGTATCACAGGAAGCTTTTTAGACTCAGTGTCGAAGCTGAAGCTCAGAGACTCGACATTGGTATGGGCGTCCATATCCACATTCAGGGGGGGCTGAGGAGGTCCAACCTTGATCTCGGGACCCCAGTAGGCTATGCTCATTCCCGGCGCCGGTCCAGGATCAATATAGAAGACATAGCCCACCTCATCTGCCAGGCTCCGGATATACTGCAGATCTGTCCCCTGATGAGTGGGAATTCTGTCCAGAGGAATGGGAATATCGATCAGAACGCTGGGGATGACCAGGGGCACAATTCCCAGGAAAGAGTACTTGGCAACGGCCAGGGCCACCCTGGCCTCTGCAGGCATGGCTGGATATGGCAGGCCGCTAAGATCGATATAATCCATCACAGCAGTCAGGTCCTTGCCCTTGATCTTCAGGGTTGAGGGGCCGCCGTCTGATCCTGGCGAGATATCGTACTCGGTCATGACCCCGTCCATCAGGACCTCTGGGGTGCCCTTGACGGTTACAACTATCACTACCCTCACCAGTGGCAGGATTGAGCCTCCCGACAGGAGAAATAGGGTGATGAGCGGAGAGTTCTTCTGGATGCTGAATGTCAGCTCGAAGCCATTGGTGCTTGTCCCGGCTGTGACCATGACCTGGAGGCTTTGCAAAGCATCCAGAACATCCTTGGAGACGGGGATTGGCACTGCCGGTCCTATCATCAAGGAGAGGTAAAATCCTTCAGACATAGTTGACACCGGTCATGCCTTCTGGAAGGGTTATGCGAAGCCTGCGACCAATAACATCGGTCATATCATTCGGGTCAATTGCCCGGTTGGCATCGCACAGCCTCCAGAACTGTTCAGGATCTCCCAGGTATTTGGCGGCCAGGATATCAGGCCGGTCTCCCTGGACTACAGTATGCTCCTGGATGAGCACAAACCTCTCGGGCTCGGGGACGAACCTGCGTTTCAGGTAGACTATCTCCTTCCCCTCATGGGTCTTGATTCTGGCAGTTTCAATGCCATGGTATCTGCTGCTAGGCGGAAAGATGCTGGCCTTGGCATTGAGATCCAGGAGGGTCTGCATTGGATCGTTCATCAGATCCCACCTATGCCCAAAGAGCCGAAACTTCCACTCTTGCTCAGGGATGCAAGACGCTCTTTTTGCTGATGATATGTCATGAAAAGGCTGCCACCTCTATGATCGAATCCGAGATCGTTGACGCTCAGAACGCGCATCCCCAGGCTGACTTTAGCGCGCAGGGGATTGAGAGAGGGATCGAAGGCTTCCTCTGTGACGCTGAAGTCGGTGATTCGGACTGGAACTATGCGGTTCTTGGACCAGATGAATAAGGTAAGGGGTGCCTCAATAGGCGCTATCTCAAGGGTTCCTGATCTTGCCAGGTTGTTGGTGGCTATGAGCTGATCATTTTTCGGATAGATGATGGTCTCCAGAGCAGCGAGCTGGGCGTGGATGCCCACCTCGGCCACAGTCGGGTTCTGGTCGGGAAACTCCATCTGGTCAGCTGCATCTATCTCGGCATCCAGCTTGATCGTCTCCACTGGAGGGCCCTTCAGCCTCAGGGCTTGAGATCTGTCACCAGTCTCGCCAACGCCCTGGACCTGGAGGGTGCGGCTGAGGGTGTCCGGGTTGTACTGCAGGGTGATTATCCTCTGGACCGCCGATGTGTCGGGGTCTATGAGAACTAGGCCTCCCTTGAGGAGGCGGGGGGAATTGGGGAAAGTGGTCATAATATTATCTTCTTCTAATTTGGATCTAATCGAATGATTTAAAATGACAGAAAGCTTTTTTTTCCCATTTATTTTACATCATATATTTCTCCTCTACCAGCAAAGTCGTGATGAACTCTCTGTTTATGTAGCTATGAGAATAAATCGTCGCAAATTTGACTGAGATCTAGCTAAAATTTTATATATACCTGGCAAATTTTAGTCACTCCTATTTAGAAGGCTTTTCTGTTTGAAGCCAATATGCTTTTCCTCCGATGATGACATGCGAAAATCCTCGTTTAAATTTATCGAAGTTTATAGTCAAATTTCCATAATTAGGATCTCTTAGTGCGATCTCCTTATTAAGGATATATATATACATAACCGAATATGAGTGGTCCTCAAGGATGCCACCAATGTTCAAGAGCTTTTTGGTTGATGCTGTCACAGGTTGCTTATTGTCTAGTGCAATTTTAATTTGATTAAATAGGTCGTTGTTTTGGTAATCATTCAATGCCATCAATTTAGCGGGAGTTCCGGTAATAATTTCTAGGGCTAGATTTGTTGGAAACGCTGTGACGCCAGCGTATCCCCCAAATTTGTGCTCTTTACTATACTTATCTTCTTCATGCCTTGCTGAATAAATTTCGTTGTATAATTTGTTGAATTCATCTTTATATTTTGAAAAAATTAGTACGAACGCTTTCTCGTATAAAGAAGGCCAAAGCTCTCGCTTTGCCTCGTCGGGAATCTCTGTACAAACAATGTCATGTGGTTCATTTCCAGAACAGGGGTTGAGTGGATCATAACACATCCGATCCTTATACTCCTTACGACACTTATCGGTTTTTTTTAACGGCACCTTGCTATGGCCAAATGCCAATTTGCCAGATTTATCCACAGGAAGATCCTGATTTACAAGGAACCACTCTGGCTCAAAAAATGGATTTTCTTTGCCCTTTTTATGCCATAAAAGAATCCACCACTGGTCTGGCCCCGCATAACGAATTGACCGCGTTATCATTCCAGGTTCAGATCTTGCCACAGCTGCTAAAGCTGAAATAATCCCACAATCTCCTAGATCACCCTGATATGCATCTTCCGGACTTACCCCATCGATGATAAGCTTTCCAGTAACACGTATATAGGAGTAGTCTGATGACTCCGGAGATATTGCTGGCTGCTGTGAAGAAGTGGTGCCAGTATTTGCAGAATTGCTACCGCCTTGTACACTTTCCTTCTGTCGGCGCTGCAAAAGAGCCGGATTGGATCCAGAGTTGAAACCATATCCCAGTTGCTGCACGGTATGGGCCAATTCATGCGCAAGCAATTGCTTACCGAGTTTAGTATTGGGCGCATAATACCCTGAATCAAATACTATGTCTTTTCCAACGGTGAATGCTTTCGCACTCACAGATTGAGTCGATTCCACAGCCTTTGCATCATTATGTACCCTCACCCTGCTTAAATCGTATCCAAAGCGCTCCTCCATAAAGGCCCGTGTCCCTGGTTCCAGGGGCTGCCCCGGCGACTTCAGGACCTCGTGAACTATGGGTGGAATGCCTGCCAGAGGCTTGGATCCTACAGCCTTCCTCTGCAATCCTTCTTCTTCCCTCTTAGGCCTTTCATCCCTCATCCTCAATGCCGGCTTCTTTCCTTCGTCGTCCACCAGGCTCGGGATTCTGACGGGATCAAGCCCCAACCGATTCTTCCTTCCCCAGTAGGCGTTCATGAACTGGTCATGCTCTGCCGCCCTCTGCTCAGGGGTCTTCAACCCTTCCCTGAACTTGGCCTGATCCTCGGCTATGCGAGCCGTCTCCGCCCTGAACTTCTCCCGTTCGGTAGGTTCACCCTTCCTTTCCTTCTTTTGCACCTGCTCCACATAGGTGAAAGTCAGGGAAGCAGAGGTGGGATTTCGCACAGGCCCATCATAGTTGAGCTTCACCTTTAGACCGGGGGTGATGAAGTCCAAAGGAATCTCAGGCACCTGCATGGGAAGCTTGGAGTTGGTGGCGGCAAGAGTTGATACCACCCCGGCCGCGGCTGCGCCTGTGATGATCTTCCCCCTTAGAGTGGATATGAAATCCTTTCCCTGCTTCAGGGCTTTATCCTTGATATCCCTGCCCAGATTGGTCTTGAGAAATGCCTCTCCTGCCTTTTCCGCTGCATTCTTATACTGCTCCTCCGGAGAAGGCTGAGGGCTGCTCTGCCCCTGACATTGAATTGCTGGAACTCCTTTGGCATGGGTTAAAAGGGGCTCAGAGATACCCTTGCCAACCACTGCTTCAGCTACCCTATCCGCCTCTTCCTCTAAGGCGTCTCCAGGCTGGCTGATGATGGGCTTGCATTGAAGGCCTATACTGACTTGACTGAAATCATGGCTGAAATGAGGGGGCTCGATGGCGCTTGTATCATCCAATAGCTGTCTGGACGTAGGCTGATACTCATAATTGCTCTCGCTGCATTTATCGCAATTGCGCCGCATTAAACCGGAGCTTACGGCCATAAAAGATGCCTTGGGCTTGGCTTTCATCTGGTTTTCCAGGCTCATCGATTCAGCCCTCCGTACACTGCCCCTGCTATCTGTCTTCCCAGGTTTCGGGGATGAATTTTCTCTCCGATCTCGATGCTTCCCCCGGGCACCGACGGCAGAGCACCGCCGCCTGCCAGCTCCTGGCCGATGCCCCCTTCGGCCAGGAGCTTGGAGAGCTCGGCCTCCACCGCCTTCTGAATGGCATTGCCCTGGCCGGCCTCCACTGCCAGGCCATCCAGAACCAGACGCTCTATATTCACGCTTATCCTGGCTCCGTTCATTGCTCCCTCCATCGGAAGTCGGCCTCGTTTATGGGCCTCTCCAGCTTCCTGAACTCAGTTCTGACTGCATCCAACACCAAAGGCATGGTCACAACCCCACCGTTTCCTGCCGCCATAAAGGCGGAGCTCAGGGCTATGTTGTG
>MTKZ01116703.1_pt1 | contig 21732 bp, 13 predicted proteins | sample 1042781 | NCBI WGS metagenome assembly MTKZ01 (sample SAMN06212207, study PRJNA360539) | anaerobic digester metagenome | biome: Wastewater treatment plant; material: sludge; isolation source: anaerobic digester fed with sludge from wastewater treatment plant | place: Denmark: WWTP Viborg ... | reverse complement strand
CATACCGTTGGATGGCAGCGGCTCCTATGATCCCGACGGCGGCATCCTGACCTACGCGTGGACGTCCGATTGTGCCGGCGCCGCTTTCGACGATCCCGCCAGTCCGTCGCCGATACTGACCATTGACACTCCCCGGGGCTGTCCGGTGTCCTGCACGGTCACGTTGACGGTGACCGATGGCCTGGAGTCGCACAATGCGGCTGCGGCCGTGAACGTCCTGGACGCCTCCGCCCCGGTGATCGTCTGCCCCGGCGCTATCTCCGTCGGCGGGCCAGAGCTTCCGGTTGCGGTCAGCTATGCGGCAACCGCCGAGGATGGGTGCGGCCCCTCCCCCGAGGTATCCTTCAGCATGCCGTCCGGATCGAGCTTCGAGCGCGGCCTGACCACCGTGACCGCCTCGGCGACGGATGACGCCGGCAATTCAAACACGTGCAGCTTTGACGTGATCGTTTCGTGCTTCAGCGTAAACAGGCTTTCAATGACTCTGAGCGACGGGCAGGTCACCGGCGTCTTGGCGAAGGGCTCGTTCGGTCCGGCGGTGCCCATTCACCTGGCAACTGACGCGGTGACGCTCGCGGTGCGCGACGATCAGGGATTCGAGGTCAGTGTGACCATCCCGCCGGGATCGTTCGGGCAGTCCGGGGGCAAACCCGGGACGCAGCGGTATGTCTACGCCTCACCGCGCGGCAGCGTCCCGAAGATCCGGGCCAAGCTGGACCTCGCGACCTGCAGCTTTGAGGTCGGCGTCTCGAAGCTTGCCTCCGCCGGCCTGCCGGTCTCGCAGGTCACGGCCAGTCTCAGCGCAGGGGTCAACACCGGCGATCATTCGGTGAATCTGCGCCCGAAAGGCAAATCGCTCACGTATCGAGGGCAGCCGGCCGTGGACTGCTGCGCGCCCTGATCGCAGCTCGCCTTCTTGGGGAAAGGGTGAGTTGGCGGGCACCCTGACCCCCGAAATGGCCCATTCCGCGGGCAGCGACACGCACGGCAAGCGCCGGTTTGGCCCGCGTGACCTGGAAGAATGTAAAGCGGGGGCACGTGCAAGGGAGTGTCGTCGCCGGTACAATGATTGAACACTGCCCGGTAGTGTGGCCGGGCAAGGTCAACCGGTAAATGTCGGTTGGCGATATTCTGACCGCCAGACCCGGAGGGGTTCGTCTGTGGCGTGGGCGGGATCGAAACGGCCATGTGAAGGGGGGCTCGATGACGAGGTCATGCAAGAAATGGGTCGTGTTCTCTCTGCTTGGGCTGAGCGTATTCCTTTTTGGCCAGAGCGGGGGATCCTGCACGCCGCAGCCAGCGGAGCAGACGAACTTGACGATACGTATCGCCGGCCAGGGAAGCGTCACCATCGAGCCGCCAGGGGCTACGTACGCCACGTCGGAAACCCCGAAAACGGTGGCTTACAATCCTGGAGACGAGGTCACCTTGACCGCGGCCGCGGACGAGGGTTGGTCATTTGATCATTGGGAGGAAGACCTCACCGGCAGTGACAATCCCGCAACACTGATCGTGGACGGCAGCATGCAGGTGACCGCGGTGTTCCTGTCTGACGGGACTGGCTGCGCTGACGGTGATAGCGATGGTGATGGTATCTGTGATGATGAGGACAACTGCCCAGTTACCTACAACTTCGATCAGGCCGACAGCGATGGAGACGGCCTGGGTGATGCATGTGACAACTGCCCGGGTGTGTCTAACCCAAGCCAGAGCGACAGCGATGGGGACGGCACAGGCGACCCCTGTGACGACAACTACCAGGCAACGGGAACCTGCGGCGACTGGGAGGGCACCCTCCGCCTCAACTGGCGCACTCAGGGAGCCTGGAGCAGAACGACAACCAGTGATTCGGGCGATTGGAGCGAATTAACCAAGACTCTCCAAATGTCCCGCACACTGGACCTTACGCTGATCATGTTGGACGGGGTCCCCAACATCAGCCGGGAACTGCTTGGCTATCCGAGCGGCATCAGCATTCCCATTGGCGTTCGAGGTGCCTACGAGTTCCATCAAGATATCTATGAGCAGGTCGTCGACCACTTTCCGCCCTCGGAAGACAAGCCGAATGGCTGTCACCTCACTTTCGAAACGCAAAACACCATCGACCACAGCTTTGCTGTGACGAGGGCCGATCTGGGGCCCATAGAGCGTACCGATGGTGACTGGATGGACGAGCCCAACATGGCTTCGTTCCCAGTCGTCATTCACGTCGACGTGTATCGGCAGCTCTGGATGACGGGGACCAGCATAAACAGTCTCACCGAAGACACCTGCGACGGAGATTCATACGAAAACACCTACGAATGCGGTTACTTCTTCGATTCTGATACCTTTGCCGATCTTCAAGGAACCTACTACAAGGACCCCGAAGGCTGGGACCGCATTGAAGCCTCCTCCAGCGAGACCAGGACGTATGACTGGGATGCCCCCGCCCTCTCTCCGGTTCAAGACACGATCGAATGGACGCTGATCCTGACGCGCACGCCGGGCCAAAGCGATGCGGACGAGGACATGGTCTGCGACGGCACGGACAACTGCCGATACGAGCCGAATGGTGACCAGACCGATTCCGACAACGACGGGGTCGGAGATGCGTGCGCCCTGGCGCCACTGTAAGACTGACCACGCGTTCTGGAATTGCCTTGGAGCAGCCAGCATCGAGTGTTTCCTGGGATCATTTGCAGGGGATCATTTGATCAGCCGAACATCCGCCCAGTCGGCCTGATCGCCGATGTCGAGATCCTCGCCGTACTCCACGACAAGGTGAATCTGGCGGGCTCCTTCGATCGTCGCCAGCAGCGGGCGGGGAGCGTCACAGCCGGTCACCGGGCCGCTGTTGAAGACCTCTTTGCCGTCGGCCAGCACGCGGAAGATGACGTTGCCCTGACTGCCGACGGCTTCGTCGATGCCGATGGTGGCCGCCAGTTGGCGGAAGCCCTGCGGGACGTCGTACGTGAGCACGGAGCGCGAATGCACGCCGATGCCTTGGTCGAACGATTGGTCGCCGATGCGCATCGGCTGATTGGCAACTGAGCGATTCACGCGATAGGGCCACCGGGTTGCACCGAAGNNGACGCAGCGAATCTGCTTCGATGCCCACGATCTGGCCTGCCCATGTGCAACCATCGCGCAGCGAGCAGATGGCTTGGGCGGGAGGCGGCGTTGACCGGCCGACTGCCATGACCACGGCGAAGGTCTTCTGGACCGCGAACGGGACCGATCGATCGCGCCAGCGGAAAGAGCCACCATCGGCGCCGAGCGATTCCAGGGCGCCTCTCAGGGTGGTGACGCGATCGTTTCGGAACAAGAGAAGCTGATCCTCGTCCGGCTTCCTGTCGGCCCATGCCTGGTCGAAAGCACCCTGCAGAGCCTGGTTCTGGGCGCCGGCCTGACAGATCGCCGCCAGATAAGGGAGCGGCACGGCCAGCGACTTGGTCCAAGACGTCTCCAACTCAAGCCGGTCCGAATTGCCGCCCAGCAGCCGTGCCCACACATGACTGCCATCCTTCAGCCGCACGAGCAGCGGCAAGGATTGGGGCTGCGAGGCCGGAGCGGTTTGCGAGGCCTGCCATCTCAGCGACAGCAGCTCGTCAAGTCGGAGCACCTTCGTCGATCCGCCGGCTTCGATGCGAATCTGGCCCTCCCCGCCCGGGCCTGACCAGCGGCCTTCGATTGTCTGCCCATCGGTGGTGACGCCCCGGACCGCCGATGCAGGCGGAACCGTTGCGAAAAGAAATGCGACCAGAAGAACGGTCATTCAATTGCTCCAGAGGCAGGCAAAGCCTGTCTTACTCCGCTCGGCCCGGAATCCTCGACGCAGCAGGCCCCAGAACGGATTCTGGGGCCAGCGGGGCCGCTCCCGAGGCGGGCAAAGCCCGCCCTACTCTGCTCAATTCCCAATTCTCAATTCTCCATTCCTCAGCGTTGCGGAGCGCAACGCTGAGGCTATTCCTCCTTGGCCAGTTGCCTGTAGTACTGCTCGACGAGCTGTCGGTACTGGCTGGGGAAGTCCTTTCCGATCGATTGCAGAATGCGTTCTCGTTCCTCGGGGCGCATGTTGCCCCACGTCTCTCCCGGCCGGGCAATCGTCGCTGAATGCTGCTCGCCGGGAGCGCCTTGCGAAGGGGAGGCGGTCGATTCCCTGGCTGGCTGGTTGGGCTTGCGCATCGCGGTGGCCATGTTTTTCCGGCAGAGACGGCATCCCTTGCCGCCGCACGCCTTGCACTGCCCTTGTTGCTGCTCTTTTTCCTGTTCCTCGCTTTGTTTGATGAGCCGGTCGAGGATCTCAACGGCCTGTCGCTGGTTCTGCTGCGTGATTGCATTGGCCTTTCCGGTATCGAGACGTTGGCCGGCCTCTGACATCAATGATGAGACGTCGCGCAGGTCCTCGGAAGGCCGCGTGGCGGGGGCCGAGGGGCGTGAGGCGAGGGGTGAGGGTTGCGAGGAGGGCGTGTCGGCTGATGCGGTTCGCAGACACAACACGACTGTGAGAAGGATGAGGGATGAAGGATGAAGGATGAAGAACAACGTGCGGCGACTGACGAAGGACGCACGACGAGCGTCTTGCCGCCCGCCATTCGCAATTCTGCATTCTCCATTCATCATTTCTTCTCCGTCCATTTCTCGTGCATCTGCCTGGCCAACTCTGCCAGCTCATTTTGCCGCGTCGACAATCGGCGCATTTCATCCTGAAGATCGGATGCGGCGGCCGGGTTCTTCTCGATTGCCTCGCCGGCCGTGGCTGTTCGCTCGTTCAGCCGTTGCTGGCAGCTCCGCAGAAGCTTCAATTCGGCCGACGGGGCCACGAGCGGCGGGCTGCATCCCTGGCCGCCGCCCGAGCCCGATCCGCTGCCAGGCGGCGGGTTCGCGGCCGCCTGCTTTAACGAATCGATCAACTGGCCCAGCGTCTCGGCAATCGCGGCTTCAATGTGTTGTGTGTCAGTGCCGGTGTCCTTCTTCTGAAGCCTGGCTGCCACGCGTTCCATGTCGTCGCGGACCTGTCCCATCACCTGCGGAAAGACCACGGTTGTGCCGTCGGCCTTGAGCAGCCGCAGCACCTGGCTCGTCTGGTCGGCGAGAGTCATCTCGTCGTTGCTCAAGCCGGTCAGGGTCAGTTCATCCGCATGGGTCCACTGCGTGCGCCCTTTCTCATCGAGTGCCTGCGTATCCCGGTTGATCAGCAGTTGCCTGTCGAGCATGGCCTGCAGCAACGCCTGCAGTTGCCGCTGCGTCTGATCCCGCTGCTCCTGTTTGAGTTGCTCGATGGCCTGTTCCAGGTCCTCGATGGCCTGCTCAAGCTCATCCTCAGCCTGTTCCTGGCTTTCGCTGCCTTGCTCGGTCTTCTGTTGCCGGAGTTCCTGAGCCGCCTGTGTCATGTGCTGTGCCCCACGTGCGACATGTTCGTTGCCGGGGTCGGGCGGTCTGGCCGGCTGGGTCTCGGTCTTCCGGCCGGACATCTTCTCTCCAAGTTGGGCTGTCTTCTCGCCGAGTTGCTTCTGGGGTTCAGCGGCTTCGGCGACCGCATCGAGCTTCTGTTGTTCTTCGAGAAGTCGACGCACCTCCTCTTTCAGGGCCTCCAGCCGTGCAATCTCTTCCTGTCGTTGACGGCTGCTGTCGGGTTCCTCGAGCAGCACCTTGAGCATATTCTCCAGGTCGCGCACGATCTCGATCTGCTTGTCGGAAGCGCCGGCCAGGTCTTCGTNNGAATCGTCGCATCCATGTTGCGGCGAATCAGCAACTCGCGGGCTTTCCTGAGGGCCGCTTCGAGCTTAGCGGCCTGTTCGGGCTCGCGATCCGAAAGCTGTTCAATGAGCCGGAACATGCGGTCTTCGAGCTGGATCATGCGGTCGCGGACGATCTGCTGCTTGGTGGCCAGGGGGCTGGCGGTTGCATCGGTTTGGATGGTCGATAGAGGCTCGGCAGCCACCGCCAGCGCAGCGGGCAGCAGAATACAGAACAACGGGGCCAGCAGGCGCCCCAATGCCCAATGCCCAAGCCCCAATGACCGGTGAAATCCGAATGACGAAGCCCGAATGGGCGAAGCAGCCGCGGGCCACGGGCATTCGTGCATTCGTGCTTGGTCATTCATTGGGCATTGGGGCTTGGACATTGGTCATTCCCTACTTCGCCGGCTCAGTCGCCGGGACAGTTCCCAGAATGTCCCGCTCCAGCGTCGTTTCCGTTTCCTTGCCGATATTGCGCTGCATATTGAGGACGTCACGCAGCAGAATGACGGCCTCTTCGAGCTTCTCCCATTCTAGCATCCGGGCCAGGATGTTGTTCATCTCATCGCGGATGGCTGACTGGGTGTCGCGGGCCCCGCGGACCAACTGCTCATCGTCCTCGCCTGCCAGCCGGTCGATCATTTCCGCGACGGCCGGCATTTGCTCTCGCGACAGGCCGCGGAGCGGCTGGGCCACGCCTCGACCGAGTCGCTCCTCCACGGCCGGGCTGGAGAGGGCATTAACCCGCATCTCAGATAACACCTGCTCAAACTGCCTGGCCACCGTGGCGACCTGGCTGGCCTGGTCCCGCTGACGGCGGGCCAACTGGCGCAGGCGCTGGCTGCGCTGCCGGCGGTCGGGCTCTGTGGCGGCCGGCGCCTCGGCCGACAGCAAGTCGGAGTACAGCTCTTCCTGCCGTCGCAGGTAGCGTTCGAAATCCTGCCGATACTCGTGCTGCCGACGGTTGAGCTCGGCGGCGAGCTCCTCTCGACTGACGATGCGGAACACGGCCGGCGTCGATTTGCCCACGTTCGGTCCGGACACGTCATCGAAGTCAGTCGCCTCTGCCCAGATGCTCAACCGGTCGCCCTCGGCCAACCCGTGATTGGCGACCGACCACTCGATCGAGCGGTTGAAGGTCTTGGAGAACCGCTCAAAGCCCGGCAACGGCTCCACAGTACCCTTGTCTTCCGACTTGCCGGAACTGAAAACGACGGCGGCGCTCGCCAGACCGTAGGTGTCACTGAACTCCATGTCGATCGGCAATACGGCCTGCGGAGTAATCATCTCGCCGGCACCTTGAATCCTCATCTTGACGACGGGAGCCTGATCCGGATCGACCCGTACGACAAATCGCGTCAGCGGCACGCGCGGGCTGATGTTTGTCAGACCGGTCGTGCCGGTCAGCTCAAAGTGGTAGGCCGCCGAGGCCGTCGGACGATCGGCTGCCCTGAACTCCCGTTCGCCCAGACGTTCCGCGGGTCCAAGCACGGTCTGCCTGCCGCCGACGTCACGGACCAGAATCGCTGAGGGAATCGGTTGATCCGCNNCCTCGATGTTCAAGCGAATCTCGCTGCCAACCAGTGCTTCAGCCACGGTCTGCCCTTCTCGCAGCTCGTATGAATCGAGCCGCGTGTAGCCCGGCGGGGCGATCCCGATTCGAGCACGACTGATACTCGGGCGGTCGATCACCTCAATCGTGAAGGGGTCCGTTTGCGCGTCGCCCCCGACGATCCGGCAGGTCAGCGTCTCCGTCAGGTGCTCGAACGTGTGTGTGAATCTCACCGGCTGGCCGCGAACCTCCGGCATCTGAGCTTGGCCGCGAAGGCTGCCCGTGCCCTGGTAGCGAATGTAGGCCTGCCGCGGAGCTTCGTAACCCGGTGCGACGGCGGCTGCGATGGTCGCGTCATCTCCGCGCGGTACAACCAGCTTGCTGTCGGTCAGCCCCTCGACAACCAGACGGTTTCTGAAGGGCCATTCAGCGCTCTTCAGCAGGACATTTCGCTCAAACCACAGTCCCATGGTCGTAGGAGCCACCAGCAGCAGCCCCGCCATGCCGACAAAACCCGCCAGCCCGAGCGCTGCCTGCCGAGCTGCTCGTTGGTGATTGAGCGAGTCGGTGAACCGCAATTGCGATGCAGCGATGTCCGCCTCCTCGATGACCTTGTCGATGAGTGCGGCCGATCCGCGGGTTGCCGCGGGCGGGTTCGGGGCAAACTCGGCCGCGGCGATCAGCCGGCCGCCCAGTTCCGGGTGCTTTCGCTCGATGATCGTCGCCAGATCGGCCCTAGCGAGGGACCCGGCCAGCGGCCGGATCAGGTATCGCCAGGTCAGCCACCCGAGAATGCCCAGTATCGAGATCGCCTGAACCCACCGCATGCCCGCATCAAGCCGGAAGGTATGATCGACCGTCAGCGTGATCAGCACGGCCGCGAGCAGCGCCGGGCTCACCACCGCCAGCCCGTCCACGAGAAGATACAGGCGAATGCGCCGTGCCAGCGTCTCCAGCCGCCCAAGCGTGCGTCGCTTGAATCGCAGTCGAACAGACTCACTGACGCTTGCAGACATCTCGCAGTCGCCTTTACAGCAGATTGAAGGCCTTCCGCAGGGCCCACTCCGTGCTCAGCACTATCACCACCGCGAACAGCGTCCACCAGCGGTCCCACAGCGGTACTGGCCGCCCGGTGGTGACCATGCTGACCGACTTGGCCGGAATCAACGATGGCAGTCGGTCGATTTCGTCAAGATACAAAGACCTCCCACCGGCAGAGCCCGCCGCCAGGTTCTCGAGCGATTCGCGGTCCAGCGCTGTCCGGCGGAATTCCAGATCGGATTGCCCGACGCGCAACTCGCCCCGAATCGTCGTTGTGCCCTCGCCGCCTTCATCGGGCAGATTGATCCGCAGCTCATGAGTTCCGATTTGCGTGGGCGTCAACCCCCCATGGTACCAGCCGGGTCGATCGGGCTGAGCCTTCAGGACCACCGTGTGGTCGGGCATCCCTTGAGCCTGAACGGTCATTTCAACCGTGTCCCGCCCCAGCGGCGAAAACTTCGAGTCCAGCAGCCTGGCCTCAACGCCGACCGCCTCGCCTACCGAGCACTGATCCTTCTTGAGCTGAATCAGCCCGCGTTTCTGACCGCCCAGCAGCTTGCCTTCAACAAGGTGGCGGATCAGCGTGATCCAGAACCGGTTGAAGTATCGATCCCCCGCGCGCCGCCACCGCCACGTGTCGCTCCAGGCCATGAAAGCCGTGCGTCCCGCCCCCACGAACTGGGTGGCCAGCAGCACGTGCTGCCCGGCGGCGTTGCGCATCTGCGGGTTCGAGTGGCGCAGCAGCACGGTGGCCACCGGTTTTTCGCGGCTGACCGGATAGTGCCAGTATACCCCCGGCAATTGTGACCACGTCTGGGCGTTTTCTTCCGGGCGATCACCGATATTCAAGAGCGGATGCCCGCTGACCTGCAGCGGTATCGCCAGCGGCCAGGCGGTCTGCTGAAAGTAACCCAGCTCATTGATGATCAGGTCGGCCTGACTTGAATCGATCACGACCGGAAGCAGGTCGAGCAGCGGCTTGGCCGCCGTCTCGCGTGCCAGTTGTGAAGTGTTCTTTCGGCCGGCCACAAACACAAGACCCGTTCCCGCCTGGCTGACCAGTGTTTCGAGCGTCCGGCTCCACTCGGCGTCGATTTCCTCCGGCCGCGGGTCCATCAGGATGATGCAGTCGTACCCGGCCAGCTCTTCCTGCTTGCGAGGCAGGTGATCGATGATCGTTCCGCCGTCACGGACCGCCTCTTCGTCGGCCGATTGCAGCCAGCAGCTTACATCGACCGTCGCATCGCGCGTCAGCAACCGCGACAGGTAGGTGTATTCCCAACTCGGGGACCCTGCCACCAGCAGAACGCGCATCTTTTTCTCCAGCGCCCGCACGCTGGTCTCCCGCTGGTTGTCCTCGGAGATGATTTCGCCGTCGGCGGGTTGGATTCGCACGGCCAGCCGCGTCTGCACGGAGCGGACAAGCTGATGGTCGAATGTGACCGGGTTCACACGATCATCGGGCCCGACCGCAATCGTGCGCGTCGCGACAACGCTCGGCTGCGACGCATCCGGCAGCCGCTGCAGCAGCTCGATTGTCAGCGACTGACCGGCGAGGCCTTGAGTGGTGATACGGGCCGTGATCTTGAACGGGTCATTGACGAAAATGCTTGGCGGGGCCTCGATCGCGGCGACCGCGGCATTGCGCGGCGGCGCAGGGTCGCCGACACCGACGGTGTGGATGGGGAACCGCTTGGCTCGGGCGTAGCCGGCGACGGCATCCACCGCCTCACCGGTGTTGAACTGTCCGTCGGACACGACCACGACCGCCGAGACCGGTCGCCCGCCCTGGGATTCAACTGCCTGTCGAACGGCCGCCCCGATATCGGTCGCCGGCGCCGACGCCGGCGCGGCAATCCCGATCCTGTCATCTGCAGGCCCGGCCGCGGCCGTGTATCGACCAACCAGATCGACCCCATTGCCAAACCGATAGCAGAGAACCGGGTTGTTCCGCACCAGTTCGCGAATCAGTCGATGATCGTCGCGCGCCAGAACCGATCTGGCGACGTCGGCCCGGCTCAAGGTCGTAAGGTCGTTCGCCTGGACGTTGCCCAGGGCCTGCCGGACACGGCGTTGCTCGGTCTCATCAGTATAGCGGTCGTGAAGAGACATGCTGGCCGATCCGTCGATCAACAGCAGCGTCGGTGCCTCGATTTCGCGTCGAGTATAGGTGGCGATGACAGGTTGCAACCAGACCAGTGCCAATACGGCCAATACCGTGCAGCGCAGAAGGGCCAGGCTCGCCCGGATCCTCGCTGAAGCCCCAACCCGCCGTTCCCGGCGGTACAGATGCACACTTGCCCAGAGGATCAGCCCCAGCAGAACCATCGCAACGATGGCGTGCCAGCCCTGCGGCAGGCCGGCGAACTCCAGCCGTCGTTCAAGGGTCTCGGTCGCCGTCTCAGCCAGCAGCCTCACGCGCCATGCCTCCCAAACAGGGCGGACCACTGACGATTCGCGCCAAACCAGCAGGCCAGCAGTTGTTCCGTCATCAGCGTGACGACCAGCAGAATCAGCAGCGCCGGCCACAATTCCTTGCGGGTAACAGCCGCCGAGCCGTGGGTCAGTTCTTCTGCTCTGACGTACTCAACAGGCCATGCCGCCACAGCCTGCTGCAACTCGTCGCGCCGCAACCGACGCAGGTTGCTCTCGGTGCTGTCCAGGTTAACCGCCATCGGCTCGACGGCATGACCGCCCGATTGCCCGGTGAGGTCAATCTGGTAGAAGCCGGGCTGCTCGGTGTCCACCCAGCGAATGGTCATACCGCCTGATGCCGTGTCCGGTTCTGCGTGCACGGAGAGAGCCGGTTCTCCGGGATAGGCAGGCGCTCGGACGGTGGCCGTTGGTTGATAGCGGCCGGGGTCCAGTGGCAGAGTCACTGGCTGTCCGACGAGCTGCATCGCCTTCTGTGCCGGCCGGCGGGCCAGGTGTTGCGTCATCTCCATCGCAAACACGACGAAGACCGGATGGTCGGGCAGATTATTCCACTCCTTGTCCGCGCTGCTGGTGATCAGCCAGACGTGCCCGGCTTGGTGGTCCTTCTGAAGAATCAGCGGGCTCTTGTCAACGTCGTCCAGTTGCAGCAGTGTGACGGCGGTCTGAGCCGGGTTCGTCGTAGACGGTTGCGTTGCCGGGGCCGGCGCCATGGCGACGGGAAAGTGAGCCCAGACCAGCGCCCCGTCAAAGCATCTCGGCATCAGGTTCGCGAACGGTCGCAGCGCGGGATGGCTGGTGTTCATCTCCCCGACGCGGAAGCCCGGGCTCTCGTTCGGCGCCGCGACGGGCTCGCTCAGCCTGCCAGGAAGCAGTCCCGTGCCATCGCGGAACAACACCCGGTTGTAGGCCTCAACGTCCACTTGATCGCCCAGAAAGACGGCCAGACCGCCGCCCGAGGCAACATAGGATTCCAGCCTCGCCGCCGCGTTCTCGGTGACGCGACCAACGTTCGCCAGAATGACCACATGGAAGCTGGCCAGATCGGTCTGCTCAAGCTCTTCCTCGTTGATCGCGGCAATCTCATTGCCGCTGAACTGAGGGCCCTGCGGGCGAAGAGCAACCGACGGAAGAAAAGCCTCGTCCTGATAGGGGTCGGATGACGGCTCGCCGTTGACAAGCAGCACGCGGATGGACTTGGCCACCGGCACCACACAGAACCGGCGGTTGTCGGCCGGCAACGCATCTGCCTGCAACTCGATGGTCAGCGGAGCCGAACCGACCTGCGGGAATATGACCTCAACGGGTACCTCGATCGATTGGCCCGCCGGTATGGCCGGCACCGTAACGGCCGGTTGACCGACCTCCCCTACAAAGACCTGCATGGTGCAGGCCCGCGACTCGCTGCGACCGAAGTTGGTCACCCGAGCGATCAGCCGCGTCCCGATTCCTGCGACCGCCTGGGCCTGGCGGCTTTCGACGCCGGTCACCGCAAGGTTGTCGTTGGTTTCCGAACCGACATCGACCAGAACGACCTTGAGCGAGCGGTCGGCACGATCCCAGCCGGCAAGGGGCGCCAACGGGCTTTCGGCCGTGCCGAGCTTCTTGTCGCTCTGGCTGCCACTGGCGCCTGGCCCGCCATTGCCCGTCGCTTGAGCGGACTCGCCGGCGAGCCAGTCAATTCGCTGGAAGTCGCTCACCAGATAGATCACCGCCCCCGCCGAACGGCGGGCGTCAAGCAACTGCCGGACGGCCGCGAACGCTTCCGGAAGGTCCGCACNNCCGGAAGGTCCGCACGGCGACTCGATGGCTTGCGCTCCCGCCAGGTTCGCGAAAAGCCGACCGGATCGAGGCGACCCAGGTTGGTCTCGGCCACAACGGTCTGCTCAGGACGAGACGTGACCAGGATGGCCAGCGAGTCACTCGGACATTCCTCGTGCAACCAGCCAACCAGACGCTCCACCGCGGTCAATGCTCGGTCGAAGACGGTCGTATCCTGGGTGCTTGCCCGCGAGTCCACATCCGCCAGCCCCATACTGAACGAATCATCGAGAACCACGACGTAATCGGTGCCCGCCCGCGACCCGAGCAGGCCGGCAAAGGCTTGTGGCCGCACGAAGATGCGGGCCAGCACCATGCCGATCAGCAGCATCGTCAGGCAGCGAAGAGCCAGCAGAATCAGTTCCTCGATACGGATTCGGCGGCGGTTCTGGCGGTTGGCTTCGAGCAGAAACTGTGTCGCCGCCCATCGAACGCGGCGAAACCGGCGCCGGCTGATGAGATGAATCACCATCGGGATGGCGGCGCACGCCAACCCGGCGTAGAACATCGCCGGGGTGATCATTGCCGCCAGAACTTGACTGCCCGCAATCATCGATCTTCGATTCCCAACGCCTGCTGCCTGCCCGGTGTTTGTCCTATCCTCAAAGGATGAAGGATGAGGGATGAAGGATGAATCTGACCACCGTCATCGCTCATCATGTTCCTTTCATCCTTCCTCCTTCCACCTTCATCCTTCGTCTCTGAACCCTATCTCCTCGCCTGATGCATCCTCGCTGCTAGAAACGCTGTCAGCGCGGCGTCCAGCGGGTCTCGTGTCGACAGCAGCCGGTAGTCGATGCGGTTGTTGACGCAGGATGCACGAATCCGGCTCTCGAAGTCTCCGACCACACGCAGATACGCCGCTCGCAAGGACTGCGGATCGGTCAGCAATCGAATCTCCGGGTCCTCCAGCCCCTCGAACAGCGTGTTGTGCTCAAACGGAAACGTCAGCTCATCGTGATCCAGCACCTGAAGCACGATCAGATCCTGACGCCCGTGACGAAGCTGCTGAAGACCGCTGATGATGTCGTCCGCGTCGGCCAGCAAGTCGCTGATGAGTATGATCAGCCCGCGCTGGCGAAGCTGGTCCGCAAGCTGGGCCGGCAGCATCTTGATGTCGGTCGTGTGGTCCGGCCGCTGCCGCTCAATCAGCTCGATGATCGATGACACCTGCGCGGGGCTGGATGCCGGTGGCACCTGGTCGCGAATCGCGTGGTCGAACAGCACCAGCCCGCACGAGTCCTGCTGATTCAGCAGGAGGTAGACCAGCGAGGCCGCAACGGTGCACGCGTAGTCGAACTTCGACATGCGCGACCCCCCCCAGCCCCCCCTTAGCGAGGACTCGTTTTCTCCCCCCCTTGACAAGGGGGGGCTGGGGGGGGTCGCATGTTCCCGATACCCCATCGACTTCGAGCAGTCCAGCAGAATGTGGGCCCGAAGGTTCGTCTCCTCTTCGTACTGCTTGATGTACAGCCGGTCGCCGCGGGCAAACAGCCGCCAGTCGATGTGACGAATGTCGTCGCCGGGAACATACTCGCGGTGGGCCGCGAACTCCACGCTGTACCCGTGGTACGGGCTGCGGTGCATGCCGGATACGAAGCCCTCGACGACCATCCTGGCCCGCAATTCGAGCCGGGAGATCTTCGCGAGGACGTCAGGATTCAAGTACTTTGCGTAGTCGGGCATCTTGTGTGATCGGCGACTGGTTCGGGTCGATGCGTTTCAGCAACTCGTCGATGATGCGGTCAGTGGTGTAGCCCTCGGCCTCAGCCGCGTAGCTGGTGACGATCCGGTGTCGCAATACCGGGTGGGCAACGGCCCGGACATCCTCGGCGGACACGTGGTACTGATTATGGAGAATGGCCCTGGCCTTTGCGGCGGCGACCATGAACTGCACCGCTCGCGGGCCGGCGCCCCAACGGATCATCCGCCGCACGACGTCCGGCGCCGAGGGCTCATCCGGCCGGGTGGCCCGAACCAGATCAAGTGCGTGGGCGACGACCCGTTTGGCCGCTGGGACCCGCTGGACGGTCTTCTGCAGGTCAAGCACCTCGTCGGTGCCGAGGGCGGGCTTGATCGAGTCGACCGCGACGGCGACGTCTCCCAGAGTCAGTTCCGCGATCCGCAGTACCTCCTCATAGCTGGGATACCCGACGAAGACCTTGAACATGAAGCGGTCCTGCTGAGCCTCGGGGAGCGGGTAGGTCCCTTCCTGCTCGATGGGGTTCTGAGTGGCCAGCACGAAGAACGGCGGTTCGAGCGGGTGCCGCTTGCCGCCCGCGGTCACTTGCCGCTCCTGCATGGCCTCCAGAAGCGCCGCTTGTGTTTTCGGCGGCGTCCGGTTGATCTCGTCGGCCAGCACGACGTTCGCGAACACCGGACCGCGCAGAAACGTGAACGACCGCGTCCCGGTGGCCCGGTCCTCCTGAATCACCTCCGTGCCGGTGATGTCCGACGGCATCAGGTCGGGCGTGAACTGGATGCGCGAAAACGACAGACTCAGCGACCGGGCCAGCGTCGAGATCATCAGCGTCTTGGCCAGCCCCGGCACACCCTCGATGATGCAGTGACCGCCGGCGAACAGAGCAATGAGCAGTTGCTCGACCACTTCGTTCTGCCCGACGATGACTCTCGACAGGCCTTCGCAGATGCCCTCGTGGGCCTCCCGCAGACGATGGACTGCCGCCAGATCATCCTGGCCCGGTGACGATGGTGATTCATTCATGACCAGTGCTTCCGTTCTGCGTCAGAGTGCAACCGAAGGCCGTGCAGGACAGGCTTCCAGCCTGCCCGTGACCGACTTACGGGGGTCGGTCAAGGGCCTGTGGCTGGACCGGCAAGATGGTCCCACACCGGTTTTCGGGCTGCACAGTCTCGGGTTCATCGCTGCAGAATCGGCAAATAGCCGTACGGAATCTGCAGGATGAACGTCGCAATCGCCGTCCCATACACCTTCCCGACGCCGTCGCCTTCCCACGAACCATCAGGCGCCTGCTGCGCGATCAGCCAGTCTCTCATCGTCGGAAAGTACCACTCCCAGTTTTCCTTGCTGCTGAGCCACATGATCTGGGCCATATACAGGTGGGCGTAGTAGTAGTGTCCCCAGACGCCCGTGGTGCGCGCCTGTCCGTTGCCCACTCGCTGCTTGCAGTATTCCAGGGCCTTGACCGCCGCCGGGTAGTCGTAGAGGCCCGCATTGTACCAGCACGCCACCGCCGCTGCGGTGATCGGCGGCCGGCTGCCTCCCTGTCGATCGGCCCGATACGAGATCCCGCCGTCCGGAAGCGTCGACATATCAAGGTACTTCATGGCTCCATCGATCACCTGCTTGGGTACGGCGACGCCAACGTTGCGGCTGGCCCGCAGTCCCTGAAGCTGCGTGACCGTCACGGAACCCTCGTCACCCGAGGAATCCGGCGAATAGAGCCAGCCTCCTTGCCTGCTCTGGCTTCGGGCGGTCAGTTCGACGGCTCGGCGAAGAACCGAGGCGATGCGATCCTGTTTTTCGTTGTCCTCTTCCATACCGTGAAGCTGGCCCAGAAAGAGCATCGCAAAACCGTGCCCGTGCATCGAACGGCCCGATTCCTCCTCGCGTGCGATCAAACCGTTTGGCTGCGACGAAGCCAGCAGGAAATTGGCCGCCCGACTGACATTCGGAGCGTACTTGCCCTGCGTGGCGGTGTTGCCGTTGGCCAGCATCGTCAGCCCCGCCAGGGCCGTCATGGCCGTCGGATAGTGGCCCCATGATCCGCTGTGCCGCCAGGCGCCGTCGCGGCTCTGCGTCCGGGCCAGATACTCAAGCCCGCGGTCGATCGCGCTCTGTGTCTCCGGCGTGACCAGCGGCGGAAGCGTTGACGGCAACTCGGCTCGTGCCGTAAACACGCCGGCGCCGACAAACGTCGATAACAGAACCAGCACGATCACGCGACGGCTCATCTCATCTCACCCCCAGCGCCGGATGGTTACCGGGAGTCTCAACGGCGAATCGAAGTTCACAAGCGGCCATGCGAACGATCATCTCCCCGCCCCACACGCAAACGTCCAGGATCAGGCTTCCGCGCATCCCCGTTGGCAGGAGGCGGCTGACCCGCTGTCCGATCTCGTGGCCGGTTGCCTTGTCCAGCAGACACATCTCGATCCTGCCTGTCGGGTGGCCGGTTTCCGGCTGCGAACTGACCACGGCCGGCCGGCTCGTGCCGCCGGGTCCGGAAGCCTCTGCCAGTGTAGCCAGCGGGATGGCATTCGATGACATCCGCAACACGTCCGCCGTCAAGAACGTACCCGGGGCGATGTCCTTCCGCTCCCAGAGAATTGTACCGTCCTGGGCACGAATGGCCGCAAGGCCGTGCCAGCCGTATATTCGGCGAGGCATCCGGGCGGGTCGTTCGAAATAGCCGATGAGATAGAACACGCCATCGACCAGAGCCCCGTCGATCACCCCCTCCGCACAGGCCGGGGACGCAAACCGGCCGCGGCTCTTGCCCGTGGACGGCTCCCGGATCTCAACTTGGCCGGCGTAGTCCGCAATGGCCGCCAGATCGGGCGTGGGTTTGAAGATCTGTGAAAGTCGCCCGGTCACGGTTGTTCGCCACCGCTCGGTGCCGGGTGAGGCCAGTTCAAATGCCGCAACCTCCGTCTCCGACACCGGCCCGCAAATCACGTCATCGAACAGCAGCAGATTGATCCGGTTCGCGGCCGCCTCCGGCTGAATGAACCGGCACTGGCCGATGTGTTGCCCGTCGGTCAGCCGAAACACGTCGATCTGCTGTATCTTCTCGTCGGCCGCAATCACATAGGGGCCGCGAGCCCGGACGATATGCCACTGCCGCTTCGGCATCCGCCGGCTCCATAAAATGCGGGAGCCGTCAGACGATCGGGCCACCTCCATCCGGCCGGAGGCATCCAGGCTGATCAGCTGGCCATCGTGAACCCAGAGCCACAGGTCTGAGGCAACAGGGTTCGATCCCGGTGGGCAAGGGGGAGTAAAGGGTCGTGACCACAGCCGGCGACCGGTCAGCAGCCCGACCGCATGAAGACCAAACGCGCTGTTGACAATCAGCGTCTGGCCGTCAAGAACGCCGACGGCCGGCCGGACTGTCCAGCGGGTACCCGAAGTCTCTCTGATCTGAACCTGAAATGAAGTCACCGGCATACCCGTACCCACATCCACCGCCGGCTGCTCCGACAATCGCAGTTCAGTCTCCCACAGCGGCTCTTGCATGCCCAGTCGCCGAGCCTCAAGAACCTTGTTCTCCGCCATGTCAACCAGAGTTGTCTTTGCCGCCTCGTTGGATTCGTTTCGGGCCATCAACGGACAGCTATTCTCGGTCAGCAATCTGACGTTGCCCTGCAAAGGCCCCAGTACGCAAGGGCCGACGACCGCCTGGGACCTGGCCAACGACGACGCGTCCAGTTTCCGCCATAAGGTGTCGGCGGCGACGCGACCGGTGACCCTTGACAATGAAGCCGGGCGCTCCGTCGCCGGTTCCAGCGGGTCAGCCAGTGCATCCGCAGGAATCTCGACTTCACCCCATTCGGTTTCAAGCCGATCCAGAAGCGCAGCCCCCGTCACCGGCTGGTGGAGCTCCGCCGGCAGCAGACAGATCGCCGCCAACCTGGCCGCCGTCTCTGCCCTCGTTTCCGGCGCAGCGTCATGATTCAGAACCTGTCGAAGCAAGCTCTCCGCTTGCTCAAACTGCAAGTTCTCAATTGCCCAGATGGCCAGATGCAGCCGTGCTTCCTGAGACGCATCCCCCGCGGCGGGGCAGTCCATCACCCTCCGCAGGCTGCCCGCGTCGCGATTGCCGGCCCCCTCGGATAGATACTGCCGAGTACGCTCCGCCAGCGTCTGGCGATCTTCGGCGGATAATTGGGGAATCGCGGTGACCAGTCGCTGGTTGGCAAGCAGTCGGGCCTGTTGCTCAAGCCCCTTCTCAAGAGAAACCATCTCGTCACCGGCCGGCGACACAGCCAGCAACAAGTATTGCTCGCATCCCTCCAGCAGCCGCTGACGCTGCCTCAAATGGTCTCCCATGGCCAGAGCAGTCCGGATGCGATCTTCGGCCGATTCGGCGATCGTACGGGCTTGCTGAAGCGATTCTTCCGCCTCGCCCTCAGTCTTCTTTTCGTCCGCGGCGATCGCCAGCAACGCCTCCACGCGAAGATGAACCGCCTGTCCGTGTTTCCACGGGTCCTTTGTCCTCAACTCGTCGCCCAGCAAGGCCAGTGCTGCCAGGGCGGCAGCCGGCCTGTTGAGCACAAGCTCCAGCCGTGCCAGGCGAATGGCCTTCGATGGATTCGTCGGATCCGTCTGATGCCGTGCGACGGCCGTCTCGTACCCGCTGCCCAGATCCGGATACTTGCGCACTTCGCTGATGCCCACGCTGTACAGCGCGCCGTCCCAGGCAAGCAGATTGCCCGGCATGGCGCCGCCTGTTCCGTTCAGCGTGGTCGGTTCGCCGGTCCTGGCCTGAAAGGCGATCACGCCGCCGGGCGTCGGCAGGTAAATGCGGTTGCCGCTCAACGAGCCGCGACCGTTCACGTTGATGCTTGCCTTGGTCCAGACCGGCAGGCCGGTGTGCAGATCGATCATTTGAAGTTGATTGCCCACCACCCACGCATGCGAGCGATCCACCCCCAGAATCTGAACCGCTTCGTGCAGCTCGGCCTGCCAACGCACATCCCCCGTGAACCGGTCAATGCAAAAGAGATGATTCGCGTCCACTGGGGCGGCCAGAAGCACGTCCGCGGTCGCCACCGGCGGTTCCCAGGCCCGAGCCGGTTCACGCCGGGTTGTTTTCCGTGCCGGGTATCGAATGGCCCACAACACCGATCGGCTCGGTATCTCGATGGCAAAGATCAGACCTTGCCCGGTGAGCACGAACGCCACCCCGTCCGAGATGGCGATCCGCATCGATTCCACCGCGCTGGAAGATGCCGTCGCGCTCATCCCGCAGAGAAAAACGTGCCAGGCATGCCTGCCCGTGGCCGCCTCCAAAGCCAGGAGGTACAGATCGTTGTTGACTTTGCAGGGGGCCAGCAGATGGCCCTNNTTAGATGGCCCTCCGCCGGGATCGGCGTGGCCAGGAATTGGCACGCGACGTCCTCCGCCGGTGCCGTGCTGGTGCCGGTCAGGCCGGTGGTGTCGCTTTCCCACAGGAACGAACCGTCCTTGAGGGCGTATGCCTGAACACGGTTGGGCCACGTGCCCGCCACGGCCTGCCCGGCCAGGAAGACCACATTTGCGTCGCGCTGCGTCTGCAGGTTTGGAATCGGCAACCCGTCCTCCGGATAGGTCAGCGTCAACACCTTGTTGTCCGCGATGACCACGTCGCTGTTGGCCGCACAGGCCAACGCAAGCAACGCTTGAGGTTGGCTCAGGTCCTGGATGCTGCCTACGTAAGGCTGCTGCATCGCCGGTTGCAGCAGCAGCATCTGAGCCGGGCTGTCCGCCGAGAGCGCCTTGGCCGGCTCGATGGGCGGTTCCGTGGTCCACAGGGGCGTGAGTGTGTTGGCGTCCAGGGCAACCAGGTTGCGAGCCGCCTTGACGATGACAAGGTCCTCATGGGCAACGATCTGCCGTCCGGGGATAAAACCGGTCTTCACCGCCACTTCATCGAGGGCCTCGGACAGTTCAGCCAGCCTTGGGATCGGCAGCACCGCCGTCATGCAGTGTTGTTCGACCAGGCTGGGTTCGACAACATGCTGGATGCCGTCCCGAGAGACGTTGCCGCAAGCCATGGGCCATGACGCTGCTTGCTGCGCATCGCGTCTGCTGTTGCTTCTGCTGACATACTGCCGGAGCTGCTGCAGCTTTTCGGGTGGGATCGGAGCGACGGCCTCCGCCGCCTCCAACTGTTTGAGCATCTCTTCGGCTCGCTGGTCCTGACCCATGCCTGCGAAGCAGGCGGTCAGACGCATGGGTACGAGCCAGGCAGGCAGGTCCGAGTCGGGGTAGATCAGGCGCACGGTCCGCAGCAGGGCCGCCGCCTCGGAGAACCGGCCCTCGTCCATCAGCCATTCCGCCAGCGTGATGGCCGCGTCATCACCCGAACGGGTCAGCAGGTATCGCTGGACGACCGTCGTCAGCAACCTGACGTCCTGCTCTCGCCGCCCCTGTTCGAGCAGCACGGCCGCCTCGGCGTCGTTCAGCGTGCGGTAGGCTTGCAGGCTCTCGGACGGCAAGGCGGCGATCTGCCGGTGAGCCTGCACGCGGGCGGATTCGTATTTGTTGTCATTGACCCGCAGAACGTGTTCGCCGGGCAATTCCACGATCCGCTGCAGAGAGTCGATCGCCAGTTTCCAGTCTTGGCGCTGCACGCCCTCGCGGGCACGGGCCATCAGCGACGCGGCCTCCTCAGAGATCTGAACGACCGGACCGCGTTCGGCGCTGACGTTCCCGGCCGGCGCGGCGGAGCTGTTGGTGTTGATGCGGATCGGCTGTGCGGCGGGGCCTGCTGCCTCCATGCCGGCCGGGTCGCACGCAGCCAGAATCGCCAGCAGCGCCGCGACCCGAGCGAACGGGTGTCGTTGGTGAGAGGCACGGGGTTCCACCTTTGGCCTGATCCCTCCCACTGGAGCCATTCGTCATGCACAATGTCCGTCGCATCCGCCTTGGCTTTCCCTGCTCGCCGACGCGAGGAGCTTGATCCGCTCCTGCCCCAGGGGAGCTTCATCATAACCCGTGCCGCGGTATTCCGCCAACCGTGTTAGCGGACCCGGCGATCATCGGACTGTGCCCGAGCTGATCTGTCAGCGTGCTGCGTGCGTCTTTATTGGGCGTTGAATCAGCGGGACACATCACCCTGTTTTGATTGTATCGTTATTCGTGGGACCGGAGACAAATAGCAATCTGGGCGGCGCTTTTGGTCGATGAACCGCCATGAGTTGTCTTCGTGCTTGTCGTTCGAGGTCCGAATATCAGCAGGAAGGGAACGTGAAGATGGGGGTAATGACGATGGAGTGGAACACAACCAACCGGACGCTCTGTGTGGTGATGGCCTTGGGTATGCTCGCGCTGGCGGGGTGCACGTGTGCAGACGGCCCGTGTGTGGACGGCCCGCCTCCCGATCAGATGAACTCCCCGCCGCAGGGCCCGGCGCCGACAGGAAGTCGTCTCCAGGAGAACTACGTGGCGATGACCGACAACGCGCTGCTTAACGA
>MTKZ01010847.1_pt1 | contig 21737 bp, 14 predicted proteins | sample 1042781 | NCBI WGS metagenome assembly MTKZ01 (sample SAMN06212207, study PRJNA360539) | anaerobic digester metagenome | biome: Wastewater treatment plant; material: sludge; isolation source: anaerobic digester fed with sludge from wastewater treatment plant | place: Denmark: WWTP Viborg ... | reverse complement strand
GCAGGTAACAGGCACGGGGAATACGGTGGGCGGTCTGACCGGCTTCGCATACAATATACTTCACTGTACAGTCCATGCTACCGTGACGGGGAGAGGCTCCTATGTAGGCGGTCTGGCTGGGGGTGCCGCAGCAGTGGTTCAGGACTGTTTCGTAGAAGTCACCGTCGAGGGTGATGCCGGCTATGTGGGTGGCTTACTGGGTGTTGGCGATTACGGCGCCACTGTGGAAAATTGTCGCGTCAAGGGCGCCGTGACTGCTGCAGGAGATTATGTGGGTGGCCTGACCGGGTACTGTAATTGTGTCGTCACTGATTCCATCGCTGAAATAGTCGTGTCCGGCAATTCTCGTGTGGGCGGCCTGATTGGACATTACATGCGCAACGATACGTTGCGCGATTGCCACGCCACAGGTGCGGTATCTGGTGGCTCAGAGGTGGGCGGCCTTATCGGATACAACGATTCGGGCGCGGTTGAACAGTGTTACGCAGCTGTGGATATTATTGCCAACGGTGAAGCGGTGGGCGGTCTCATCGGCCGGGTCTATCGCTGGGTCACATGGAAGTCCTATGCGACGGGATCGGTTTATGCCCCCGGCGCCAGTGCCGTTGGTGGCCTCATCGGCCATATGCAGGGAATGGATTCGCGCACCAGCGACTGTTATGCCTCGGGCGCGGTTACCGGCAACACCCGGGTGGGCGGCCTGGTCGGTTTGAATGAAGGCATGGTGCTTACCAGTTATGCGGCCGGAAAGGTTGCCGGGACCGTAGAGACGGGCGGCCTGATAGGCTTTAATTCCGGCTCCGTAACCAGCGCCTTTTGGGATACGACCATGAGCGGCATGGCCCAATCGGCCGGCGGGATGGGCGTGCCTACCCAGGAAATGATGCAACAGTCTACCTTTACTGCAGGGGGCGCTTGGAATTTTGATGAGATATGGGGTATTAATGAAGGGCAGAGTTACCCGTATCTTCGAGCAATTCCGAGCCCGTTTTCTCCCCGGTTGACCATTGTGGCGGTAAGCCCATTGAGACAGGTGAAAGCGCCGGGAGACTATGTTGATTTCAAGGTTGAGGTAACCGAAAGTGCGGGAGAACCAGCATATCAATGGAAGCGGCGCAACGCGAACAAGGCCTTTGAATACATTCCCGATGCCAATGGTCCGATATATTCAATCAACTTTATCCAAGAAGAACATGAAGGTGATTATATCTGTGATGTTTCTGACATGACCAAAACCGTTTCCTCGCCCGTGTTCAGGCTGGTGCTTAGCACCAGCATGCCCCTCTCACTCTTATCTTGGCTTGCGGCGGCAATTGCAGTGGCGCTGATTTTTCCCAAGCGCCTGCGCAGACACACGGATTGAGTACTAAGATTAACGAGCACCACAAAACAGGCGCCAAGCGGAAGTGTGACGCGTGTATAACGTGGTGGCTGAAAACAAAAGCATTTGGAACGGCTATGTGAGGCCCATGGTGTAGCGATACTGGAATTGTTCGGTTCGGCCTGCAAGGGAATGTATACACCGGGCCGAAGTGACCTTGATTTCCTGGTGCGTTTTAATCCGTACACACCCAAGGAACATGCGGAAGGATACTTTGGGATCGAGGGACGCACTTCGACTGGCAAGGGAATGGATTGATATGCATGCATCTGAATTAATGGAAAATTGGGAACGTGCGCGACGGGGCAACCCTTTAAACAAAATTCGTCCGTTGGATTGAGGTTGACCATGTGGCATTTAAATGAGGTAAGAGAGATTGAATACCGGGGCGGCTGGGTTTTCCGGATTCTTTTTGATGATGGACTGGAAGGAGAAGTTGATTTTTCGGAGTACATCGGAAAAGGGCCGGTATTTGAGCCGCTGCGGGACGAATCGTATTTCCGCAACGCCTCAATAGAAGGCGGCACTATTGCCTGGCCGAATGGTGCGGATATTGCCCCTGAGACACTTTATGAAAACGTCGAGCGCACCAAAACCGCGGCATTGAACGCGTAGACGTGCTTTGCAATGGGGAACAGGACTTAATTATGTGGTCAATATTGTCGTACCCGCCCGACCTGCGAAGAAACATGCAAGTGCTGAATGAACAAGATTGAACGCCACAGATTCCAGCCCAGAGAGAGGAAAAAATTCTACAAATGCTGCAGACTTGGCCAGAGGAAAATTAATACGTGCGAGTTCAACGGCCCGCTAAAAGCTCTCGTACAGAAACCTTGCCAAATTGATGTTATACCGGGTGCCCAAGATATCCCCGATAATCCTCATGCCTGCCTGCTCCAATGTCGCTGCACGCGACCACAGGCAGGTTTTCCAATTAACGCAATGCGGCTCCTTTATTTGCAGCGCGCAATCAAGGGGAAGCGGCCTGGATCTTCCAGAATGGCCAGGCTCAAATCCACATCGAGTGCCTGCCAGTAAAGATGCGTATCATGAAGGAGCTCCACATGGGCTATTTGGGCTATCGTGGCGTCCCTGAACCAGGGATACTGATCGAAAGGCAGGAAATACTCGCGCTCATGAATCAGGAACCATGCGCCGTGCATGCTGAGATTCGATAATTCAACCTTGGAAGTGCTTTTCCCAGGCGCTACGGATTTCATCTTCATGCTCCTTGATGATGTCTTGAATATTCCGGAGTATATGTTTGCTCAATCCGGTTTCAACTCCGATGGAAACCGTCGGCTCAAGCCAGAATTTCGCCTCGCCGTCTGCACACGTTACATGGACATGCATTCTTTTCTCTTCACGGGAGAAAAAGAAAAAACGGTAAGGCCCTTTAATAAACACCGTAGGGCTCATGACAATAGTATAGCATCGTGAGGAGAGCCGGGAAAAAATAGTGGAGTTTTGATTGCTCAAGGGTTTGGATAGTTCGAGAACAACTTTCCATGGGTTAATTCAGTAACAGAGGACGAAAAACCAGTTTCCTATGCCACTATTCCTTGATAGAAATTATTATGAGGAGAATCTAATGGAGAAATATTTTTGGGCTTTGGACCTCGTATCCGTGGTCGTACAGAACCATTCCATCGCGTGTCTATTGGGTCAAGAATAGCATCGCCGCCACAAGGACGCCCATCGTTAAAAATAAATTTGAATCCGAATTGCCTCAATAGGTACATTGACCGGATGGCGCACAAGAAAACAAGAACAAGTAGGCTATCAATAAAAACACCAGATGAAAGCCTTGGCCATTGAGCACCCGCAGGCAAAATGAAACAAAGTTCAGCCATTGGCAGGAATTGCCCGGCGGTGGCCGTTTGTATTCACGGGTGGTACCGGGGCGTATGGGCTGGCATGCCGTATATGTGAAAGAAGTTGATGAAAACGAACAGATTGTTTCTTTTCAACAGGAAATATATAATGAACAAGGAACATGTGTTGAAATACACCGAAAATATCCTGTTGACACGGGACATGACAAAGTGAATGACTTATGCTGATTACAGGCTCTATAACAGCAGAAAAGATAGGGGCTTACCTGCAACACGAAATCAGCCTGGATGATCTGGTGGACTGGGCCGAGCGCGCCCTGATGGAAGGTGAATTGGCAGACAACGAACCACAGGAACTTGCAGAGGTCCTGGCGCGGCTTGGACTGGCAGACGTGCGCAATTTCGGCTTATCCTGGGATGACTGTGAGACGCTGCTCCACCAGCTGGGCTATAAGGCGCACATCGAGATACACAGCGTGTAAACAAACCTTCATGCGTAGAGACGCTTAAGCATAATCGCGCGTGTAAGCCTGCTTGTAATGTCTACCCCCAGCGCGCCGGGGTGTGTCGCTACCAAAGAACACATGGAACGGTATTTCGGTCTGCTCGCGGGGTTGCAGAATTTGTTTGGTTGTAAGATTGGTTTGGTGGAGACGAACGCGATCAAAAATTCTCTTTTCAGCAGGTTCAAGAGGCATATCTTTTGTAAAGATTCTCGAAGTTCAACATCCAAAAAAAGATAATCCCGACAGAGACCTTTCGACTAATCCGACGGGAAGTAAATACTATATAATTCATACCACAAGCTCCTCGTGAGATAAACAAGTTATTTTCGTTCCGTAATCTGGAACTTATAGTTTGTATAATTATAAAGTAATTTGCTAATCTTTGCTCTTGTTTTGGACGTAACATTTTTAAAGGCATGTTATCTTTGATAGAAATAAAAACTGTACGGGAGGATAACCATGTTCAATCAGGAAATTAAAATTGGTATACATGGACCAAGATCGTCGGGCAAAACATGCTATCTGGCGGCATTATATGGTGGCCGCTCAGATGGGGATTGTTCCATAGCCTTCTCTGATGATGATTCCATAGATACACTGAAGAACGTATGGCAAAAACTTGAAAGAGGTGAAGTTGAAGAGGGCACTACGTATACAAAGGACTTTGCCTTTGCTCTGACGACAAATGGTCATACTCATAATATCCGTATACAAGATTATCCCGGCGAACTGGTCCAACGCATAGAAGGCCAGGAAATCGGTCTCAGTACTGATGTGAAAGAGTGGCACAAAAGATGTGATGCCATCATCATCTTTATTGATATCTATAAAGCGGTGCATGGCTCCACTGGTGAGTTGCGTGAAAGAGCTGATGAAATAGACTTGCTTATCAACGATCTATTAAGCAGATTTCGTCATCGCATAAAAAAACCTGTTGTTCTGGCTTTAACCAAGTGGGATGTTTTTTCGCCTGATCCCACAGACTTTGAAAAAGAAAAAGAAGTGGCGACGGAATTTTTGCAGCAGCGTTTTTCTAGTGTGGATGACATAGCAAAGTCTGTCAAGAATTTCAGTGAAAACTTCTGTATTATCCCCGTTTCCGCTTTCGGCGGTAACCAGAAAGGGATATTGCCTCCGCAAGGAGGTCCAAAACCTTTCAATACCATCCGGCCTTTTGAATGGTGTGTTGAGCGGGTATCGGAAATCAGGAAACGCAAGTGGAAGAAAAGGATAGGGGCAAGTATCGCCATTTTTTTTGCGTTTTTAGGATTAACGGCTGCCTTTTTTGATCAACGTTCAAGATCGCAATATGCATCGTTAATAGAAGATCTGGATGCAGAGAAAAAGTCTGCCGAGGATATGAAGCGGAGTTGTGAACAGTATCAAGGTGCCTTAAACCTTTCGCCATGGCACTTCAAAAGGGAACGCGCGATTCGTGACAAACTTCGTGAATACACAGATAAGAAGCGAATCGCCTCCTTTGAAACTTTGGAACCGGTGCAGGAAAATGAAACCATCCAGCAACTGGACCTGAAAATAAAACGATATGATGATTTTCTTGAACAATGGCAACCTCTTGACTCTACATCAAAAGAAATAAACGATGTCCGCCTCTTGAAAGATGAAGCAAACAGGCTTCGCGGCGATCTTGAAATGGATAGCGGGCTGCGTGACAAGATTGCGGCCCTAGACAGACAAATTGAGGCGGAAAAAGGCCTGGAAAATAAAGTGACTATGATAGATGGTTTTCTGAACGAGAACCCTGAATCAAATTATCCCTCAAGATGCAAACCTCTATTTGAGGAACTTCAGCGTAATCGCTATTCCTTTTTCAAAGCGATAACGGACCGGGAGTGGGAAAAGGTGAGACGCTTCATTGAAGAGAATCCCACTGAGTATTCTCTGTGTATGGACAAACTTGATGAGTTCAAAGAAACCACAAATGACCCGGGTCTGGTTAAAGCTGCAGAGCAAGAACGCAAACGTATCGAAATCGCATGGGATAAATCAGAATACAATAGTCTGCGCAAAAAAGTGAATGCGGCTACTACTTACAAACAAATGAGTCAGATTCGGGCAGAACTTGAGGCCTATGTCAAAGCCGGAAGGCCATTACCCCGAATGAAATTCTATGTACAAACTTGGCTTGAGGCCTTTGCTTTGCTTGAAAAAGGGCGCGACATCAATATCGTTATCACAAAGCTAACACTTCAAGAAGGCGGGCTGTTTAAGGCAGGGAAGGATGATGAATTTGCAGTGTACGTAAAGAAAGGAGATAAGGAAGATGATACGGGTTATACCAAGGGACTCGAACCGGACTTTAAGAAGAAAGATCTTGGTCCGTTCCACTACAGGCCTAATGATAAATTCAAAATAACGGTATATAGGACGAAGTGGGGATCCGATCAAGAAGTCTCTCGTGAAATTGAACCTTTTTCGCGTGATATACAACTGGTGCAGGATAAGCAACCAGTTGGACGCCTTATTTTGGATTTCCAGGATGTGAAGTTCAAATTATCCATCCTTCCTCCGCTGGAAGAGTACAAGGACGAGCAGACAGGGAAGTAACGGCCTATGACGAAAATGAATCACATAGAAGGATATGTGGTGGCCCACCGATGGTTTGCAGATGGCGAGGGGTGGTCCTATCATCCGGAACTCTCCTCGTCCATAAAAGAACTGTCGGAGGCGCTACAACCGGAATTACAGAACAGGAGCAGGTTGTCTTTTGAAACGTGGGAATCTTTCCGAGTATCCACGCGATTGGGCGATTTGAGGGGTATTCATAAAGGGGACGCCGATTGCCCTGATCTATGTGCACAGGGCAGATATCCCACCCTTCTCATGGCAGTGTTGGTTCCAGAGGGAAGAGTCCTGCCGGAGCAATGGCAGAATACATTAGAAGGACTTGTCCCTGAGAAGCGTGGTCCCAACGAGACGCTCATGATGCCTGGAGTAAACCTGACGCCAGAGAGCAAGTCTCCAGGACGAAAGATAACACTGGCAGGGGGAATCATAATGACGTGTCTGATAATCGCAGGAATTATTGTCCTCCCGATATTTAGAGGAGACAAGTGGGAAAGCCGTAAAATGGAACTGGTTTCTGTCGTGGAGCAAAGCATGGCAGAAACGCAAGGGCTTCCTGCCGATTGGACCGAACTAAAAACATCCGAGAAATTCAGGCGATTTTTTGACGGACTAGGACGTATCGAAGCAATTGACGCATCGGCAGGCCATCCGGATTATCACTATCTAAAATTTTTAAATGAACTTGCCAGGCAAACTCGTGATAAGGCACAAGGTCCTGCCTGGCGACATTATGTGGCGACACTGAATGCTTTTTCCAATGCTGTGGGACTTGATGCAGAACTCAGCATGCACGCAGAAGGTCGGGAAGCGTCGGCGTTTTTCGCGAAGTGTATGGAGAAGTTGTGCTATTTGCACTGGTTTTCCCTGCAGCGGAGTACAGACAAGATTTTTCGAACCGGGGCATGTACCGGCGAACAAACCTCAAGCGAAGACGCCAGAAATACCGCTCTTCAGTTTATATCGGCCACACCGCCTGAATGGGAACGCGAGGTTGCGTTACCGATGCTGAAATTATTGGAGAAATGGCGGGTGCGTGAAGTCCAACCGGCGGATGTTCCAGAACGCCCCTGGTTTGTCATAGAAATGTTTTTTGCATTTCTGGCTGCGGAACGGTTCCCGGAATTACATGAAACACCGGGTGCAGTAACAACTCCACAAGGATATCCATCCCCTTATGAAGCGTTTGCGGGAAGACTTCCGAAAACGAATCTGCTGAAGGATATGGCCTATCCCGGTGTTGTCAAGGGCGATGTGGAAGCATGCCTGACTGTCCTGCTTAGGAACCTATCAGGTAATGTCTATCTATCAGGACAGGATTTTCGAAGCGCGTTGAGAGGTATAGACGAAGAGATGAATTATCACCAATGGCTTGTCGGGGAGCGGACACACCTTTCTACTGAACGAAGTCAGGCCAGGACAAGTGACCTGGAGCGCTTTGCCGAACTTACCGACCAACTTGAACTGTGGGAGCAATCGACGGCCAGCGACGATGATGCTCTGAATGCCTTTGTGGCTCGATTCGAGGGAGAACAAACCAATGATAGGTCGCAACATTAAACACGGCTTTGTTTTCGCTGTTGCCATTTGTGTTTTCAATCTGGCGGCAATTTCCATGGCTGCCGATGACAGCGCCGCCGACTGGCTTGCCTTTCGCGAGCAGGTATGGCAACAGATGCCTGCCGATCTCCGCGCGATTCGAGAAGATATGACGCTTGACCATGAAGTTGACCCACAAACAGCCCGAAATGAGTTTGAGCAAATAACCCAATCCGTGACCGTTCGTGAACATGCGGAAATTCCACAGAATCTGCGTGCCGTGCTGTCAGGTGCCGCTGAATCCCGCATGTTTTATGGAATGGGTCCTCAACATGAAACAAAGTATAGATTTGACGAGGAACCGCGGGGCGGCCCGGCGGGGGAAGTAAATCTGGCCCGCGGCAGTCTTGAATTCAGCGCAACGGACTTGGAACTGCCCGGCCGCAACGGACTTGGCTTTGATTTTACGCGGTTTTATTGTTCGACCAGCGAATATGCGGGACCCTTGGGGACGGGATGGGACCATAATCATAACGACAGAGTGATGGTAGACAATCAAGTGCTGTCTCAAGCCGGCAGATTGGACTGGTATAACGGTGAAGGCGTCATTACCTTCACCCGTTCCGGTGACCGCTGGGAGCCGCAGGCAGGCGCCTTCTACAGTGTGGAGATGGATACGCATCAGATTGTTATCCGAACACGCAACGGGCAACGCAATGTTTTTGAGCGGGCTTCCACTAAAACCGCTACGGGCTCTCTTTGGCGAATTTGCGTGCGAACCACGTTGCACCATGATGGAAATACATGGACCAATCAACTGATATACCGTTACCACCCTGGAACGGATATACTGTATACGGTCGTGGACCCTTATGGCAACGAAATAGAATTTGACTATGACAATCAGGGGTATTTGCGCGTTGTACATTTTCAAGATTACCTGGTGTTTTACCGATATTGCGAGCAGGGCCGCTTGTTGGAAGTGGAAACGCCGAACGTGGCGGTTTCACTGGACGAGGTATGCACGCTCAAGCATACCTATGAGTACGAAGTGCCCGCTCAGGGTACTATTTCGCGCCTGACAGGCTACACAGCGCCAGGCGGATTATTACAGACCATTTATGAATATTCCCCGCAATCCCCTGAAGATGATTCTCGTGTTACAGGCGTGGAACAAAGAAATACCAATAACCAGGAAATTCTTGCCCATTGGTCCATCGCTTATGAAAATAAACCGTATGGAAAAAAAGTGCGTTATATTCCCCCGGAACCGGCCCCCGCAGTGGAAATTATCTTTGAATGTGAGGCAAATGCGGCGTCTCCATGGGCAACATTACTGCCGACCAAGCGAATCATACCCGCACAACAGGCCGCCTGGACCTGTCAGTACAACCAACAAGGGCTTATGACGAGTCTATTGTCTCCCCTGGGCCGGAAAACTGCCTGGGAATACGAAGAGGACCATGAGAATAGTTTAATGCGTGGAAATATGCGCGCCGTGCATCACTTACCACAAATGAGTTCAGGCGATTTTCCGCTTGTTGAATTTGGAGAAGAGCGAAAATATCATCCGTCACTTCCATTGCCGATACAGATAGCCGCTTATGAAATCAAGCGTGATGGCACGAAGAATATACTCGAGACCCTTGCCTACACGTATAACAACGAGGGTGATGTGCTTTCGGAAACGGAAGGTGATATCACAACACGCTATGTACGCAACCCGTACGGGTTAACCATTGCGCAAATAAATGGGCTAGGGGTATTGGATATCTATCGTTATTATTCTGGTATGTGTGCCGGGGAGCCGTCTATGAGCCACGGGGGCCTGCTTGCTGAAGCAACGAGTGATGCCGCGCCTGAGGTTGGAATGCGTTGGGCAACACAGGCAGGGCTGGATATCCCCGATGTTCCTGAACGCGCTGTAGCACGGCCCCCTGAAAACCGGGAAACAATATTTGCCTATTCGCCGCTGGGCATGCTTAACCGGGAAACAACACCGAACGGAGTGGTATATACGGTTTCCAGCAAGCTCGGCCATAACATGGCTGTATACGACACAGAAGCCGATCTACAGTTGTATTGGTACGACCAGTGCCTAAACAGAAAACAGTATGCGGCAAGAACGGCTTTCCCTTATGATGAGGACGTGTATGCGGGGGAAACACTATCCGGAATCACGGGGCGTTTTTATATTGAACACTACGAACATGATGCGCGCGGCCTCCTCGTTTCGTGGCTTCAAACGCCCGAACAGTTGGGTGCAGAGGAGGCGCGTGTCAGTTACGCCTATGCACCGGATGGGAGAATGGTACGCCGTCAGTTGGCCGGGAATGCGGCCCTGGTGCGTGAGTATGACACTCATACAGGATACTTGAATCGGGAATACCTGGAATCCGGCGGTGGGGAACTTGTTTTACGTGATGGCTTCACGTATGACGTGGAAGGCTTCTGCACTGGAGCGGTGGACGAGCAGCGGCGGCAACTTGCCTTTCAGCCGGACCCCTTCGGCCGGCCCCATAGTTCACGAAACGCGATGGGGACCGTATTGCGCTCGCGCCTGGATGGTGCGGACCGCGTGGTGGAGGAAGCCGTTCTGGATAAAGACGGCCGGGTGCTAAATGAAAGTGTTAGGGAATATACCTTGTCGGGATTGCTTCATGTCGAACGACAGCGCCGCCTGGCATGGAATGACGCTGGCGAAGCCGTGATTGATCAGTGGCTGGTGGGCAGCGAACGGCAATACGATGAAGCAGGCCAATGTATTGCGCAACGGTCGGCCCGTGTAGACTCCTGGACCCGAGTCGAATATGACGGACTGGGACGCAGGGCAAGCCTGCTCTCCGCGGAAGGGGACAAACAGGTCGTCTACTACGACGGCGACAATCCTGCCGTTACCGTGTCTTTGTTGCGCAACTCGCTCACGGGCGACATTACCGAGCAGGCCTCTATTACGTTTTACGATGAAAGGCGTAACCCGTCATTTGTTGTTCCATGTTCCACCCAACGTGAACCCTTATTCCTGCGCGCGACAGCGTCCAAATATGATCCCCTGGGCAGAATGGTGATGTCCGCTGATTTTGGGCGGTCCCGTACCCTTACCATCTATGATTCCCTGAACAGAGAAAAAAAGAGGGTGATGACGGCCCAGGGTGGGAAGGAAAAACCCCGTGTAAAAACCTTTTCCTATGACAATGCCGGCCGGATCACCCGCGAGACACTTCTAAATGACGCGATGGCCTTGATGCGAATCGGCGATTCAGAAACCGTGAATGCCCGGCAGGTTCAGGCGCCGCAAACAAGAAGGCTTGAATATGATTCTTTCGGACGCTTGTCACGGGAAATCCAACCAGACGGCCTCATGACAAGCCGCAGTTATGGCGGGGACTCCATGCTGGCGCGTTTGGTTAGAACGCGCGATGGTGAAAGCCACATTCTTTCTTTTAAGTATGATCCGCTCAAGCGCCTGGCCTCTCTGCACGCGCAGGATGATACGATCCTGCAGGAGTTTGAGTATGATCCCCTGGACCGGCTTATCGCGGGACGCGACTTTCTGGCGGAAAACAATCCGGTCGCACTGATGCGCCGTTTCGACTCTATGGGAAACCTGCTGGATGAAACCCTCTCCGTTGGCGACAAAACGCTTCCGGGAGCCTTGGCATACGACTATGACATTGAGCAAGGGACGCTCAAGAAGACCGTCACGAATCTTGACACTATTTCTCCTGAACTGTGGACTTCCACGGAATGGGCGACTGACCGTGACGGACGCGTAGAGTCCATTGCATTGGACGATGATAATGAATTTTGTCGGATGACATACCGGGGCGCCTTCCCTCTTGCCCACCGATACCCTTCCTCGGGCTTTGAACGCGAAGTGACCCTATCCCCGGAGGGCGACCCCATTCAGTATCAATGGCGGAAACAAGGCAGACCTGATGGTCATTTGTTTAACATCCGATATTTTTATGACGACTACGGCCGTGTTGAAGCCTCGGATATGGACTTGCCTTCAAAGGAAATACAAGTAACCCATCTCCATGAACATAACCAGTTCTCGGAATTGGTGGCGGATGGCGTCATTCGAAGACGGTTCGAGGACCGAAATGAACGCATGAACGCACTTCATGACAGGGGGAACTTTAATTTCTCAACGGCCGTTGAACGCTACACCTATGATCAGGCTGCCAACCAAACCCGCCATTACCGTGGCGATTATGATCCACAGGGAGAAAAAGAGGCGAATCTTGTACTTCTACGGTTGCTATCACCTGCGCAGCCTATCGAATGCCTGAGTATGCCTGATTGCGAAGCCATGACTGCGGACAGTCAACGTCGGGAAGCGCAGGAACTGATGTCGAACCGGTTGGGCGCCACGGCCTTTGGGGTGGATTTGAGCGCTCCGCAAACGGCCGCTGTGGCGGAAGTGGACAGTACGTATGCCTATGATTTCCTGGGGCGTATGACTGCCTACACAGGGTTCCTGGAGGGAACACCGGTTCGCTGGGAAATCCAATACGACCCTCTGGACCGTGTTGTCATGATGAGTGCCACAGCCGTCGAGGGTAAGCATTTGCTCATGAGACTGCACTTCGCTTCGGATGTGCTGAACAGGCGTGTGTTGAAGCGGATGGTTTTTAATAAAACGTCCCAGGGCGAAACGGGCGCAGAATTTACAAGTTATGACGGCAACAACCCCTTGCTTGTTGTAAAACAGCAAGACGGCAGCGAAAAAAGGGAAATCGCGGGCGAATATCTCTGGGGGCCGGGAACCAATGAGGCTATCATGGCCGTTTTACCGGAACAGGGGATGGAGGGCTCTGGCAACGATAACGAAACGCCGGGGCTTCGGCGGCATTACTTATTTCAGGACCGTACCCAGAGTGTGGTGTTAGCTGCGGTGCGTGATGGGGATGATCTCAGGACATTGGATATTCTCAATTACATGGGTTTTGGCGAGAGCGCGGCCCTGGCCCATATCGTAAAGGTAGAATCATCGGCAAGGCAAGAACATGACGCGGACGTTAACGTTTGCAAAGACGGGTTGCTGGATGGAAGCGCCGCCAAATGGATAGCGGGAAAGGGCCGGGGCACGCTTATACTGACGCTGGGAAAAAGCGCCAAGATTGATAATCTCACGTTTTGGGCGGACCAGTTTCCGGACAGTTTTGATGTCTATGTGGTGCCGGATGACGCTAACGAAATGGACTTGGGTTTCATTAGTTCGGAAACCTTTGCCGGCCATGCGACACGCAACGGATGGAAAGCGCTGTCGGTACGGGACAATATATATCCGTCCGGTGAGGTATTACGACGGAAAAACCCTAAAAGCGTAGCCGACCCTTATGAACTGCCCTTAGGAGGACGCAAGGGTACTCGAATAGTCCTTACTTGGGCGACCGATAAAGAACAATCCCTCTCAGTGCGGGAGTTCTTTGTGTATCCCGCCCCCAACCCCCCGGCTTCTCTGGCCTTTGCGGGGGCCTGGCTCGACCGGGAAACTGGCCTCTATTATCATGGCGCGCGGTATCGCCTGCCCGCAATGGGAGGCAAGTTTATCTCACCCGATCCTCTGGGATTTCTGGCGGGAACAAACCTGTACGCGTATGCCCACAACAATCCGCTGGCCTTTTATGACCCGGACGGAGAATATGCCCAAATTTTAATTGGCGCGGGTGTTGGCGCTGTGCTGGGAGGTGGAGGATACGCGCTAAGTACATGGCTGTCCGGTGGAGAGTGGAGCTGGACGAAATTTGGTATTTATACTGGGGCTGGCGCCTTGAGTGGGGCTGTTGCGGCGGGTACCTTTGGCTTATTGCCTTCTGGCATGAGTTTTGTATTCGCAGACGCAATAACGGGGGCAGCAGCTGGGGGAACGTATGGTTTTGTCACAGGATTTGGGGAAACTTATCTGGAAACGGGTGATGCAGGAACTGCCCTTATCGCCGGACTAAAGAGTGGCAGTGTCGGTGCAGTCACAGGTGCTGTCACGGCAGTAGCCACAGGTGCGGTTGTTAGAACCACAGGTACGGTTGTACGAGCAGTAGCTACAAAATTCGCTCGGGATTCTTCTACTAAGTCTCTAGCCCCAATATCGAAAAGGGCAATAAAGACTGATTCTATAACAGGGAGCAAAGTCGCAGCGAGAAAACCAATTAACTCCCAATATGCCGGCAAAAAATATCCTCTTGAGAAACTACCTCCTTCTGTACAACAAAAATATCCCGAGGGTGTTAGGTTCACTGACGATGGTTTTCCAGATTTCTCGCCATATGCAACGGAAACGGTTAAGGTTGAAAACATGACTGGCTATTATAACCATGATGCAGGTCTTGCAAACCAAGCGCTTGGCGTAAAAAATACACCTAAAGGATTTACTTGGCACCATCATCAGGACACCAAAACTATGCAATTGGTGCCAACAGATTTGCATGGATCAATACGGCATAGTGGCGGAGCGTCAAAACTTGCCAATGGTCTCAATTAAGACAATAAGGAGTAATAATTATGCCTAATGTTCATGGCATTAGAATATTGGAGCAGGGTTCTAAAATATCAGATAATGAAATTCGAGAACTTGAAGACACGTTAGGTTACTCTTTGCCAAATGACTATCGTACATTTTTGCTCACCTACAACGGAGGGCGACCCGAACCTGATGTATTCAATTATGAAATACGAAAGAATGAAATTAGAAGCAGCTCCGTTAGGAATTTTTTTTGTGTGGATAAAGAGGGTATGGATGCTTTCAATGAAATTTTGTTGGTCTATGCCGGGCGCCTTCCCAAAGACATGTTCCCAATAGCTTATGATTCTTGCGGAAATCTAATTTGCTTATGCATTGCGGGCGAACATCGAGGCCGTATTTATTTTTGGGACCATGAAGAAGAATATGAAGAGGATGAACTTCCCGGATACAAAAACATCTATCCAATATCTCTTGATTTTTATTCGTTTCTAGTAGAGCTTCATTGACCGCGATATTTCATGCAATCAATCGGAATATGCAATAAGGGGGTATTTACTTAACGCCATCTCTTTCATCATGGTACTTGAAGGGGACAAAACTGAATATCAATACACCGAACACTGGAGCGTGCTTTCTCCACAGATTGATTGGTTTTGCAATTATTCAACAACGGGAGTATATGCTGCGAATCTATTAAACGGATCCGGCGAATAGCCGAATGGATTTACTCAAGAATATAGGATTTGGTAAGCAGCGTTTATTATATGGTGGCGCGAAGTAAATAACCCCTTTATGCAATAATCCTCACGCATACCCGCTTCAATGCTCCCTCTGCGTTACCTCAGGCAGGTTTTCGCTATAACGCGATGTTGCCTCTTTATCTCCCAAGCGCAATCAAGGGGAAGTGGCCTGGATTTTCCAAGATAGCCAGGCTTAAATCCACATTGCATATTCCGGGCGCGAGCACTTTGTGAATCCGGTTTGGCACGAGCGGTAATTACGATTGCTCGCGAGCAGCAAGTATGATAAGCGCGAGCGCCTGATGTGGTTTGTGCGAGCGGGTTATTTTTTGGCGGGTGAAGTATAGAGAAATCCTCGGTTACAGTATGCCGTTTTCTGGTCGTTGTGACTGGAAGTAATGGCATATCATGCCGAGGAGATTTTCTTATGCGGAAAATCAGAGAAGTGTTGCGTTTGAAGTGGGAGTGTGGTCTTGGCGATCGCATCGTAGCCAGTTCGTGTTCTATGTCTCGGAGCACGGTGTCCAAGTATGTACGTCTGGCGCGCCAAGCGGGGCTTTCCTGGCCTTTGCCGGAGGATATGGATGATGGCGCGCTCGAAGCACTATTGTTCCAAGGTACGGCGAATTGCGGTTCGGACAATCGTCCGCTTCCGGATTGGCTGGAAGTGCATCGGGAATTGCGCCGTAAAGGCGTTACCCTGCTGTTGTTATGGGAAGAATATAAGCAGGCGCATCCTGACGGTCTGCAATACTCTCAGTACTGTACGCGGTACCGGCAGTTCTGCCAGAGCCTTGACTTGCCCATGAGACAACACCATAAGGCGGGCGAGAAACTGTTTGTGGACTTTTGTGGGCAGACCGTCCCCATTGTGAGTCAGAAAACAGGCGAAGTACGTGATGCGGAAATCTTTGTGGCTGTATTGGGCGCAAGCAATTACACCTATGTTGAGGCCTGCTGGGCGCAGAATATACCATCCTGGATTATGGCCCATGTACGGGCGCTACAGTTCTTTGGCGGCGTTCCGACGCTTCTGGTCTGCGATAATCTCAAGTCGGGTGTTGTTGACGCCAACCGGTACGAACCGAAGATGAATCGCAGTTATGAAGAATTTGCGGAGCACTATGGATGCGCCCTGTTGCCGGCCCGTGTTCGCAAGCCTAAAGACAAGGCCAAGGTAGAGAAAGGCGTCCAGGATGTGGAGCGGCGTATCCTCGCCGCGCTACGCCATCGCACATTTTTCTCGTTGCAGGAACTGAACCAGGCAATTGCCGAGCTGCTTGTTCGCTATAATCAACGCCCTTTTCAGAAACTGGAGGGAAGTCGTTTATCCCTGTTCGAGCAGTTGGATAAACCGGCTTTGCAACCGTTGCCGGCAATCCCCTATGAATACGCGCAATGGAAGAAGGCGCGGGTCAATGTCGATTACCATATCACTTTTGACGGCAGTTTCTACAGCGTGCCGTATCAACTGGTAAACCAGACCATTGACGTCCGCGCCACAGACACGGGTGTGGAGTGCTTTCACAAAAGCAAGCGCGTGGCCAGCCACCTGCGCGCACAACGCACAGGACAGTATGCCACGATTACCGGTCATATGCCCAAAAACCATCAGGAGCACGTCCAATGGACACCGCAACGGCTGGTTCGCTGGGCAGAGAAAACCGGACCGCAAACCGTGCTTGTTGTAGAAAGCATCCTTCGGGCACGTCCCCATCCACAGCAAGGCTTTCGCGCCTGTCTTGGGATTATGCGCCTTGGAAAGGAATATGGCGACGAACGGCTTGAAGCCGCCTGTAGGAGGGCATTGGCTACAAAAGCCGTGGGGTTCAAGAGTATTGAATCCATTCTCAAAAGCGGGCTGGATACGCAGCCTCTGCCCCAACGATCTCCTGAGAAACCGCCGGTGGAACACGACAACATCCGGGGGCCGGAATACTATAGCCAGGCCGCACAGGAGGGAAAATCATGCTGAATCACCCCACCATTGATAAACTTCATGAATTGCGCCTGTTGGGCATGGCAAAGGCCCTGAAAGAACAAAATCAGACGCCCAATACCTATGAACCACTTACCTTTGAAGATCGTCTGGCCTTACTGGTTGACCGGGAAGCCACGGAGCGGGACAACAGCAGACTGCGGTTGCGGCTCAAACAGGCCAAACTGCGTCTTACAGCCGCCGTCGAGGATATAGACTTTCAGCATCCTCGCGGCCTGGACAAAACCCTTGTACTGACGCTTGCCGGTTGCCGATGGATATACGAACATCATAGTGTGATCGTGACCGGTCCCACAGGCGTGGGGAAAAGCTATCTCGCGTGCGCCCTGGCGCATAAGGCATGTCGCGAAGGCTTTCGAACCCTGTATGTTCGCGCTCCCCGACTGTTTGATGACCTCGTCCTGGCAAAGGCCGACGGGCGGTACCGTAAGATGCTCGCCGCCTATAGCAAACTGGACTTGCTTGTCATTGATGATTGGGGGCTGGCGCCCTTTACAGAAGAGCAAAGTCGCGACATTCTCGAAGTGCTGGAAGAACGCAATGAATTGCGCTCCACGCTGATTGCCAGTCAACTGCCCATAGAAAAATGGCATAAGATGATCAGCAATCCTACTGTCGGCGACGCTATCCTTGACAGACTCATTCATAACTCACACAAAATCGCCTTAAAAGGAGATTCCATGAGAAAGAAGAGAAAGACGGTATAAAACCTCAACGTCGCTACGCTCCGAGGGAGGTCGGACCCTGCGTGCGGCCTCCCTCTCTCTACTGGCAGCGAGGCACCCAGAAAAGTATGCTAAAAACCTTTCCTTCGGACAAACTGCGCGTGTTCATATTAAGTGTTCGCGCTATACCAGAAACACTGCTCGCGTTCTTCCGGAATCAGTGTTCGCGCTCCTCCGGAATCGCTGGCCTACTTGGACTGGAATATGCACACATCGAGTGCCTGCCAGTAAAGATGCGTATCATGAAGAAGTTCTACATTGGCTATTTGGGCTATCGTGGCATCCTTGAACCAGGGATACTGATCGAAAGGCAGGAAATACTCGCGTTCCTTAATCAGGAACCATGCGCCGTGGATGCTGAGATTCGATAATTCAACCTTGGAAGTGTTTTTCCCAGGCGCTACGGATTTCATCTTCATGTTCCTTGATAATGTCTTGAATTTTCCGGAGTGTATGCTTGCTCAATCCGGCTTCAACTGCAATGGAAACCGTCGGCTCCAGCCAAAACTTCGCCTCGCCGTCTGCGCACGTAACATGCATTCTTTTCTCCTCACGGGAGAAAAGAAAAAACGGTAAGGCCCTTTAACAAACACCGTCGGACTCGTGAGAATAGTATATCATCGTGGAAAATGTTGGGAAAAATAGTAGCGGTTTGTCAACGCTCACTTCTTCATAGGCTATACCCAGGGCGATCCATTGCGTCCTTTGCTCTTTGTTTTATGCTCCTTCAGTATCTCACAGCGTCACAAAGACGTGGAGGGCGTTCCTTACAGGAGCGAGGTTGATACTTTCAACGTAGTCGTCTATACTGGCGCCAGACGATGTGGCACTGCGCAAACATTCAGCACGGGGGGATGGATATCGCATAGCAGTTGAAGGAGATCATGACGTGAAAAAGCGACTCCGAAAGAAAAAACATGTCGGTGAGTTTACGGAGTGGGGTCGCCAGATACGTATCACACGAACCTTCAAAGACGGGCTCGATGCGTTTCTGGATGCGTTTATCGAGGAGGCAATTGAAGCAAACGGGTGTTACTGCGGTGGTGGCGGCTGTGAGGATGAACTGGATTTCGTTGTGGAACTTGGAAGGTGCTCCGGGAATCCTGATGCCAAGATAAAGAAGATCACCGCATGGCTCGACACGCGGCAAGATGTCCGCTGCTGGCAGGTCAGTGAGGCATTTGACCTGTGGCACGGGGAGTGTCCGGAGTTGCATTAAGAAATCCCGCACAACTACCCCTAGGCGAACGCTCCCACAAACAGCTGCACACTATATAATTGGAGGCAGAGACTACGGGCGACGGAGCAACCCTTTGAACACTATTCGTCTTTCGGAGTATGGGTTTGTTTGTAAGCCCGGCGTGCTACAGGTTGAATAACACGCCAGATTTTAGAGCAGTGCTTTTTAAGCGTATGGAACCAAACGCTGTTACACGTTTAACTTTGGGTGCGCCTTTACGAAAGCAGCACCATGAAATCTCGGTTGACTACACCGAGATTTCATGGTATACTCCCTCTTATGAAATCGCGCGATACTGAAATAAGGGAACTGACACGGCTGATCAAACGCTATCCGGCAACAGCGATTATCGGTGCGCGGCAGGTGGGCAAGACCACGCTGGCCCGCATGCTGGCAGCGAAATGGAAAGGGGCTGTCTCTTACTTTGACCTCGAGGCCCCCGGCGACCAGGCACGTCTAAGCGACCCCATGCTTGCCTTGGACAATTTGAAGGGACTGGTGGTTATTGATGAAATCCAGCGTCATCCGGATTTGTTTCCCGTGCTTCGCGTGCTGTGTGACAGGCCCGGCAGGCCCGCACGTTTCCTGCTGTTGGGGAGCGCGGCGCCCGGCCTGCTTAGACAAAGCGCGGAAACCCTTGCCGGTCGTATCCACTATCACGAGCTTAGCGGGTTTACCCTGTCCGAGGTCGGTGAACAACACGCTGAACGACTCTGGGTTCGCGGTTCCTTTCCCCGCGCCTTTCTTGCCCATTCCCATGCTGATAGCCATGAGTGGCGCGATGGATTTATCCGGACGTTTCTCGAGCGGGACTTGCCCCAACTGGGTGTTACCGTTGGCGCGGCCACCATGCGCCGGTTCTGGATGATGCTTGCCCATTATCACGGCCAGGTGTGGAATGCCTCCGAATTTGCCCGTTCCTTTGGTGTCGCCGATACGACAGTGCGCAATTACCTCGATACGCTGGCGGCTGCGTTCGTTGTCGAGCAATTGCCGCCTTGGCATGCCAACGTGGGCAAGCGCCAGGTAAAATCGCCCAAGGTGTATATTGCGGATACCGGCATTCTTCATGCCCTGCTTAATCTCCAAACGCCGCAGGATGTACTGTCCCACCCCAAATGCGGGGCCTCCTGGGAAAGTTTTGCCATGCACGCAGTCACGAAACAACTGGGTGCCGACCGCAGCGAACGCTTTTTCTGGGCAACCCACAACGGCGCCGAACTGGACCTGCTGGTGTCCCGCGGCAGGGTGCGTTTGGGTTTTGAGTTCAAGCGTACGAGCAAGCCCGTGATTACCCCTTCAATGCGCATCGCCCTGGAAGATCTTCAGCTGAAGCGTCTCGACGTGGTTTACCCGGGCAAAGATATTTTTCCTCTCGGTCCCAAAATACGTGCCGTGGGCATATCCCGGTTATCCGAAGCGCTAAAGAGAATGAAATAGCATGAAGCCGCCTTGATTGCCCCGACATTCAGACAAGAAGTGTGCACATTGATCTGAACAGGTTAGGGGGATAGTATGTGTAGGGTAACAGGCGTTTTCGTTCAGACTTTGGGAGAAATGATACATGAAACAATTCACCGTGGCTATTGCAGCGCTAATGCTATGCTGGGCGTCTTGCTCCTTTTCCGCGACAATCCCTAATATTATTTTCGATACGGACATGACCGGAGATTGCGATGATTGCGGCGCCTTGGCCGTATTACATGCCTTGGCGGACCGGGGTGAGGTGGAGATTCTGGGCTGCATTGCGAGCTATGGCGGCAACCCTTATGTCGCGGGATGTATTGACGCCATTAACACGTACTATGGACGCGGTAAGTTGCCGATTGGCGCCGAGCAGGCGGCTTATGGCCGCACCGAGAGTTTTTACCTGGAAGCCATTGCCACGGACCAGGCGCGCTACGGGCACGATGTCGTTACGAAAGCGGACGTTCCAGACCCGGTTACGGTGTATCGACAACTCCTGGCAAAGCAACCTGACAAGAGCGTTACCATCGTGACCGTGGGTCGGCTGAAAGCATTGTGCGACCTTCTTGCTTCCCCAGCCGATGATGCCAGCGCGCTGGACGGTATGGCGCTGGTGAAGCAAAAGGCCGTGCAGTGGGTTTGCATGGGCGGGCGTTATCCAAAAAGCGACGGCAAAGGCGAAGCCAATTTCAAAACCCACGGCGGCGCGGGATACAGCAAAACCGCCGTCGAAACATGGCCTCTTCCCGCCGTATTTATGGGCTTCGAAATCGGCGTACGGATCATGACGGGGCACTTGCTGCTGAAACTTTCGGAAGACACTCCGGTAGCCCGGGCGTACCAGTTGTATCTCGGTGCCATTAAGAAAGATGCCCGCGAGAGCTGGGACCAGACGGCCGTGCTGTATGCCGTGCGCGGTGTCGGCCCCTGGTGGACCCTCGTCACCACCGGCCACAATCATGTCGATGCGGAAGGCGTCAATGCATGGCGTCCGGAGCCGGACAGGGAGCATGCCTATGCGGTTGAGGCCCGTCCGCCCGAAGAGGTCGCCGGGTTGATTGAGTCGCTCATGACCCAGCCGCCGAAGGCCCGGGGCGAATAAGAACATGATACCTAAAGATAGGGTATGTTGTTCACGCTTTCAGCGTGCGCCTTATCCCAGTGGCTTCGAACAAAAGAGCACGCTGAAGGGTCTGTCGATTTATGCTGTGCGCGCCCGATACCATTGTACATCTTTGCTGATCACAACG
>MTKZ01003459.1_pt1 | contig 21842 bp, 19 predicted proteins | sample 1042781 | NCBI WGS metagenome assembly MTKZ01 (sample SAMN06212207, study PRJNA360539) | anaerobic digester metagenome | biome: Wastewater treatment plant; material: sludge; isolation source: anaerobic digester fed with sludge from wastewater treatment plant | place: Denmark: WWTP Viborg ... | reverse complement strand
ACCGGGAGAAGATCGTGCAGGCGCCGCTGCTGGCGGTGCCCTCGGTTGCTGCGTTCCACGTCGACCGCGAGCCTCTCGATGGCCTGCCGTGGGCGGCGGCGAGAGGTCGCATCGCCCCGGTGCTCGCCAAGCTCGATCGTGTCGCGGCGGCACTGGCAGAGGCCGAGCGCCGCTTCCAAGGCGCCCTCGACCGCCGTGACGAACTGCGCGGGCTGTTGCAGGCGTTCGCCGACAAGGCCTCGGCGGGTGGGGTGATGGAGCTGCCCGAGCTCGATTCCCTGTATCAGGAGACCAAGGCAGTGCTGTGGGCCGCGCCCTGCGACCTCGATCGTGGTGGCGCCCTCGTCGACAGGTACGTGGCCACCGTCAACACGAAGGTGCAGGAGGTCGCGCGATGAACTGCGCACAACCAGGGTGCGCCGGCACCATCGTCGACGGCTACTGCGATGTCTGCGGGCTCGCCGGCGCCGCCGCACCTGCGGCACAGGGCGCTGCGCCGAGCGGTTCACCCGCCGGCCCCGCCAGCTCGCGCTCCGCCACCAGCCGGCTGGGAACCGTGCCGCTGGGCTCCGCCAGGAACGCCACGGGGTCGCGACCCACCCGCCGGCTGGGCGGTGGCGGCAACCCGTCGCGCCTGGGCGCGGGCCTCACTCACGTGCCGCCGATACCCGAGGTCGACCCGCAGCAGAGCCTGATGAACCCGCCGGTGGTGGCGGAGGAGAAGCGGTACTGCAGTGTGTGCCAATCGGCCGTCGGTCGCTCGCGCGAGGGGGCGCCCGGGCGCACCAAGGGCTTTTGCGCCAAGTGCCGCACGCCGTTCGACTTCGAGCCCACGCTGGTGGCCGGCAACCTGCTCAGCGGGCAGTACGAGGTGATGGGTTGCTTGGCCCACGGCGGCATGGGCTGGATCTACCTTGCCCGCGATCGCAACGTCAACGATCGCTGGGTGGTGCTGAAGGGGTTGTTGAACGCCGGCGACCCCGATGCCTCGCGTGCGGCTGTCGCGGAGAAGCAGTACCTCGCCGAGGTCGAGCATCCGCTCATCGTGGAGATCTACAACTTCGTCACCTCCGCCGACGGCAACTCGTACATCGTGATGGAGTACGTGGGGGGTCGCTCGCTGAACAACCTGCTGAAGGATCGGATGAAGTCCAACGGCGGCACCTTCTCGCCGATCCCGGTCGATCAGGCGATCGCGTACGTCGTCGAGATCCTGCCGGCGTTCGGGTACCTGCACTCGCTGGGCTTGCTGTACTGCGACTTCAAACCGGCAAACCTCATCCAGGTGGGCGACAGCATGAAGCTCATCGACCTCGGTGGCGTCCGCCGGGTCGACGACGACCAGTCGCCCATCTACGGCACCGTCGGGTTCCAGGCGCCGGAGGTGGCCCGCGACGGTACGACCGTCGCGAGCGACCTGTACACGGTGGCGCGCACGTTGGCCACTCTGGTGTTCGAGTTCAAGGGCTACCAGGCGCAGTTCGAGACGACGTTGCCCTCGGCCGACGAGGTGGCGCTGTTCGGCCAGTTCGACTCGCTGTACCGCTGGTTGCAGAAGGGCACCGCGCAGCGCCCGGAAGATCGGTTCCAGACGGCCGAGGAGATGCGCGAGCAGCTCTTCGGGGTGCTGCGCGAAGTCACGGCGGCAGTCGGCACGGGGGCGGTGACGCGCAGCACGCCTTCGCAGATGTTCGGACAGCCGGCCGCCACTGCCGATCTGCTCACCTGGCGCGACCTGCCGCGGCTCGCCATCGACCCTCGCGACGCGATGGCGTCGTGGTTGACCACGGTCACCACCGACGAGCCGGCAGCGCGCTTCGCGGCGCTCGAGGGCGCGCCCGAGCAAACCGTCGCGGTGATGGCGGAGCGTGCCGACGCGGCACTGCGCACCGATCAGGTGCAGCTGGCGGAACACCTTGCGCAACGCATCCTCGACGCCGACCCATGGGAGTGGCGCGGCGTGTGGCTGCAAGGCCTGGCAGCGCTGAGCCGCAGCGACCCCGCAGCGGCNNTTGGCCGCAGCCTGCGAGGCTGCCGGCGAACCCGCGGTCGCCGAGCGCTTGTACACCACCTGTGCTCGCACCGATGCGGCCTTCGTCGCAACGGGCCAGTTCGGTCTTGCGCGCATCGCTGCCCAGGCCGGTGATCGCGACGCAGCGCTGCACGCGCTCGATCGCATTCCGGCCACCAGCCGCGCCTACGGCGACGCGAGACGGTCGCGGGCGCTGCTGCTCGCGGCAGCGCTGGATCCTGCTCACGCGTTGCAGGATCTGGGCCAGGCGGCCAACGAGCTCGAGCAGGCATCCCTGCAGCCGGTGGAGCGCGCCTCCCTGCGCATCCGACTGCTGGAGAGCGCGCTGGTGCACGTGCAGGCGCAGGGGCCGCAGATGGCCCAAGAGGTCGGAGGCGTTCCGGCGGCGGAGCTGCCGTTGCGCAGGGCACTCGAGTCGGCGTATCGCGATGCCGCGCGCCTTGCCACCGACGGCGATCGGCGCGTCGAACTGGTCGACAAGGCCAACGCAGTCCGGCCGCGCACACTCGTATGAGCTCCGTCGCCGTCAACTGTCCCGCGTGCGGCGAGCCGATCGTCGCCGGCGACGCTTTTTGCGAGAGCTGTGGCAGCGAGTTGGCGTCGGCCGTCGCCGCACCGGTGCCGACGGGTTCACCACGGGCCGAGTCGTTCCCGGTGCCGAAGACCACGCTCTCGCAGGCGCCCGGCATTGCCGACCAATGCCTCGAGTGCAGCGGAAAGGTGCTCGACGACGGCTTCTGCTCGCAATGCGGCAAGAAGGCGCCGTCGCCACGCGACCACTGGCAGGAGAGCCCGGTGGAGTGGATCGGAGGCGTGTGCGACAAGGGAGTCGTGCACGCTCGCAACGAAGATGCGATGGCGCTCGCCGGTCTGCCCGACCGATCGCTCGCGGTGCTGGTGGTGTGCGACGGGGTCACGTCGGCTCCCGACAGCGACCGTGCGGCACTGGCGGCAGCCCGCGAGGCGTGTGCCACGTTGTCGGGGACGCCGGTGCCTGTGGCCGGTGGCGTGGCTGCGACCGTGTCGCACTGGGGCGTCGCCATCGAGCGTGCCTGTGCCGATGCCAACGCCGCTGCCATCGGGGTGGCACGGGCGCTCGGCAACCCCAGCGAACCTCCGTCCTGCACGTTCATCGCCGCGGTCGTCGACAACGGGGTGGTCACGCTCGGTTGGTGTGGCGACTCGCGCGCGTACTGGCTGCCCGACACCGGCGATGCCGTGCAGTTGATGCTCGACCACTCACTCGGCACCGAGCTCATCCAGTCCGGGATGAGCCGCTCCGACGCGGAGACCGACCCCACCTTCCACACCATCACCCGCTGGCTCGGCGCCGACTCGGTGGATGCCACTCCCGACATCGCCAGCCACCAGCTCACGGAACCCGGCTGGCTGCTGCTGTGCAGCGATGGCCTGTGGAACTACGCCTCGCCGGCAGTGGCCGTGCAGTCACTGGTGCACGACCAGGTCGCCGCCGGCCTCAGCGCACCCGTTGCCATCGCGGCAGCCCTGGTGCGGTGGGCCAACGAGCAGGGCGGGCACGACAACATCACCGCAGCGCTGGCTCGCGTCGAGCCCTCACTACGCTGACGCACACGCCGAACGGCAACACCGGAGAACATCATCGAAGGCAACGGAGGTCACGCACATGGCTGAGTTCAAGGCGGATGTGTTTCAGAACGAGTACCTGGCCGACGGTGCGACCGATGCGCATGCGGTCGTCTCGGTCACGTGCTCCGGAGCGGGCAAGGCCGGTGTCGCCGGCGATGCAGCGGAGATCATCATCGTCGACACCTCTGGCTCGATGGACATGCCGCCCACCAAGATCGCAGCCGCTCGGCGCGCGGCTCGGGTGGCGGTGGGTGAGATCGTCGACGGGGCCTGGTTCGCCGTCATCAGTGGCCACAGCGTGGCGCAGATGGTGTACCCGCCGCACGCGGGAATGGCGAAGATGACCGCCGTCACCCGTGCGGAAGCGCTGGTCGCGGTCGATCGTCTGCGTAGCGGCGGCGCCACCGCCATCGGCGCCTGGATCCAGGCCGCGACCGAGCTGTTCGGCCAGGTGCAGTCGGCGCAGCGGCATGCGATCCTGCTCACCGACGGCAAGATCGAAGGCGAGCCGCCGGCGGCGTTGCAACAGGCGCTGGCCGCTGCTCGTGGCCGCTTCCAGTGCGACTGCCGGGGCATCGGGCAGGACTGGGTGGTCGACGAGCTGCGCGAGATCTCCACCGCGTTGATGGGCACCGTCGACATCGTGGCCAAGCCCGACGACCTGGAAGCCGACTTCGAGGCGATGATGCAGGCGGCGATGAGTCGCGGGGTGCCCGACGCCCGCCTGCGAATCTGGACGCCGCAGGGCAGCGAAGTGCTGTTCGTGCGCCAGGTCGCGCCCACCGTGGAGGACATCACCAGCACCGGGGTGCAGACCACCCCGCTGGTGCGCGAGTTCCCCACCGGGGCGTGGAGCGACGAGTCGCGCGACTATCACGTGGCGGTGCGTGTGCCGGTCGCTCCGCTGGGCAACGAGCGCCTGGCGGCACGCGTCGAGCTGGTCGTCAACGACGAAGTGCGGGCGAAGTCGCTGGTGAAGGCCGTGTGGAGCGCCGACACCGATCTCACGACGCGCATCGACCCGGCGGTCGCGCACTACACCGGGCAGGCCAAGCTGGCCGACACCATCCAGAAGGGTTTGGCGGCGAAGGCCTCGGGCGACGAACGTACCGCCACCGTGCTGCTCGGCGAAGCCGCCAAGCTGGCACACGATTCGGGCAACGAGAACACCACCCGTCTGTTGGAGAAGGTGGTCGACGTGGTCGATGCCGACACCGGCACGGTGCGGTTGAAGCGCAACGTCGAGAAGACCGACGAGATGGCGCTCGACACACGCAGCACCAAGACCACTCGCATCCGGCGCGAGCCATGAGCACCGTGGCCTGCCCCAACGGGCACCAGAGCACCGACCCCGACTGGTGCGACACCTGCGGCGCCAAGATCGGCGGTTCGCCGCCGTCCCCGCAGCCTCCCTCTCCCGCGACCACGTCGCCGGCGCTCACCTCCGCTCCGGTGCACTGCCCTCATTGCACCGAGCTGAACCCCGCCGACGCACTGTTCTGCGAGGTGTGCGGGTACGACTTCACCACCGGGCAGGCCCCGCCCGCTCCGGTCGTCACAACCTCGGGCGCGCCGGCCACCCCGGTCGCTTCGGCTGTCGGCTGGATCGTGGTGGTCGAGGTCGACGCTCAGTGGTTCGCGCTGAAGGGCGCCCTCGCCGATGTGCCGTGTCCCACGTCGTCGTCGTCCACCGTGCCGCTCTCCAACCACACCGCGCTCATCGGGCGCTCGTCCGCGTCTCGGGGGGTGCGTCCCGAGATCGCACTCGACGCCGACACCGGGGTGTCGCGTCGCCATGCTCAGTTCGTGCGCGACGGCGACAACCTCACCGTGGTCGACCTGTCGTCCACCAACGGCACGTACGTGGTGGCGGCCGGCGCCGAGCCCGACGACGCCACGGCTGCGCTCGTGCCGGGAATGCCCAACGAGCTGCACGATGGTGACCGTGTGTACGTGGGGGCCTGGAGCCGTCTCACCGTGCGTTCGTCGCCCGCCTGAACACCGGCCACGCGAGTGCTACTCGCCCTTCGCCCGCGCCTTCGCGCCGGTTGCCTTCTTCCGCGCCGGCTTCGGCTTCGGTTCCGGGTTGGCCAGCGAACACACCTCGTCGAAGCCCTCGCGCAGGCACTCGGCCAGCACGTCGGGGTCGGGGATGGCGGCTGCATCGGCGTTCACTCCGATGCAGCAGACACCGTCGTACGACATGAGGGTGATGTTGACGGCAGACCCTGCGGTGGGGCCGAAGGGGAAGAAGCGTTGCACGCGCTGACCCTCCAGCCACATCGGCACCGGTACGCCGGGCACGTTGCTGGCCAGGAAGTCGACGCCCTTCAGCATCGCCCCGATGACGCCTTTGGGCATCAGGTTGAGGAAGCCGGCGATCGTCTCGGTGTGGTCGAGCGATCGCTCGTGGCGCACCACGTCGACGGCGCGGTGCATGGCGTCGATGCGTTCTGCCGCCGAGCTCGCGGCGACTGGCAGTGTGAACCGCATCACCGTCACGTGGTTGCCGCCTTCCGAGTGGCCCGTGTCGCGCTGGGAGATGGGCATCGCCACCCGCAGCTCGTGCACCTCGGCCCCGTGACGCGAGTGGTAGCGGTGCAGGCCGGCGGTGATGCCGGCCAGGAACGAGTCGTTCAGCCGACCACCTGCCGCCTTGGCAGCAAGCCGCAGCGCTTCCATCGGCACCTCCACCGAGCGGTAGTTCGACGCGGTCATCCGGCCCAGCATCACCGATGACTTCGGTGTGGTGGCGGGTGCCAGCATGCGGCCGATGGAGAGCGCGGTCGACATCGCCTGGCGTGCCGCCTGCTGCGGGTTGCGGACGGCGTGCAGCAGATTGGGTACCACCGACGCCAGCTGGTGTCGGGCGAGGTCGACGGCGCCTTCCACATCGTGCGCGACGACGTCGCGCAGCATGGACACCGACGTGTGCTTGGCGGCCGTTGGCCGTGTCGTGGCCGACGCGGCCGCGGGTTGCTCCTCGAAGTCGAACAGGTGGGCTGCCAGCTGCACCGCACCGATGCCGTCGGTCACCACGTGGTGCGCTTTCATCACGAACGCAGCGCCCTCGACGCCGACGCCTTCGACAAGGGTGAACTCCCACAGCGGTCGCGAACTGTCGAAACCGCCCATCGCGGTGGTGCGTGCCCAATCCAGCAGCTGCTGCACGCCGCTGCCGACCGGCAGCCGAATGCGGCGCAGGTGGTACCCGATGTCGAAGTCGGGATCGTCGACCCAGCGCAGCGTGGTGGGATGCAGCGGCACCGACACCACCTTCTCGCGCAGCGCCGCGATGTGATGGCTCACCTCTTCCACGCGAGCTTGCAGTCGATCCCAGTCGGGTGCGCCGTCGAGCAGCACCACGCCCATGATCGTGCTGCGCAGCAGCGGGTCGGCCTCGACCATCCACATGATGGTGTCGTTCTGGCTCAGGTACTGACCGTCAGGCATCTCGTGCAACCCCCGGTCGCGATGTTGTGGCATCCGCCGCCGGGGTGGCTAGGGCCGTTCGGCCCGGGGCTTCAGCCGAGGGCTGCACCCAACGCCTCCAACGAGGGCACGAACCAGTAGGCGCCGGTGACCGGCACGCTGAACTCGGTGAGCCGATCGCGCACGCCGTCGTCGGCGCCGAACATCCGTCGCAGCATCTTCGTGAACCGGTCGGGCTGGGCGCTGAAGGCGACGAAGTGCAACCCGTGCTCGCCGACAGTGCCGTACGGCACGCTGCGGCGATAGATGGCCAGCTCCTCGCCGTCCTCCTCGATGACCATGCGGGTGACGTGCGAGGTTGGGGGCCGGACGTCGTCGTCGAGCTGCACGCTGTCGGGCTTCGTGCGGCCGACCACGGCCTCCTGCTGGGCCACCGGCAGTGCGTTGAAGGCTTCCAGGTCGTGCACCCACCGCTGCGTGATGGCGAACGCGCCGCCCGCGCCCGCGCCGTCGGCGATGGTTGCCACCTCGTACGCCGCTTCCAGTGCCGGGTTCTCGGTGCCGTCGATGAAGCCGGTGAGGTCGCGCCCGTCGTGATACACGAAGCCCGCAACCTCCTGGGCCACGGTGGCCACCGGGGCCAGCAGCGCAACGACTGCGCGCGTCACGTCGAGCAGCACGTCGTCGCCGGTGCCGTGGCACCACACCCACACGTCGTGCTGCGTGGCAGGGGCCCCGGCGAGGACCGGGAAGTCGGCCACATCGGCCGGCGCGTGCTGTGGGGCGAGCGTGCGCCAGGCGGTGGGCCCGAAGCCGAGCACGATGTTGACACCACCGGCGGTGGTGGAGGGTTGCCGCAACGGCTGCAGTGCTGCCAGCAGCGCGGCGGGGGCCATGCCGGGGCGCAGATCGAATTCGAGGTGGCGATGAGATCGCGTGCCCTGCGCGAAGATGCCTGGCTGCGGGGTTGCCATGGAGACCCTTCCTGACGACGTTCGGCTGCGGTTCCTGACGACGTCGGATTGCCATTCCGGGCGTCGTTCGGCTGCAAGGACTAGTCCATCGGTGATGCCGGCGGCAAGCCGATCGTCGTCGTCGGGTTCCGGCGCGCTGCGCCTGACGGCGCTGGGGCCAACGACAGCCGTGGTGCGGGCCGAAAGACCCTGTTGATGGCATCTGATCGACCGTACGGTCGAAGTGTGTCCGACCAATCCACCGCAGCAGCGCTGCGCCGGGAGGTGGTCGATGCCAACGAAGCCGTAGCCCGCGTGGCTCACCTGCTCTCGGAAGTCATCGCCATCTATCCGATCACTCCGGCCTCCGCCATGGGCGAGTACGCCGACGAGTGGAGCGCCAAGGGCCACCCCAACCTGTGGGGCGTGGTGCCGGAGGTGATGGAGATGCAGAGCGAGGCCGGTGCCGCCGCCACCTTGCACGGGGCAGTGCTGCGCGGCGCGCTCGCCACCACCTTCACGGCCAGCCAGGGGCTGCTGTTGATGCTGCCCGAGATGTTCAAGATCGCGGGTGAGCTGACGCCCACCGTCATCCACGTGGCGGCGCGCTCGCTGGCCACGCATGCGCTCAGCATCTTCGGCGACCACAGCGACGTGATGGCTGCGCGCACCACCGGCTTCGCGATGCTCTGCTCACCCAGCGTGCACGAGGCCGCCGACATGGCCGTCATCGCGCACGCGGCCACGCTCGCCTGCCGGGTTCCCTTCCTGCACTTCTTCGACGGGTTCCGCACCAGCCACGAGCTGAACACGGTGGAGCTGCCCACGGTCGAGCAGATCAGGGCCATGATCGACGACGACCTGGTGCACGCGCATCGCTCACGCGGGCTCGACCCCGATCGGCCGATGCTGCGCGGCAGTGCCCAGAACCCCGATGTGTTCTTCCAGGCTCGCGAGGCGTGCACGCCGTTCCACGCGGCGGTGCCCGACGTGGTGCAGGCCGCGATGGATCGGTTCGCAACCGTCACCGGTCGGCAGTACTCGCTGGTCGAGTACCACGGTGCGCCCGACGCCGAACGGGTGATCGTGTTGATGGGGTCCGGCGTCGGTGCCGTCCGCGAAGCGGTCGACGCACTGAACGGCGGGGGGGAGCGGGTCGGGGTGGTGGCGCTTCGGCTCTACCGCCCCTTCCCCGCTGCAGAGGTGCTCGCGGCGCTGCCGCCCACCACGCGCACCGTGGTCGTGCTCGACCGCACGAAGGAGCCGGGCGCCCCGTTCGAGCCGCTGCACCTCGACGTGCTGGCCGCGCTGTGGCACAGCGACGACAGCCAGTGGGTGGGGGAGAGCAAGCCGCGGGTGATCGGTGGGCGATACGGGCTGAGCAGCAAGGAGTTCACGCCGGCAATGGTGAAAGCGGTGTTCGATGAAGCGTCGTCGCCGTTGCCGCGCAACCCGTTCACCGTGGGCATCTACGACGACGTCAGCCACACCAGCCTCACGTGGGACCCGTCGTGGCGCACCGACCGGGCCAAGGTACGCGCGGTGTTCTACGGCCTCGGTGCCGACGGCACCGTCGGCGCCAACAAGAACACGGCAAAGATCATCGGCGGCAACACCAACCTGCACGTGCAGGCCTACTTCGTCTACGACTCGAAGAAGTCGGGCAGCACCACCATCAGCCACGTGCGCGTCGACGAGCATCCCATCGGCAGCACCTACCTCATCGACGAAGCAACGTTCGTCGGCATCCACCAGTGGAACTTCTTCGACCGGCTCGATGTGTTGCACCTGGCAGCCAACGGCGCCACGGTGCTCCTCAACTCGCCGTATCCGGCAGAGCAGGTGTGGGATCGCCTGCCGTTCGAGGCGCAGCAGGTGGTGCTCGATCGTGAGCTGCAGCTGTACGCGGTGAACGCCGCGGCGGTCGCCCGCGACGCAGGCTTGGGCGGCCGTATCAACACGGTCATGCAGGCCTGCTTCTTCGGGCTTGCCGGCGTGCTGCCCACGGAGGAGGCGCTGCACGAGTTGAAGGGCGCCATCGAGCACAGCTACGGCGCTCGCGGTGCCGCAGTCGTCGAGCGCAACATCGCGGCCGTCGACAAGTCGCTGGAGAACCTGCACAGGGTGCCGGTGGGGTCGTCGGTCACGGCCACGGCGCATCGTCGCCCGGCGGTGAGCGCCGATGCACCCGACTTCGTGCAGCGCGTCACGGCGCGCATGCTGGCGGGCGAAGGCGACCTGCTGCCGGTGAGCGCGATGCCACCGGATGGTGCCTTCGTCACCGGCACCGCGCAGTACGAGAAGCGCACCATTGCGCCCGAGATCCCCATCTGGGAAGCCGACCTGTGCATCGACTGCGGCAAGTGCGCCATCGTCTGCCCGCACGCCGCCATTCGGATGAAGGTCTACGAGCCGTCCGCGCTCGAGGGCCTGGGCGACACGATGAAGTCGAAGACGTTCCGCAGTCGTGAGGTGCCCGGCATGCACCTCACCATCCAGGTCGCGCCCGACGACTGCACCGGGTGCGGGGTGTGCGTGCAGGCCTGCCCGGCCCACGACAAGAGCGAAGTGAAGCGCAAGAGCATCAACATGCGCCCCATCGCCGAGCACCTCGACCACGAACGTGTGGCCTGGGACGCGTTCCTCGCCGTGAAGGAGGCCGACCCGGCGCAGTGGGACCCTGCGACGGTGAAGACCAGCCAGCTGCGCCAGCCGCTGTTCGAGTTCTCCGGCGCGTGTTCCGGTTGCGGTGAGACCCCGTACCTGAAGCTGCTCACCCAGCTGTTCGGCGATCACCTGCTCATCGCCAACGCCACCGGCTGCAGCAGCATCTTCGGCGGCAACCTGCCCACGACGCCGTACTCGGTGAACGCCGAGGGTCGCGGCCCTGCGTGGGCCAACAGCCTGTTCGAGGACAACGCCGAGTTCGGCCTCGGCATCCGGCTGGGCTTCGAAGCGCAACGCCGCACCGCGCTGGTGCTGGTCGAGCGCATGCGCACTCAACTGAGCGCAGTGCTCGGTGCCGAAGCGGTCGATGCCTTGGTCGCCGGCGTCGACGACGACGGAGAGCTGGGCATCCGTGCGCAGCGCGAGCGCGTCGCCGCGATGAAGGGCGCGCTCACCGGCACCCACCCCGACACCGTCGCGTTGGCCGAACTGGCCGACACGCTCGTGCGCAAGAGCACGTGGATCGTGGGTGGCGACGGGTGGGCCTACGACATCGGCGCCGGCGGCCTCGACCACGTGTTGGGCAGCGGTCGCAACGTCAACATCCTGGTGCTCGACACCGAGGTGTACTCCAACACCGGCGGTCAGGCATCGAAGGCCACGCCACGCGGTGCCGTCGCCAAGTTCGCCGCCGGTGGCAAGGGCAGCATGAAGAAGGATCTCGGCCTGGAGGCGATGAGCTACGGCGACGTGTACGTGGCCAGGGTTGCGCTCGGCTCCAGCGACATCCAGACGGTGAAGGCGCTGCTGGAGGCCGATGCCTGGCCGGGCGTGTCGCTGGTCATCGCCTACAGCACGTGCATCGCCCACGGGTTCGACATGAGCCAGTCGATGACCCAGCAGAAGCTGGCCGTGCAGAGCGGGCACTGGCCGCTGTACCGCTACCGCCCCGCGGGCGACAGCGATGCGCAGCCGTTCCAGCTCGACAGCGCCGACCCCTCGGTGCCCTACAGCGACTTCGCGAACAGCGAGGCCAGGTTCTCGATGCTGGCCCGCTCCAACCCCGATCGGGCACGCGAGTTGGTGGGCCTCGCGCAGCAGGACGTGGACAACCGTTGGCACTACTACCGGCAACTGGCCGACGTGCATCGAGCTGCACCCGGGCACGCCGACAACGCGATGATCGCAGACGAGGACGACGAGTGATGACCGACCTGAGCACCACCTACCTCGGGCTGCAGCTGCGCAGCCCGCTCGTGGCATCCGCCGGCCCCCACACGGGCAACCCGGCGATGTGGCAACGCCTGGAGGATGCGGGGGCGGGCGCGATCGTGCTGCCCTCGTTGTTCGAGGAAGAGATCGAGCACGACGCGTTCACCCGCGAGCAGGCCTACGACTTCAACGCCGACCAGTTCGGCGAGGCGCAGAGCTTCTTGCCCGCGCTCGACCTTCCCGACGTCGGCCCCAGCCGTCACCTCGCGCTGGTCGAGCAGGCCCGCGAGCGGCTCGGCATCCCGGTGATCGCCAGCCTCAACGGCACCAGCCCCGGCGGCTGGGTGCGCTACGCGAAGCACCTCGCCGACGCAGGCGCCCACGCGATCGAGCTGAACCTCTACGACAGCGTGGTCGACCCCAGCATCAGCGCCGCCGACGCCGAGCGGCGCTACGCGGAGCTGGTGGAGGAAGTGAAGGCCGAGATCTCGATACCCCTGGCCGTGAAGCTGAGCCCGTGGTTCACCGCCATGGGCAACTTCGCCGAGCGGTTGCAGACGGCCGGTGCCGACGGGCTGGTGCTGTTCAACAGGCTGTACCAGCCCGACATCGACCTCGAGACGTTGGAGGTGGTGCCGCGGCTCTCGCTGAGCACCTCCGCCGAGGTGCGGCTGCCGCTGCACTGGATCGCCAACCTGTTCGGCTCCGTGCGGTGCTCGCTGGCAGCGAGCTCGGGCGTGCACGACGGGGCCGACGCCCTGAAGCTGCTGCTCGCCGGCGCCGACGTGGTGATGTCGACCAGCGCGCTGTTGCAGCATGGGCCCGAGCACCTGCGCGTGATGGAACGCTTCCTTCGCGACTGGATGATGGAGCGGGACTACGACAGCGTCAACCAGCTGCGCGGCAGCGTGAGTCGCGGCAACGTGCCCGACCCGCAGGTCTACGAGCGCGCCAACTACTACCAGGTCATCCACAGCTGGCGTCCGACGAGCCATCGATAGGCTCGAAGCATGCGACACAGCGAAGGCCACTACGGCCACCGAGTCGGCTGGCTGCGCGCGATGGTGCTCGGCGCGAACGACGGCATCATCTCCACTGCGGCCCTGCTGTTGGGTGTGGCCGCGGCCAACTCCACTCGCACCGCCATCCTCACGGCCGGCATGGCCGGGTTGGTTGCCGGCGCGGTGTCGATGGCGCTCGGCGAGTACGTGTCGGTGTCGTCGCAGCGCGACAGCGAGCGCAGCGACATCGAGAAGGAGAAGTGGGAGCTGGCCAACCAGGCCGACCACGAGCTGGAAGAGCTCACCGCCATCTACCGGTCGAAGGGCCTGCCGCACGAGTTGGCGAAGGAAGTGGCGGTGCAGCTCACGGAGCACGACGCGCTCGCCACCCACCTGCTCGACGAGCTGGGCATCTCGCAGGACGAGCTGGCGAAGCCGTTCCAGGCTGCCTGGAGCTCGGCCCTGTCGTTCTCCGTCGGTGCGTCGATACCACTGGTCGCCACGGCCGTTGCCTCGGCGTCGTTGCGCATCGCCGCGATCATCGCCGTCACGATGGTCGCCCTCGTCGGTCTCGGGTACATCGGCGCTCGTGCCGGTGGCGCCGGGCCTGCCCGCTCGATCGCCCGCGTGGTCATCGGCGGCGCCATTGCCATGGGTGTCACCATGGCGGTCGGCTGGGCCTTCGGTGCTGCTGTGGCCTGATCGGGTCGATGGCTCGACCACTCCATCGATCGGGCCCTGGGTCGAGCCAACTACGCGACGTCGCGACGTATCGTCCGGACGACGCCGGCGGCGAGCGGGACCGCCACCCAGAAGACGATCGAGACAGAGATCTGCGGCACGTGACCAGCCCAGTCGTTCTCGAGCACCCAGTTCCAGGTTGTGGACATGTCGATCCAGTCAGCCACCAACGTCGATGCCGTGCCGAGCACCGCAACGGCGGCGGGCAGAGCGAAGGAGGCGGCGATCGCTGTTGCCGAGCTCTGCAGCAGGGCCCCGAGCGCGACGCCGGCGAGGACATTGAGGACCACGAACAGCAGATAGCCGGCGATGCCGCCGGCGGTCAGGTCCGCCTCCAGTCCCCGTCCCGAAGCCGTCGCCAGCCCGAGGCCGGCGGCAGTGACCACCCCGCCGAAGACCGCAGCACCACCACCCAGCACCATCGACACCGCCAACTTGGCGTTCAGGACTCGGATGCGTCGCGGTTCCTGGGTGAACGTGGTCATGATGCTGCGTTGGCTCCATTCGCCGGTGAACATCAGGATCGCCACCACCGGCAGGAGGATCGACAGCCCGAGGGCGGCAACGCGGAGGTAGCTCGCGTCGGTCTGATCGAAGCTCGTTGGGGCGAGGACCGGCACCAGCATGATCCCAGCGGTCGACAGGGCGACGAGAGCGAGGAGCCAGCGGGCGGCGCGGGTGTCGGTGGCCTTGGCCCACTCGACGCCGACAAGCCGTGAGAACGGGATCGGCCGTGGGGCCGACGGTGCCTCGTCGATGCCGAGGGTTCGGGGGAAGAGTGACGTGGTCATGCTGCAGCCTCCTGGGGCGACGCCGCCTTGGCGGCGGTGAGAGAGAAGAACAGCTGCTCCAGACCGTTCGTCTCGGACTGGCGCAACTCGGTGAGCAGCACCTGGTGGTCGCGGGCGACGCCCGCCAGCACCTCGGCCGTGACCCGACCTCCGGAGGCGTCCACGGTGAGCGCATCTCCCGGCCCGGCGACGTAGTCGATCCGCGCAGCGTGGAGCGCCGCGGCCAGTGCGACGGGGTCGGGGCTGCGGACGACGATCGTGGAGCTGGCCAGCAGATGGTCCAGCCGACCGGCGGCTACCACGGCACCGTCGGAGATGACGACGAGATGATCGGCGGTGGCCTGCACCTCGTGGAGCAGGTGACTCGACAACAGCACCGTGCCGCCATGGTCGGCGAAGTCGCGAAGGAGCGTTCGCATCCAGGCGATGCCCTCGGGATCGAGCCCGTTCGCCGGTTCATCGAGGATCAGCGCCTGCGGTGCACCGACGAGGGCCTGGGCGATGCCGAGGCGCTGGCGCATGCCGAGTGAGTAGGTGCCGACCCTTTTCTCCGCGGCATCGGCGATCCCGACGAGGTCCAACAGGTACTCGACCCGTCTGGTGTCGACGTCTGCCATCCGCGCTGCGATCGTGAGCGTCGACCGGCCGCTGCGTCCGGGATGCATCGCAGACGCGTCGAGCAGCATCCCGACCACGCGCGTCGGGTTGGGCAGCTCGACGAACGATCGGCCCTCGATGGTCGCGGTACCGCGATCGGGTCGCACCAGACCGACGATCATCTTCAGCGTGGTGGACTTCCCGGCGCCGTTGGCCCCGAGGAAACCGGTGATGGTGCCGGGTTCGCAGCGCAACGAGACGTCGCGGACGACCGGAACCTGGTTGTAGCTCTTGGTGAGAGCGGTTGTCGTGATCATGCGGCCAGCCTGAACGGCCCGGTGCGCCNNGCCTGAACGGCCCGATGCGCCGGCGCATCGGGCGTACGGCCACCATCCGATGTCCGAAAGGACGCCGGCCGCCCCTGACTTCTCACCTTTCGTCGGTGCAGTGTCGACTTTCGTCGATGTTGCACGGGGGGCCCTGAGCCGTACGCTCGGGTCATGTCCTGGCTGGGAAGATGGTGGGCGCAGACCGCACCGACGGCGATGCTGGCACCCAGCGACCCGGCCCATCCCGACACCGTGGGGCCCAGGACAGGGCGCGACTGGTCCTTCGACGCCGGTGCGTTCGTCATCGCCGCCGTGCTCGGCGCCATCATCCTGAGCGTGACCGGGGACGTCACCGCCACGCCCATGACCTCGGAGCAGGTGGCCATCGACGCCACGCTCGGAGCTCTCTGCTGTCTCTCGCTGTGGTGGCGGCGGCGCTGGCCGTTCGGGGTGGCGCTGGTGTGCGTCCTGCTGGGCGCGTTCTCGACGTCCGGCACGGTGGCCGGCTTGCTCGCACTGTCCTCGCTGGCCGTGCACCGCCATGTCCGGCCCGCCCTGCTCGTCGCCGCTTTGTCCGTTCCGTCCGCAGTGGTGTGCTCGATCTGGCTCGGGCGCACCAATACCTGGTCGGTGATGCTGCCGACGATGGCGCTTGCCGCCGCCGCAACCGCGTGGGGCATGTTCGTCCGCGCCCGGCGTCAGCTCCTCTCCACCCTGCGCGACCGTGCCCAACGTGCCGAGGCCGATCAGCTCGTCCGCGCCGAACGTGCGCGCCTGGCCGAGCGGACCCGCATTGCGCGGGAGATGCACGACGTGCTCGCTCACCGCATCTCCCTGGTGGCGCTGCATGCCGGTGCGCTCGAGGTCGCACTCGACCTGCCTCCCGCCCAGGTGCGGGAGAGCGCAGCGCTGTTGCGGTTGACGGCCCACCAGGCGCTGGAGGAGCTGCGCGACGTGATCGGTGTGCTGCGCGAGGAGCCGGGGCAGGAGCGGGCGTCGACGGTGCCACAACCGACGTTGGCCGACATTCCACGCTTGGTGGAGGAGACTCGCCGTGCCGGCGCGAAAGTCGACTTCGAGATGCAGGTGGACGGCGCAGCTGCAGCACCTGGCCCTTTGGGTCGTGACGCCTATCGCATCGTGCAGGAGGCGCTGACCAACATCAGCAAGCACGCTCGCGGCACCCACGCCCGGGTGCGGGTGGCGGGAGCGCCGAACCGCGGACTGCACGTCAGCGTTCGGAACCAAAGGGCACTGGGCGCCATCGCCCGTCCGGCTCTGCCGGGTTCCGGCACCGGCCTCCTTGGTCTGCAGGAGCGGGTGACCCTGGCCAATGGCGTCCTGGTGCTGGGGCCGGACGCTTCCGGTGACTTCGTCGTCGAGGCCGACCTGCCGTGGTGAAGGTCCGGGTGCTTCTGGTCGACGACGACGCGTTGGTGCGTGCCGGTCTCCGGATGATCCTGTCGTCGTCAGAGGAGATGGAGGTGGTGGGCGAGGCTGCCGACGGGGCCGACGCCGTTGCAGCCGTGCGGGCGCATCGACCCGATGTCGTCCTGATGGACATCCGGATGCCCGGGATGGACGGCATTGCCGCCACGGCGGCCCTGCGCCGTCTTGCGGCGCCGCCGCACGTGATCGTCCTGACCACGTTCCAGGCCGACGAGCAGGTCATGAGCGCGCTCCGGGCCGGTGCCGACGGGTTCCTGTTGAAGGACACAGCGCCCACGGAGATCGTCAACGCCGTTCGCCTCGTGGCTGCGGGAGAGGCGATGCTCTCACCGTCGGTCACGCGCACACTTCTCTCTCACCTCGGCGACGACGAGATGACAGATCGCCGTCGCCTCGCTGCCCAGCGCCTGACGTCGCTGACGGACCGGGAGCGGGAGGTCGCGACTGCTGTGGGGTCCGGCGCTTCCAACGCCGAGGTGGCCGCCTCGCTGTTCATGAGCGAGGCCACCGTCAAAGCGCACGTCTCGCGTCTTCTCACCAAGCTCGCCGTCACGAACCGGGTGCACATCGCGATTCTCGTGCACGACGCGCAATCGTGACGTGACCGCCATCTCCCTGGCGCCCATCGCAGTAGCGTCCGGCGAATGGATGTCGTTGATGCCGTGCACAGTCGTTCGTCGATCCGTCAGTTCCTGCCCGACCCGGTGGGCGACGATGTGCTGCGCTCGCTGCTGGCCGATGCGTCGCGAGCGGCCAGCGGTGGCAACGTGCAACCGTGGCGCATCTACGTGGTCAACGGCGAGTCGATGGCGCGGCTGCGCGAGTTCCTGCCCACGCAGCCGCCGATCGAGGCCACCGAGTACGACATCTACCCACCCAAGTTGACCGAGCCCTACCGCACGAACCGGTTCGCGATCGGCGAGCAGATGTACGCCACGCTGGGCATCGAGCGCGAGGACAAGGCCGGCCGCCTTCGCCAGTTCGCGCACAACGGCGAATTCTTCGGTGCGCCTGCTGCCCTGTTCTGCTTCGTCGACCGGCAGATGGGCCCGCCGCAATGGTCGGATCTCGGCATGTTCCTGCAGACGTTCATGCTGCTCGCTGTCGAGCGGGGGCTTGCCACGTGCGCCCAGGAGTACTGGTCGGTGCGGCAGGGTGCGGTGCGTTCGTTCGTCGGCGCCCCCGACAACGAGATGCTGTTCTGCGGCATGGCCATCGGCCATGCCGACCCCGCGGCGGCAGTCAATTCGCTGCGCTCCGAGCGGATGCCGCTCGACCAGTGGGCGCGCTTCGTGTGACGCCCGGTTCGCTGGTACGGGTGTACCGCGAATGAGGGCGGCGCGCTAGGTTGTGGCGCATGAGTGACCGTGTTGATGCGGTAGTGATCGGTGCCGGTGTCATTGGTTCGTCCGTCGCCCTCGAGCTGTCTCGCTCGGGGCGCTCCGTGGTCGTCGTCGACAAGGGGCCGGCCGCCGGCGCCGGCTCCACCAGCTCGTCGTCCTCGATCATCCGCTTCAGCTACTCCACCCTCGACTCCGTGCTCACCGCATGGGAGGCCGCCGCGATGTGGGTCGATTGGGGCGGTCACCTGGGGTGCGTCGACCCCGACGGTATGGCTCGCTTCGTGAAGACGGGCATGTGCATCTTCAACACGCCGGGCGACAACACGGTCCGCGTCCAGCGGCTGTGGGACGAGTTGGGCATCGCCTACGAGGTGGTCGGTGCCGAACGGTTGCAGCAGTTGCTGCCGGGCATGGACCTGGGCGCGTACTTCCCCCCGAAGCGCATCGACGACCCTGCGTTCGCCGACGACCCGCACGCCACGCTCACCGCGATCCTCGAAACCGAGAGTGGCTTCATGGACGACCCGATGCTGTGCGCGAAGAACCTCGCGTACGCAGCACGCCGGCACGGCGCCCAGTTCCGCTTCCACCAGCAGGTGGTCGGCATCGACCGCGCCGGCGGTCGCGTCGCCGGTGTCACGCTCGCCGGCGGAGAACGCATCGAGGCGCCAGTCGTGGTCAACGTCGGCGGCCCGCACTCCGGTGCCATCAACCGGTTGGCGGGTGTCACCGAGGGCATGCGCATCGGCCACCGCCCGTTGCGCCAGGAGGTGTTCACCGTCGAGTCGCCCGCCGGGTTGCGCCTCGAAGACGGCATGCCCGCGCTGGCCGATCTCGATGTCGGTCAGTACCTGCGCCCGCAGATCGGCGGCACGTGGCTGGTCGGCGGCACAGAGCCGGAGTGCGACGAACTGCACTGGGTCGACGACCCCGATCACTACGACGAGTACCCCACGGTCGAGCAGTTCGAGGTGTCGATGATGCGCGTTGCTCGCCGGGTGCCCGAGTTCGGGGTGCCGCATCGTCCGGTGGGGCTGGCCGCGCTGTACGACGTGTCCGACGACTGGGTGCCGCTCTACGACAAGAGCGACCTGCCCGGCTACTACATGGCCTGCGGCACCAGCGGCAACCAGTTCAAGAACGCACCGCTCGCCGGCCAGTTCATCACGGCCATCATCGACGCCGAGGCCGCCGGCAGCGACCACGATCTGGCCCCCGTGCAGTTCACCGGTGCACGTACCGGCCGCACCATCAACCTCGGCGCGTTCTCCCGCCGGCGCGACAAGTCGCTGACGTCGGGCACCGTGATGGGCTGAGGATCTTCCTGGACGAACTGTCCAGAAAGATGTAGCGTGACCGGCGATGACCGGGGGGACCATCGCCTACCAGCCCGAGCTGGCGCCCGCCATCGCTGTGCCGCGTCCCGACCCACGCGTTCGGCGCACGCATCTTGCGCTGCACCAGGCGATGGTGGCGCTGTGCCTGGAGGTCGGCTACCGCTCGGTCACCATCGACCAGCTGGTCGACCTCGCCGGCGTCACTCGCGCCACGTTCTACACGCACTTCCGCGACAAGGAGCACCTGTTGGCGGCAATCGCCGACCAGGTGGTGGTCGACGTGCTCGATCGGTTCCAGCAGAGCGCCCAGGCGGGCGATCGCCTGCAGCTGCTCTTCGAAGATGCCGAACGCTTCCCCGACCGCTTGCGCGTGGTGTTGCGCGGTGAAGGAGACGGCGTCGCGCTGCGCCTGTTCACCGAACGTGTCGCCGAGGTCATCGCCGAGCTCGACGACATGAACATCGCCGCCGGTGCGCTGCCGCTGGCCGTCGATGCGCAGCTGGCTGTTCGAGCAATGGCCGGCCAGATCACCGAAGTGCTGCGTTGGTGGCTCGACACCGACCCAACTGAGTTCCCCCGCCTGCCGCGGGAACAGGTCGTCGCACAGTTGCGCACGGCCGCCATCCTCGGTCGGCTGCGTGCCGACGACCCACGACGCACCGCCTTGCGCGGAGAGGAGCCCCGATCATGAAGGTCACACTCGACTACGACGCCTGCCACGGCCACCAGAGCTGTGCCATCGCCGCACCGGAGGTGTTCGGCGCCGACGACATCGGCAACGCCGTGATCCTCGTCGAGGGCGAGATCCCCGCCGAGCTGGAAGCCAAGACCCGTCGTGCCGTTGGCAACTGCCCAGAGCACGCACTCACCATCGAGGACTGAGCCATGACCACCATCGATCCCGTCATCGACCCCACATCCGACTACGACATCTTCGACCCGCAGTACTTGCTCGATCCGTTCCCCACCATCGAGCAGATCCGTCAGTCGTCGTGCCCGGTCGCGCACACCGAGCGGTGGGGTGGCTCGTGGATGCCCACTCGCTACGCCGACATCGTGGCCGTCGCGCAAGAGCACGACGTGTTCACCTCCCGCCAAATTCTGGTCACCGGCCCACCCGATGGCCAAGAGCCGGAAGGTGCCTACGCAGGTGTGGCTGCGCCGCCCATCAGCAGCGACCCGCCAGAGCACCACTGGCACCGCCGGCTCATCCTGCCGTTCTTCGCGCCGCAGGCGGTGGCGAAGTACGAGCACATCACGCGCGATCTGTGCAACGAGCTGATCGACCGCTTCATCGACAACGGTGAGGCCGACTCGGCCGCCGACTACGCGCAACAGATCCCGGTGCGGGTCATCGCCACCATGCTGGGCGTGCCCACCGACATGTCCGACACGTTCACCGGCTGGGTGCGCGGCGTGCTCGAGGCCGGTCTCGTGGACCAGGAGGTGCGCCTCGCCGCGCGCGGGAACATCCTCGGCTTCTTCTTCGAGCAGGTGGCCGACCGGCAGGCCAACCCGCGCGAGGACGACCTCATCACGACGTTGCTCAACTCCGAGATCGATGGCCAGAAGGTGCCCGTGGAATACGTGATGGGCGTCTGCAACCTGATGCTCGTCGCCGGCGTCGACACCACGTGGTCGTCGATCGGTGCCTCGCTGTGGCACCTGGCCCAGCACCCCGAGCACCGCCAGCAGCTGCGCGACGACCCCGAGCTGTGGCCTGCCGCGGTGGAGGAGCTGTTGCGGGCGTATGCGCCGGTCACGATGGCGCGCATCGTGGATCGCGACATCGACTTCCAGGGGTGCCCGATGAAGGCCGGTGACCGCGTGCTGATGTCGTTCCCTGCGGCCAACCGCGATCCCGAGCAGTTCGAGAACCCCAACGAGGTCATCTTCGACCGCGAGCACAACCGTCACGTCGCGTTCGGCGCCGGCATCCATCGTTGCGCCGGCTCCAACCTCGCGCGGCTCGAGTTGCGCGTGGCGTTGCAGACCTGGCTGGAGCGCATCCCGGAGTTCGAGCTGGCCGACCCGAGCACCGTCACCTGGGCCGGTGGCCAAGTGCGCGGCACGCGCATCGCGAAGGTGAAGTTCTGAGCCGTGCGAGTGCTGCGCGGTGCTGATGCCCCGCGTGTGAGGTGGCGCAACGACGGTGGCTGGACGAGGGAGGTCCACCGCCAGCCTGCCGACGTGAGCGGCACGACCGACGTCGCCGACATGTTCGACTGGCGACTGTCGATCGCGGAGGTGGAGGCCGACGGCCCGTTCTCGGCGTTCGACGGCTACGACCGGGTGCTGGTGCTGCTCGACGGCGCAGGCATGGACCTGCACTTCACCGAGACCGGCGAGA